>Ga0335081_10002002_pt1 | contig 32166 bp, 26 predicted proteins | sample Lox_Sample_35_FD_206713 | JGI IMG/M metagenome (GOLD analysis project Ga0335081, IMG submission 206713) | Soil microbial communities from Loxahatchee National Wildlife Refuge, Florida, United States - Lox_Sample_3.5 | ecosystem: Environmental > Terrestrial > Soil > Wetlands | place: USA...
GCCGGGCCAGGCCAGCGGCGAGGCATAGGACACCGGAGACGAGCGCCATCATTCCGCCAATCCGGACGGCACGTTGAGGGTCACCAGCGGAAAGCGGCACGACTACGCTGAGGATCACCGCGGCAAGAGCTGAGTCGGGCCCCAGGATCAGAATTGGGCTCGGACCGAAAGCAGCATACGCGAGCAGCGGAATGATGGTCGCATACAGGCCGTTGATACCGGGGATTCCGGAAGCCTGGGCATATGCGATGCCCACCGGCACAAGCATGGCTGTCATGACAAGGCCGGCGATCAGATCGTGCTTTAACCACGACCGTTGATAGCGACGAAGTGTGTTCAGGCCGGGAAGCCAGCGTATCCACCCGGCACCCTTCGTCTCAAAGGTAGGGTGGATGATTTGACTGCGTTTTATGCCGGCGGAGGAAGTCACCTGAGTTGTGCCCGGCACGCTCACAACCGGCTCGTTAAATCGGAACGAGCGTACGCCTGATATTGGCCAGGTTCTGTCCTGTACCCCAGCTTAAGGCCTGAGCATGCCGATAATGGCAATCTACGATTACGCCCGGATACGACGCAACCAGGGAATTCCCTAACTGCTCCTGCAACAGAGCAGGCTTGACAGATCGGAAAAAACCCGGGCACGTATTGCGACCCGGATGACAGCATCGCCTGGGGTTTTCCCTACGCTCCGCAGGCAGATTACAAAGTTATTCTGCGCGGCCCGGCACCCGGTCTATACTTTGTCTTCGTCATCGGGAGGAACCCCAATGAATCGACGTGCGGTTGCTTTAGCCTGCTGCATCATGCTTGCCGGGACCCTCGCCTGGGCGCAATACGGCGACGAGGGCTATCAGATGGCGCGGGTTGTCGCCTTCGAAAGAGTCGCTGAGAACGCGCAGCATCCGGAAAATGCGGACCGCTACAAAATTTCCATGCTCCTGGGCAACACGGTGTACAACTGTTACGCTCGGGGACCTGCTTCGACCTTTATCGACTGGAGTCCCGGCAAGGAGTTTCCCACCAGACTCGGCGACAAGGTGCTGCTGGTGAAGAGCCCCAACGGTCAGATCGTAGAGCTGAGCATCGTGGGCAGAAAAATGGCGAAGTAGGCGCCCGGACCCTACGCCACGGGAAATGGCGGGCCCAGGGCTCAACGCTTCGCCCGTGAGGCCGTCACCCGCATCGGGTAGATCTCGAAGCGGTTCAGGCCGCCGCGAACCGAAGGATCATTTTCGCCGAACCGCCGCGCTTCGGCCTCGGTTGCGACCTCCAGGACTCCCAGACCGAAAGCCCCATCGGGCGCCATCACCGGGCCGTAGAGAAGAAGTTCACCCGACTCGAACTGCTGCTGGAAATACGCGCTGTGCTCTTCCATCAGGGCCTTTTCGTCATCGCTCATGTCGTGGGGGAAGGTGGGCCGCGGCGGAATCAGCCTGAAGTAATAATGCTGCTTGTCCATGGCCACCGAATGATAGCGCAATGGCGCCCTTCAGCCGATCCCCCGATCAACATCGGCACTGTTGCCGGCCCGGCTTATTGTTCCGTGTTCTCGCGCAGCACCTGCGCCAGCAGCTGGGGGTCGACGTTGCCGCCGCTGAGCACGGCCACGGTTCTTCCCGACGGCGGCAGTTCCCTGGGGTGAAAGAGCCATGCTGCGAAAGTCACGGCACCGCTTGGCTCGGCGACCAGGCGCACCTCGCTCAGGATTCGCCGCATGGCCTCGCGAATTTCGTCCTCGCTGACGGAGATCATGTCATCGACAAAGCGGCGGATGTGTTCGAAGTTGATGGGCCCCACCGACTGCGTGCGCAGCCCGTCGGCCAGCGTGCTGGAGACGCGTTCGGCTGGAAGCTCCACAATCTCGCCCTTGCGGAAGCTCTGCTGCGCGTCATTGGCCAGCTCCGGCTCAACGCCAACGACCTTCGCGCGGGAGCCGCTGAGCCTGAGCGCCGCCGCAACGCCGCTGATCAGCCCGCCGCCGCCGCAGGGGACGAGCACCAGCTCGACCTCGGGACAGTCCTCCACGATTTCCAGCCCAGCGGTACCCTGTCCGGCAATGATCCGCTCATCGTTGTAGGGCGGCACAACCACGTAGCCGTGCTGGCGCGCGAGTTCTTCCGCCTTCTGCAGGCGCTCGCTGGAGGCGGCGCCCACGGTAACAATCTCCGCGCCCAGCGCGGCGGTGCTCTCCACCTTGAGCCGCGGCGCGTTGCTCGGCATCACAATAACCGCCTTCACTCCCAGCGCCCGCGCCGCATAGGCGACTCCCTGCGCGTGATTGCCGCTGGAGTACGAGATGACGCCGTGCCGGCGTTCTTCCTCCGTGAGTGACGCGATTTTGTTGTAAGCGCCGCGCAGTTTGAAGGAACCCACCGGCTGCAGGCTCTCCGGTTTCAGCCAAAGCAGCCCGCGATGCGCGTCGCCGGCCGGCGCATCGTTCGCCGGCAGAAAATAGCGAATCAGCGGCGTGCGGACCGCGATGCCGCGCAACCCTTGTTGAGCCTGCCGGATATCGTCGAGCGTCACCATAGGTGGATTTCGATGTACCGATGTTACCGAACAAAATTCGCAGGCGCGGGCGCGTCCAGCCCTGACCCGATCCACGCGCCCGCCGGCAGATTCGCCGGCTCCCTGCCGCCCGCCGTATGGCGCGCCTCGTGGATCATCACTGCCATCCAGCGTATAAGCGCCAGCCTGTCCTGCCACCCGACTTTGCTGCCGACTTCCACGTGAGCAATCGCCGGGCTGACGAGCGCGTCCACCAGATATTGCTGCGGAATGTCGCGCTTCAGCCACAACAGCTCGGTGGGCGGGATGACGGTGTCATCGGAGCCATGCAGCAACAGAACCGGAACGTTCAGGAAGCGCAGATGGCCGGCCGGAGAAGCCGCGGCCAACTGCTCGCCTCCCCTGTCAATTTCCGCCAGAATTGCCGGCGCCAGGCTTCCGCGCTGTTTGTGATAGATCAGCTGCATGATCTGCTGGCCGGCCGGCGTCATGGTGTTGGTCAGCGTCTCGGACTGCTTGCCGTGTCCGGCCAGCAGCAGCCGGAGGGCCTCGCGCGCAATGGGCGCGTCGTGGGCCGGGAAAAAATCCTGCGGCGCATCGTAGATGACGATCAGCGGCCCGTACTCGTGCGGCGGCAGGCGCTCGCTGGTTCCATCCGGACGGACCGCCTCGCCGGTAGCGAAGAAGCGCAGTACGTGCGCCAGGTCGTAGTATCCGCCGACCGAGGCGACCCACGCGATGGAGGGCGAGTACTGCGGATCGCTGGCGGCCAGCAACGCAAGCCCTCCGGAGAAGCTGATGGCGAGGACGCCGACTCGCGGAACGCTGAGCTGCTGCGCGAAACTCTGCGCCGCCGTGCCGATCAGGTCAGCCGACTCGGCTTCCACGCGATAGTCGGCGATACCGGGAACCAGCGGCGTCATCACCAGGAAACCGCCGGCGGCCAGCGAGCGCGCGAAGCCCACCAGCCGGGGCTCGTTGATACCCAGCTCGTGCATTCCATGCACCACGACAATACCCGGCGCGAAGCCCACGCCGCGCGGCAGATAGATGCGGGCGGGAACCGCTCGCCCGCGGAAATCGAAGCTGGTGTCGCGCGCCTCGACGGGATGCACCTCGTAGCCTGCCACCCAGCCGGAAGCGTGCGCGTCGGAGATGCGGTCGAGCAGCGAGGCGGCCCGCAGATAATCCTGCGCGATTGGATACACAAGCGCCACGACAATCGGGAGCAGCAGCAGCAGCCAGGCAAGCAGCCGTATCCGGCGCGACGGCGTGCGGCCCTGCCAGGGAACGGTGGTCACACTTCCAGTATCACCGGCATGATCAGCGGGCGGCGCGAGGTGTTCTTCACGATGAAGCGCTTCAGGTCCTGGCGGATTTTTTCCTTGATCATGCCGTAATCGCCCTTCTCTTCGTCGCTGGACAGCTCCAGCGTGTTCATCACCGTGCGGCGCGCGTCATCCAGAAAGCCGTCTTCGGTCGTGCTTCCCGCAAAGCCGCGCATCACGATCTCCGGCGAGGTCTCCACCCGTCCCGTGAGCTTATTGATGGCGATGATGGGTAACACGATGCCGTCTTCGCTCAGATGACGGCGGTCGCGGATGACAAGATCTTCCACGACATCGCCCATGGAATTGGAATCGATGCAGACGCGGCCCACGTTGATCTTGCCGGTCTTGCGGGCGCCCAACTCGTCGAACTCCAGGATGTCGCCGCTCTCGATCATCATCACCTTTCCCACCGAGCCGTGCATGGCCGCCGCCATCTCGGCATGCAGCTTCAGCTGCCGGTACTCGCCGTGGATGGGTATGAAGTACTGAGGCTTCACCAGGTTGATGATGAGCTTCAGCTCTTCCTGGCTGGCGTGCCCACTGACGTGAACCGGCGGAGTCGAGCCGTCCTCGTAGATGACGTGCGCATCGCGGCGGAAGAGATGGTCCACTACGCGGTAGATCGCCTTCTCGTTTCCGGGGATGATGCGCGAGGAGAGCACCACGGTGTCGCCGGGCTGGATGCGCGCGTGTTTGTGATTATCCACCGCGGCGCGCGACAGCGCCGACATGGGTTCGCCCTGGGTGCCGCTGATGAGCACGCACACCTTGTCCGGCGGGAAGTCGCGAATCTGCGCAGGATGGATGAGCAGCCCGTCGGGCACCTCGATGTAGCCCAGGTCCTGCGCGATCTCCGTCGACTCCAGCATCGAGCGCCCCACCAGTGACACCTTGCGGTCGCTTTCGAAGGCCTGCTCGATGGCCAGCTTGATGCGATGGACGGAAGACGAAAAGCAGGAGATGAACAGGCGTCGCTCGGCGCGGGCGAAGATCTCCTGGAAGCGCGCCCGCACCGCCCGCTCGCTGGGCGTGTAGCCGCGGCGCTCGATGTTGGTCGAGTCCTGGAACAGCGCCAGCACCCCTTCCTTGCCGTATTCGGCGAAGGCATGCAGGTCGAAGAGCCGGTTGTCGGTGGGCGTGGGATCGACCTTGAAGTCGCCGGTATGCACCACGATGCCGACGGGCGTGTGAATGGCCAGCGCCACGCAGTCCACCAGACTGTGCGTCACCTGGATGGGGTTGATGGTGAAGGGGCCGATGCGGAAGCGCTCGCCGGCCTTGATCTCGTTGAGCACCGCGTCATCCAGCAGGGCATGCTCTTCCAGCTTGCCTTCCACGTAGGCCAGCGTGAACTCGGTGCCGTACACCGGCACGTTGAACTCCGAGAGCAGCCAGGGCAGCGCGCCGATATGGTCCTCATGCCCGTGCGTCAGCACCACCGCCCGGACATGCGCGCGGTTCTCCATGAGATAGCTGAGGTCGGGAACGACAATATCCACGCCCAGAAGTTCGGCTTCGGGAAACATCAGCCCGGCATCGATGACGATGATGTCGTCACCCCAGCGAAGGGCCATGCAATTCATGCCGAATTCGCCGAGCCCGCCCAGCGGAACGACCTGGAGTTTTCCTGCTGGCATCTGCAAGTCCGATGCTAGCACAGGGTAGAGCGGGCCTTCAGGCCCGCATCTAAGGTCGCCGATAACGGGGCTTCAGCCGGCTTCATCTCCTGCCGAAGTCCCGCGAATCACCCCTAGGTGCGGAATGCGGCCTGGAGGCCGGCTCCAGTCCAGGGCGCTGATTACCCGAGGCTGGTTATACTGGGATGAGGCAATCATGGCCCGCAGTAATCACAAATCCTGGGTGCGCCGCCGCGTGGAAGGTGCCATCCGCAACGCCTTCATGAAGGCGTATGACACCATCAAGGTCGATCCCGCCCGCTATCTCGATCACCTGCGCATGGCCTACAACCTGCCCGCGCTCACCTACGAGGGCGTTTACTCGGTCGACCCCAACCTGCTCGACCGCATCGCCGAGCAAACCATTCGCGCCCACATGCGCATCGCTGCCGCCGAAGGTGCGGGACTCGGCATGGGCGGTCTGCTCACCATCCTGCCCGATCTCGGCATCCTCGCCGGCATCACGCTGCGCATGATCCAGAAGCTCAGCCTGCTCTACGGCTTTCCCTATAACACCGAGGAGGAAGAAGCCGAGCTGTGGGTGGCCGCGGCCAGCGCCGCCGGCGTGGACATCAGTCGGGACCTGCTGGAACGGCAATTCGTGCGCCGCTTTATCCCGCGCGTGATCCAGCGCATCGCCGTCAGCGCCAGCGGCGAAATCGTGGAGAAGTGGACGGCGCGCCTGATCCCCGTCGTCAGCTCGGTCATCGGCGCCGGCCTGAACTACTACTTCGTGAAGGTCTGGGGCGAGCGCGCCATCGGACACTTCCGCCAGAGGCACCTGCAGATCCGGCAGGCGAAAAATGCGATTCCGCAGCCCGCCAGCAGCGCCTGAAACGTGCAGGAACTCCGGGTTCGGCGCGCGCTCCGTGTTTGCCGGGGCATATGCAGTTGTCGGTGATCAGTTCCCGGCTCAGAACTGTCGCCCCGTTGCAAATGCAAAGTCACGGAGCACCGATTCAACTTACAACTGACCACTGGCAACCGATTCACGGCGTGATCTCCCAGATTACGCCATATCCATAGGCTCCCCCGAGCCTCGCCGTCCCATAGATACTTCCATTGCCATCGAGCGTCAGCGCTCCAGGCACATACTCTCCGTCATCGGGGTTGTTGAATTCGTGCAGCGCGGTGTAGATCCAGCCATCGCTGGTATGTGTCAGCCTGAAAACCGTTCCGTAATTTCCCGAGTACGCATCTCGGACCCCGTACAAATTCCCAGCCGAATCCATCACCAGGCTGCCGACGCCTCCCAGCGTATCTTGCCCCTGGAAGCTGTACAAAGTCTGGCAGAGCCAGTTGCCGCCCTCAGGACTCAGCTCAAATGCCGTGCCGGCATTGTCCGCTCCCCCGTAAACTGTGACGCCATACAGATTGCCCTGGCGATCGAAGATCAGCCCGCCGGAAGGGCTTTCGCCGCTACAACTCTGTAAACGCAGATTGAAATTGTGAAGCAGGGTGGCGTTCCAGCCGCTCGGCGGCGGGGTTAACTTGTAGGCGACACCAACGCCGTCGTTGTACACCGCAGGTGAGTTGTCCTGCAGCGGACCGCCATTCCAGGTCGTGCCGTACAGATTTCCTGCCGCATCGATCACCAGATTGCTGGGCCCAAAGCCCGGGACCTGCAGGAACGCGCTCTCTGTCCAGCCCCGGCCGGAACGCGTCAGCCTGTAGGCCGTGCCGCAATAACCACTTTGTCCGCACTGATTGAGGCTGGCGGCAGTGGTGCCATAAACGTTGCCCGCAGAGTCGAGAACTGGCGGTCCAATGGGATACCAGCCGTCCAGCGGTTGGCTTTGGAATCGGTACAGCACGCTTTTCATCCAGGTGCCGTCCGAGCCGGGCGTCAGCTTGTAAACCGTGCCACAACCTAGAAAGGGAAAGTACCCCGAGCACAGGTTTTCCGCGATGCCGCCGGCGACGGTAATTCCGTACAGACTGCCATCAGGAGCGAACGTCATGCCTTGCGGCCCGGCCCCATCCGTGCCCCCCGCAAAAGAGTAGAGCGTGGTGAGCGTCCATCCCGCTCCTGTGTTGCTCAACTGGAACACCGTGCCGCAAACGCTTCCTTGCCCGCCGCTGCAATGCCCGCTACTGCCAGCCCCGCCGAGGGTGTTTCCGTAAAGGCTGCCATCCTCAGCGAGCAGAACACCGCTGGAAGGCGTCCTGCCGTCGGCTCCTCCGGTGAAGTTGTAAAGAACCCTGAAACTCTGCGCGTCCACGGGTTGGGTTATGGCAACGACAAGGACAAGCGCAAACAAAAACGCGGCAACCCTGGTTGCCGCAGGCCAAATCGAATTGAATTTTCGTTCAGGCAGTGGGCACGTCATACATCCTCTCCAAATCCGGGAACATTCCACCCACCACGCGCAAAGGCGGCGTGGAGGGTACCTCGAATCGCTCGATTGGACGTAAGCTGCTGGTGGCCGGTTGTCCCAAGACCAGGTTGCCAGTTACTGGTTATCAGTTCCCGGTGGTCAGCCGTTGCCAGGCCCGGGCGTCCGATTCCTCCCGAGCTAAAGCTTCGGTTGTCACACTCGCCGCGATTCTGCCAAACTAGCGGGTTCTTCGGAGTGGGGCATGGTGCGCGAGTTCTCGGCGGGTGGGGTAGTCCTGCGCAAGATGCGAGGCGTCTGGTTCGTGGGTGTCATCGAGCCGCACATGGAGCGGCCGAAGAAAATGGTGAAGAAAGCCACCCACGAGGGCCGGCAGGATCCCGCTTCTGTCCGCGCATTACCCAAGGGCGCAATCGACAAAGGCGAGAGGCCCGAGCAGACGGCCGTGCGCGAGGTGCAGGAAGAAACCGGCGTGCGTGCCGACCTCGTCTCGAAGCTTGGCGACATCAAGTATTTCTACGTCCGCACCTGGGGCGATCAGGCCCGCGTCTTCAAGGTCGTCAGCTTCTATCTGTTGCTGTACCGGTCCGGAAAACTCGGCAACATCTCTCCGGAGATGCGGATCGAGGTGCAGAGGGCGTTCTGGATGCCTTTGGAAGAAGCGCCGGCGCTCCTCAGTTACAGGGGTGAGCGTGAGGTCGCGGAAAAAGCGCTGCAGTACATCGCGGCCCATCCCGAGCTTGGGGAACATACCGCCGATGTCGCCCATTGAGCGCGATCTTTGATCGTAAGCGCTGCGGTCCCGATCTCTTTTTTCGCGGTTTTCCGCCTTTCATGCTAGAACTTTTAGGCCATATCCAGGAGATTTCCGGGATGCCCGAACCTTCCTGGGCCCTTTGCAATCCCTTGCTACCGTTTAACTTGCATCCGCAGCTGCCTCCCGCGGCCTGGCCTGGTTCTCTGGCCGGATCCGAAAGTCGCCGGTGCAGATTCCTGTTGACTGAATGAGGATTCATTCATTACCATCAGTTCAACTTAATAAAGCGCGCGTCGTTGCCATCCTCACCCCACATCTTACGGCGCGCGCTGCTTGTGTCTTGGGCCGTTGTATGTGCCGTTGTTCATCCGGGGGTGGAGTTGCGTTCTACGTCTTGCAAACGAAAACAGCCACCATTACGCATACGCATTGATGCCGTCGAAACCCGATAAAGACACCTGAGCGTGGCCCGGGTGAAGGATCAAGCCGTTTGCTGTGCTTTTGAGCCGGAGTCGATCAGAATTCATCATGCCAAGACGCATTGAAAGGGTCGCCGTTCTGGGCGCGGGCACCATGGGCGCCCGCATCTCCGCGCACCTGGCCAACGCCGGTGTTCCTTCCTTTCTGCTGGACATTGTTCCTCCCGATGCCGATGGTCCGGCGCGCAACCGCATAGCCGCGGCCGGGCTGGAAGCCGCAGTCAAGTCGAAACCTGCGGCGTTTTTTGAACCGGCGCTGGCGCGACTGGTCACCATCGGAAACTTCGAAGACGATCTGCACAAACTGGCAGAGGTGGACTGGATCATCGAAGCCATCGTCGAGGACTTGGAGATCAAGCGCAGCCTGCTGCGCAGGATCGAGGCGATTCGCAAGCCACGCACGATCATCACCACCAATACCAGCGGTCTGCCGGTGGCCAAGATCGTCGAAGGCTTCTCCGACGATTTCCGGCGCTGCTGGTTCGGGACCCACTTCTTCAATCCGCCACGTTACATGCGCCTGCTGGAGCTGATTCCCACCCTTGATGCCGATCCGGCCGCCATGGAGACGATCGCGCGCTTCTGCGACCTTCACATGGGCAAAGGCGTGGTGTACGCGAAAGACACCCCCAACTTCATCGCCAACCGCATCGGCACGTTCTCGGCGCTCAATGTCATGCGCCTGATGCAGGAGATGGACCTGAGCGTGGAAGAAGTGGACGCGCTCACCGGGACCGCGGTCGGCTGGCCCAAGACCGCCAGCTTCCGCCTGGCCGATCTGGTCGGCCTCGATGTGCTGGGACATGTGGTGCGCAACGCCACGGCCAACATCCACGACGAGCGCAGCGATCTGAAGCTGCCCGACTTTTTCGCGCGGATGCTGGAGCGCAAGTGGCTGGGCGACAAGACCAGGGGCGGCTTCTATCGCAAGAACAAAAAACCGGACGGCCAGACCGAATACATGGCGCTCGACTGGAAGACGATGGAATACCGGCCCTCGCAGCGTCCGAAGTTCCCGTCGCTGGAGATGGCCAAAACGGTCGAAGACCTGCCGGAGCGGGTGCGAATGCTGCTCGCTCCGTCGAAAGATAAAGCCAGCGTCTTTCTCTGGTCAGCCTTGTCCGATCTGTGGACCTATGCCGCGAATCGCATCGGTGAGATCGCCGATTCGGTGGTCGAAATCGATCGCGCGATGAAGCTGGGCTTCAACTGGGAAATGGGGCCATTTGAGTTGTGGGACGCCGCCGGGGTGGCCAGGACCGTGAAGCGGATGCAGGTGGAAGGCAAGCCGGTCTCGTCCAAGGTCGAGAAGCTGCTGGCCTCGGGCCATGAGAACTGGTATGCCGACAGTCCCAGGACGGCGAGCGGCCGCGCCTTCTTCGACGTATGCAGCGGTCACTACACGGAGGAAAAAGTTCCTGCCGGCGTGTGGTCCGTCACGGTGGCGAAGAAGTCGGGCCTGGTGGTGAAGAAGAACGCAGGCGCTTCGCTGGTCGATATCGGCGAAGGCGTCGCCTGCATCGAATTTCACTCCAAGATGAACGCGCTGGGCGGCGATATAGTGCAGATGATCACGCAGGCGATGAAGCCCGGCGGCCCGGGCGATAACTTCGACGCCTTCGTCATCACCAATGACGCCGCGAACTTCTCCGTGGGCGCCAACATCATGATGCTGCTGATGGCCATCCAGGAGGAAGAGTGGGACGAAGTCGATCTCGCCATCCGCCAGTTCCAGGGTATGACCCAGGCCATCAAATTTTCCCCGAAGCCGGTAGTGGTTGCGCCCTTTGGCATGACCCTCGGCGGCGGCTGCGAAGTCACATTGCACGGCGCGGCGCGGCAGCCGCACGCCGAGTTGTACTGCGGGCTGGTGGAGGTTGGCGTGGGCCTGCTGCCTGCCGGCGGTGGCTGCAAGGAGATGACGCTGCGCGCGCTCGACAAGGCCTACCATGTGCGCCCGGCCGGACGCGGCGAGAGCGTCGAGCTGATGGAAGCCATGAAGCAGGCCTTCGAAACGGTTGCCATGGCCAAGGTATCGATGTCGGCCTTCGAGGCGCGAAATTACGGATTCCTTTCCTCGGGCGACGACATCACTATGAACCGGGAGCGCGTGCTGACCGACGCCAGGGAGCGTGTCCTGGAGCTGGTGCACGAAGGTTATCGCGCGCCGGTGCCGCGCACCGATATCCCTGCCCCAGGTGAGAGCATCCTGGCGACGTTGAAGCTGGGCGTCCACATCATGCACGAAGGCGAGTTCATTACCGATCACGAGGTGAAGATCGGCAACAAGGTCGCCGAGGTACTGTGCGGCGGCGCGGTGAATCCGGGTACGCTGGTCACCGAGCAGTATCTGCTCGACCTGGAGCGCGAGGCCTTCAAATCGCTCTGCGGCGAGAAGAAAACGCAGGAGCGCATTCAGTACACGTTGAAGACGGGGAAGACGCTGAGGAATTAGTGGCTTAGCTGCGACAGTAGCTATATGCTATAGCTAATTAATATAGCTGTTTGCAGTAGCTATATGAAACTGTTAGATTCGGGCTGAAGGAGGGAATCATGTCTTACGTAAAGCCCGAGGAAGTTCTTTCGCCCAGAAACTCAGTGGGGGGAATAGTGGAGGTAATCCATGATCCAGGCGAGGGAGGCATGAGCGTCGCCCGGATTATATGGGACGGCGATGAGGTCATCGCCACGCGCTGGAATGGTACTGATGATCGTCCATTGGGAACCCCCGTTGCCCGAGGACACGCTACCTGGTTAGTGATCGATGAGTACGCGGCAGCGGCGATGGAGGAAGCGGCGCGGAAGGCGGCGCAAAGCTCCCCTAATAGTCTGGTTGCGAAATATCGAGAAATGGCAGCCGATGAGGACCGTGAGCACGCAGCTGAAGAGTGGTCGGAGGGCCTGATTGGCGATGGAAATACGGAGGGGTGACGTCTGGTGGGTTTCGTTTGATCCGTCGATCGGCGGGGAGATCCAAAAGACTCGCCCGGCTGTCATCGTGAGCAACAACGCCGCGAATGTCGCATTGAATCGGGTGGTTGTTGTGCCTCTCAGTACACAAGTTGCCAGGATTTATCCCGCTGAAGCGGTCGTCACTTTGAACGGCGAGAAGCGCAAGGCCATGGCGGACCAGGTCACGACTGCATCGAAGAGGCGGCTTCGAAATCGTCTGGGTGCGATGTCCTTGCGTGACATGCGGGCAATAGAAGGCACGATTTTGCAGCATTTGGCGATTCAACGAGCTGTCGTGCATTGAATTTTGTTCGCGTTCGGACCTGCTGGTCGCTACTGCTAACTGTTAATTTCTGAGGTTCAACATGCGTGATGTCGTACTCGTATCCGCCGTCCGGACGCCGGTCGGCAAGGCGTACAAGGGAACACTCCGGGCCACCCGTCCCGACGATCTGGCCGCTGTGGCCATCAAGGGCGCACTCGACCGCGTCCCTGCCGTCGATCCCAAGGAAATTGAGGACGTGATCCTCGGCTGCGCCATGCCCGAAGCTGAGCAGGGCATGAATGTGGCGCGCATCGCTTCTCTTCGTGCCGGCCTGCCAGTCGAAATCTCGGCGATGACCATCAACCGCTTCTGCTCCTCGGGCCTGCAGTCGATCGCCATGGCGGCCGAGCGCATCATGGCGGGCGGCGCGGAGACCATCGTCGGCGGCGGGGTCGAATCCATGACCATGATTCCCATGGGCGGCCACAAGGTTTCCGCCAACCCCTGGCTGGTGGCGAACTATCCCGACGCGTACCTGTCGATGGGCCTGACCGCCGAACGGCTGGCAAAGCGCTACAACATCACGCGCCAGATGCAGGATGAGTTCTCTGTCCGCAGCCACCAGAACGCGATCGCAGCCATCCAGGCGGGCAAGTTCGACGATGAACTCGTGCCCGTGCCCGTGAGCTTCACTACTCCCAACGGCAGCAAACCGAAGCGCACTGACATCGTCTTCAAAATCGACGAAGGCCCGCGCGCCGACACATCGCTGGAAGCCCTGGCCGCGCTGAAGCCGGCGTTCCATGCGAAGGGAACGGTGACAGCCGGCAACTCATCGCAGATGTCGGATGGCGCCGCAGCCGCTGTGGTCATGTCGGCCGAGCGGGCGAAGGCGCTGGGACTAAAGCCGCTGGCGCGCTTCGTCGCTTTCGCCACGGCCGGCTACAAGCCTGAAGAAATGGGCGTGGGCCCGGTGTTTGCGATTCCCAAGGCGCTGAAGATAGCCGGGCTCAAGCTCGACGACATCGACGTGATCGAACTGAACGAAGCCTTCGCCGCGCAATCGCTGGCGGTGATTCACGAAGGCAAGCTCGATCCCGAGCGCATTAACGTCAACGGCGGCGCGATCGCGCTGGGACATCCTCTGGGATGCACCGGCGCCAAGCTGACCGCCAGCATCATCCGCGAACTCAAGCGCCGCAACGCGCGCTACGGCATGGTGACCATGTGCGTCGGCGGCGGTATGGGCGCGGCAGGCATCTTTGAGAATTTGCAATAGGAAAGTAACCACAGAGGCACAGAGACACAGAGCAACAAAAAAGGGGCTGAGAGTTGATGGATGAATCGCTGGTGATCCTCTGAAGTAAGAATTTCTGTGCCTCTGTGTCTCTGTGGTGAAAAGGTTTTCGCGATAAGGAAGGATCTATGGCCACGACGACAGCAGCTCCCGGAAAGACCAAAACCACGGGCGGAAGCTTTCTGCTCGAAGATCACCCACTGCACAACGTCTTCACTCCCGAAGACTTCAACGAAGACCACCAGATGATCGCGAAGCTGGCCGACGAGTTCGCGGTCAACGAAATCCTTCCCAATGTCGAAAAAATCGAGCACAAGGATTGGGAACTCACGCGCGAGCTGCTGAAGAAGGCCAGCGAGATGGGCCTGACCAACGCCGATGTGCCCGGCGAGTACGGCGGCGCTGACATGGACAAGGTGTCGTCGGCCATCATCGCCGATCGCATGGCGAAATGCGGCAGCTTTGTCGTTTCCATGGGCGGACACGCCGGCATCGGCACGCTGCCCATCGTTTTCTTCGGCACCGAAGAGCAGAAGAAGAAGTACCTGCCCAAGCTCGCCTCGGCCGAGATGATCGGCGCCTACGCGCTCTCGGAGGGCACCAGCGGCTCCGACGCGCTGAACTGCCGCACCAGGGCAGTGCTCTCGCCGGACGGCAAGCACTACATCCTGAACGGCGAAAAGATGTGGATCACCAACGCGCACTTCGCCGATCTGTTCACCGTCTTCGCCAAAGTCGACGGCGAAAAGTTCACGGCGTTCCTCATCGAGAAGGACTTCCCCGGTTTCTCCGTCGGCGCGGAAGAGAAGAAGATGGGCATCCGCGGCTCCTCCACCTGCCCGCTCATTCTCAACGACTGCAAGGTGCCGGTGGAGAACCTGCTCGGCGAGGTCGGCAAGGGGCACATCATCGCCTTCAACATTCTCAACGTGGGCCGCTTCAAGCTGGGCGCTGGCTGCGTCGGCGGGGCGCGTACCTCGCTGCAGAACGCTATCGCCTATGCGAAGCAGCGCAAGGCCTTCACCAAAACCATCGCCGATTTCGGGCTCATTCGCGAGAAGCTGGCGCAGATGGCAGTCGGTATCTACGCGGGCGAATCCATGGTCTATCGCACGGTCGGGATGATGGACACGGCGCTCGGCGAGATCGAAAAAAATCCTGAAGCCATCCGCAAGGCTATCGAGGAATACGCGGTCGAGTGCTCCATCATCAAGGTGTGGGGTTCGGAGATGCTGGACATGGTGGTCGACGAGACGGTGCAGATTTACGGCGGCTACGGCTTTGTCGAGGAATATCCCGCCGAGCGCGCCTATCGCGACTCGCGCGTGAACCGCATCTTCGAGGGCACCAACGAGATCAACCGCCTCATCATCACCGGATGGCTGCTGAAGCGCGCCATGAGCGGACAGCTCGCGCTGCTGCCCGCGATCAAGAAAGTCATGGACGAGGTCATGTCCGGCCCATCCGGCGAAGAACTGGAAGGCGCCCTGGCCGCCGACCGCAAGCTGGTGCAGAGCGCGAAGAAGCTGGCGATGCTGGTCGCGGGCGCGGCCTCGCAGAAGTACATGCAGAAGCTCGCCGATCAGCAGGAGATCATGGGAGCCATCGCCGACATGGTCATCGAGACCTTCGCCATGGACTCCGCCCTGCTGCGTGCCCGCAAGTGCGCCGAGGCGCAGGGCGAGGAGAAGTCCGCGCTGGTCGTGGCCATGACGCAGGTCTATCTGGAAGGCGCGTTTGCCCGGCTGGAAGCTGCGGCGAAGAAAGTGGTGGCTGCCGTGGCCGAAGGCGACATGCTGCGTACCCAGATGGCGATTGTCCGCCGCCTGACCAAACACGAGCCAGTGAACGTAATCGCACTGCAGGAGAAGATCGCCAGCCGGGTGCTGGAAACCGGCAAGTACGTGATGGCGTAAATAGCTCCTGGGAGGCTACGGTGAAGTGCAGAGCCGCGCCCAGTGCGCGCGCTCTGCCCCTTTCGCGCATGTTCGCGTGTTACCGGCAGCGTGAGCGCGGGTTTTAATTGGCGCATAATTAAGAGGTGGATTCGTTATGAAGCTCAAATTCGATTGCATCTTCTACTACGTTTCCGACATTGAGCGCAGTATCCGCTTCTACACGGACGTCCTCGGCTTCAAACTGCAATCCCGGGATTTTGTTGCGCGCTTCCATGTCGACGGTGTCCTGTTCGAGCTTGTGCCGACGACGGACAAGACCAAACTCGGCGGCGGTGGGAATGCGCGCCTTTGCCTCGAGGTCGACAACGTCGACGAGGAGCTGCGCGAACTGCAGCGCCGGAATATTCCCGTCGAACCGGCGAAGAGCGAGCATGGAGGCAGGCTCGCCTCTTTCCGTGATCCCGACGGAAACGAAGTTTGCCTGTGGCAGTACTCGGCTGCAAAGGCCAGCTGATTCCAGGCGCGCCACATCCGGAGGCCGCACCTTACCGGCTCCCATCCCTTTTCGTCCCCAGCCGCCGCCTTCAATTGTGCTGGTCCGCCGTGATGTGAATAATGGAACGGCAGAAAAGCCTTCGAGGAGAGTGCAATGCTCAAAAGCCGTTCATGGATGTTCGTTCTTCTGGCTCTCGCCGGCGCCGCCGCAGTCACGATGGCGCAGGAGAAAAGGCCGCCGCTCAGCCCTCCCGGCCAGGCCACGCTGACTTTCGCGGACGGGAAGACTGTCACCATTGAATACAGTCGTCCTTCCATGCGCAACCGCAAGATTTTCGGCGGGCTGGTTCCCTACGATCAGGTCTGGCGCACGGGCGCAAATGCCGCCACCACTCTCAAGACCGATGCTGACCTGACGATCGGCGGCACCGCCGTCCCCGCGGGCAGCTATACCCTTTACACCCTGCCGGGAACGAACACGTGGCAGCTCATCATTAACAAACAGACCGGGCAGTGGGGCACTGAATACAGCCAGGGCCAGGACCTGGCGCGCATTCCGATGAAGGTAACGCAGCGCCCCTCCGGCCTGGAGATGTTCACGATTTCTTTCGACCGGACCAGCGGCGACTCAGCCACCCTGAAGCTGGAATGGGAAAACACCATAGCCAGCGCGGATGTGAAAGAGCGGAAGTAAACAACGTCGCCGGCCGGCGGCGCAAGCCCGCGCAGACGAGTGCGGTCCGTGCTGAAACCGGCCGGCGCGCTGTGAACACCAGGAGCACGCCTTGCCAAGCCCGCCTGAACGGCAACACTCCTATGACACTCTCACGCTTGTCCATGATGGCCCACTGGCCACCATCACCCTTAATCGCCCGGAGAAGCGCAACGCCATCAGCTACGAATTGATTGACGAGCTGCTGCGCGCCCTGGGCGAGATCGAGCAGTCGCCGGCCCAGATCGTGATTCTCACAGGCAACGGCAAGGCGTTCTGTTCGGGCATGGACCTCGACAACCTGCGCTCTATCACCGGACGTACGGCGGAAGAAAATCGGACCGACTCGGCGACCATGGCAGGACTGTTCCGGACGCTGTACGAATTCCCGAAGGTTACGATTGCGGCGGTTAATGGCCCAGCCATCGCCGGCGGCTGCGGTCTGGCCACTTTGTGCGACTTCACCCTGGCCTCTTCGGACGCGAAGTTCGGCTATACCGAGGTACGGATCGGCTTCATCCCGGCGATTGTTTCGGCTTTCCTGCTGCGCCAGGTGGGGGAGAAGCAGGCCCGCGATCTGCTGCTGACCGGACGGATTATCGACGCGGACGAGGCCCAGCGGCTGGGCCTGGCAAACGAGGTCGTCGCGCCCGGCACACTGCTCGACCGCGCCCGCGATCTGGCGGCCTCGCTTTTACAGAACAGTCCAGCTTCGCTCGTGGCCACCAAGCGCCTGCTGAAGCACTACTCGTCGGACGAGCTTGATTCCGCGATCGCGGCCGCCGTGGAAGAAAATGCCCGTATCCGCACCACAGCCGATTTCCGGGAAGGCATCAGCGCATTCCTGGAGAAGCGCAAGCCGCAGTGGTCCGGGCATTGAAGGCCGCCCACTGCCCGCGCGAAGACCGGAGTCCTGAATCAGGTAGGTGCCGGGAGGGCCCGTATCCTCACCAGCAACAGTCAGCCCTGTTACAATGCCTTTCTTCGAGCATTTCGCATTTCAGCGCTTTCAGGAGCCGGATGCCGCTGCCGGGAGGAAACGGCAGACTTCAGAAGGCGCACGCCTTTGCGGGCGAACCGCAGCGAACACAGGGAGAAAAGGATGATATTTCGTCTGCAATCGACGGTTGTGACTCTGGCGGCAATCCTGTTCCTGCCCAGCCTTGGGCAGACACAGGCTGCGGGCGCGCCCGCGCAACAATCGGCCCCGCCGGCGCAGGCAGCTCCTGCGGAGCTCCAGGAGAACCCTGCGCAGCCGCCCATCGAGCCAGTCACCAGCGGCCCTTACCCGGTCATGAGCAAGGCGGCGGAGGAACGTGGCGGGCAGTTTTTCGAGATGTTCAACCATTCGCAGACCGGTCAGATGTGGAGTTCGCTTTCCGACGGCCTGAGAAAGCACTGGGCCAAGGAAGAGAAGTTCGCAGAACTCAATAAAAGGCTGCGAGAAAGGATGGGCGCGGAGACGTCGACACGGCAGGTCACCATTCTTCCCTATGTGATGGCCCCCGATACCATCTATTCGCGGCTGTCAACCTTCGCCAACGTGAAGGTTCCGGTAATCTCTACTGTCTATGTCAATCAGCGCGGGCAAATCGACAATTTCACCGTCGGTCCCATGCAAACCCCCGCCGAAGGCCGTTATGCCGGCTACCAGGACACGGCCAAGCTCAGGCTGCCCTTTAACGGCGAATGGCTCGTCTATCAGGGAGGCCGTACCCAGTTCGAAAATGCCTATGCTCTCAGCGACGATCAGCGCTTTGGAGTTGATTTCGTTTACCTCAAGGACAATCGCATGTTTTCGGGACGGGGTGGCATCGGCAGTAAGAACGAGGACTATTACTGCTTTGGCCAGCCGATTCTGGCCCCCGCCGACGGCACGGTGGCCAAAGCCATTTCCGGTTACGACGATAATCCTCCCGGAAAGCCGTCCGGCGATCCCGCCGATGGCAACGTAATTGTAATCTCACACGGCAATGGCGAATCCTCGATGATAAACCACCTGAAGCAGAACAGCCTGAAGGTGAAGGTCGGCGACAATGTGAAACAGGGAGACGTGATTGCCGAGTGCGGTAACAGCGGCGTCGGCCCGGTTCCCTATCTGCATTACCAGTTGCAGAAGGGCTCCGCCGTGGTGCTGCCGGCGCAGTTCGTGGATTACATCGCTGACGGAAAGCCGGTGGCTTCCGGCGAACCCATACGCGGGCAGTTTGTGAAGAACGCGGCCGCGGCCGCTGCGGCGAGCGGCAGTTCGGGCGCCATGACGACGCATCCCGCCGGCAGTCCGGGTGCTGCCACAGCGCCTCCGCCGGCCAGCAAGTAGGGCAGCGAGCCACCACAGTTTCACGCGGACGCGTTGCCAGTGGCGATGCGTCCGCTTTTTTGCGGCCCGGGCAGAAGGGAAGAGGCGCAGGTGCGGCAAGCGACGGCCCAGGCGGAAGTGTACGAGACCCGGCTTCGCGTTCGGTACGCCGAGACCGACCAGATGCACGTGGTGTATCACTCGAATTACATCATCTGGTTCGAGGTGGGCCGGGTCGAGATGCTCCGTCAGCTGGGTTTCACCTATCGCGAGATGGAGCAGGATGGGGCACACCTTCCGGTGGCGGAGGTGCGGTGCCGCTTCCGGGCGCCCGCCCTGTACGACGACCTCATCGTGGTCCGTACCCGCCTGCTCAATGTTCGCGAGAGCCTGCTGCACTTTGGCTACGAGATCGCGCGCGCGGGCGATGGCGCCCTTCTGGCCGAGGGCGAGACGGTGCACTTTGTCCGCGACGCGGAGTTCAGGCGGTCGCCGCTGCCGCCGAAGTACCGGGGCGCTTTTCTGAAAGCGGCCGGAAGAGCATAGACTGGCGAGGGAGCGCGCCACGCTTTGCCTGTGTCAGCGCCACCAAACCATGCAGGCACTGCACATCAACGGCAACGATCTGACGCTGGACGACCTGCGGCAGGTGGTCTATGAGCGCCGTCCGGTTCTGCTGCAGCCGGAAGCGCGCCTGGCGGTGGCGCGCGCCCGCGCGGTGGTGGAAGATGTGGTGGAAAACGAGCGGGTGGCCTACGGCGTGAACACCGGCGTCGGACAGCTTGCCGAGATGCGGATTCCCCGAAAGGACATTTCCAGACTGCAACTGAATCTGCTGCGTTCCCATGCCGCTGGGGTTGGTGAGCCTCTGGCTGAGGACATCACCCGCGCCATGCTGCTGCTGCGGGCAAATTCGCTGGCCAAGGGTTTTTCCGGGGTGCGGCCGGCGGTGATCGACACCCTCTGCGAGATGTTGAACCGGGGCATCCATCCCATCATTCCATCGCGGGGCAGCGTGGGGGCAAGCGGCGATCTGGCTCCGCTGGCCCACTTGGCGCTAGCCATGATTGGCGAGGGGGACGTGGTGCACGAGGGCAAGCTCATGACCGCTGCCCAGGCCATGAAGCGCGATGACATGAAGCCGCTGGTGCTGGAGGCCAAAGAAGCCATCTCCCTGATTAACGGCACCCAGGGCATGTTGGCCGTCGGCCTTCTGGCCATTCTGCAGGCGGAAGTTCTGGCCGATACCGCCGATGTTGTGGGCGCACTGACGCTCGACGCGCTGAAGGGGACCGATGTCGCCTTTGACGAGCGCATCCACAAAGCCCGGCCGCACGCGGGACAGTTGCTGGTAGCGCGTAACCTTTGCCGCATGCTGGAAGGCAGCCTCATTCGCGAATCGCATCGTGAGTGCCAGAAGGTGCAGGATGCCTATTCGCTGCGTTGCATGCCGCAGGTGCACGGCGCAGTGCGCGACACTCTCGTTCACTGCCGTGACGTCTTCGAGATCGAGATGAACTCCGCGGTGGACAACCCGCTGGTGTTTACCGAACAGCCCAGGCCGGGCGCCCCCAGGCATGGCATCGGGGCAACGGCTCCGGGCGTCATCCTCTCCGGCGGCAACTTCCACGGTGAGCCGCTGGCCTTCGTCCTCGACTTCCTGGCCATTGCCGTCAGTGCTCTGGCCGGGATTTCGGAACGCAGGCTGGAGCGGCTGGTGAATCCTTCGCTCAATGAAGGCCTGCCGGCATTTCTCGCGCCGGGCGCGGGGCTCAATTCCGGGTTCATGCTGCTGCAGGTCACAGCGGCGGCGCTGGTGAATGAGAACAAGGTGCTTTCGCATCCCGCCAGCGTCGATTCGATCACCACCTCGGGCAACCGGGAAGACTACGTTTCCATGGGCATGACCTCGGCCAACAAGCTGCTGCGGGTTGTCGCCAATGCGCGAAACGTGCTGGCGATTGAGGCGCTGGCGGCGGCGCAGGCGCACGACTTCCGCGCTCCCCTGCGGACCGGCAAACGTGGACAGGCCGCGCTGGCGGTGATTCGCGCGGACTCGCCGGCTGTCACCGAAGACCGCGCCCTGGCTCCTGAAATCGCAAAGGTTGCGGCCGCGATTGCCGCTGGAAAGCTGGCTCAGACGCTGCGTTAGCCGGGACGGCTACACGATGGGGAGGCCCGCATCGGCCTGCTCGTGGGCGTGATAGCTGGAGCGCACCAGCGGCCCCGATTCCACGTGGCGGAATCCCATCTTCAGCGCTTCTTCCTTCAGAAAACGGAACTCGGACGGCGGATACAGACGGGCCACCGGCAGGTGGTCTCGGGACGGCCGGAGATACTGGCCGACGGTCAGAATGTCAACCTTACGCGCCGCCAGATCGCGAAAAACGGCCAGCAGTTCTTCCGTACTTTCACCCAGGCCGACCATGACGCCCGATTTGGTGGGGATTGCCGGGTCCATTTGCCGGGCTCGTTCCAGCAGTCGCAGCGTGCGTTCGTAGCGGGCGCCCGAGCGGGCCACACGATAGAGGCGCGGGACGGTCTCGGTGTTGTGGTTGAGGATGTCGGGGCGAGCATCCATCACGAGGCGCAACGGCTCTTCCAGCCCCTGAAAATCGGGGATCAGCACCTCGATGCGGCACGCGGGAACGCGCTTGCGGATCTCGCGGATGGTTTCGGCGAAGACCCGGGCGCCGCCCATATTGTCGTCATCGCGGTTCACGCTGGTGACCACGGCGAACTTCAGTCCCAGCCTGGCGACCGCTTCGGCGACACGGCGCGGCTCGTCAAAGTCAATGGGCTGGGGACGGCCCTTGGGCACCGCGCAAAAGCCGCAACGCCGGGTGCACAGGTTGCCCAGCAGCATGAAAGTCGCCGTGCGATGGTTCCAGCACTCGCCGATGTTGGGGCAATGGGCCGACTCGCAGACGGTATGCAGGTCCAGGCTTCGCGCCAGCGCCTTCAGGTCGTGATAATTCTCGCCCACGGGTGCGCGGGCCTTCAGCCACTCGGGCTTCGGCGCGGGTTGCCGCGGGGTTATGTCGATCTGGATCAGCTCAGCGGAACTAGCCATGCAATAGATCTATTGTAGCGCGTGCGAATGTCGCTGCTGCCGGCCGGCTCACGGCTTCTCCGCTTCGCCGGTGCGCGCCTGAGTTGCCGGCGCGGCGGTGCGCGTCACCTCCCCGATGTACACGGAGAAGGGCGCCAGCGACATCTGCGAAATTCCGGTCGTGCCCTCGAGCGCGGGCATGGTGGTCAGCAGCGTCCGGGCCTGGCTCGCGGGAAATCCCTGGGTCGCGAGGTTGAACTCCACCTTCTGCGGAGAGGCTGACATGTTGAGCACCACCAGCACGGCCTGGTCCCTGTACCGCCGCAGATAGGCCATCACATTGGGATCGCTCTCATTCAGCGCGACGTAGTCGCCGTCCAGCAGCGCCGGATTGGTGTGCCGCAGCGCCAGCAGGTGCCGGTAGAAAACGAGGACGGAGTTGGGATCTTTCTCTTCGCTGGCGACGTTGTGTGTGCGGTAGTTGTCGGCCACCGGCAGCCACGGCCGCGTCCTGCTGAAGCCGGCGTTGAGCGTGTCGTCCCACTGCATGGGAGTGCGCTCTCCGTCGCGGCCTTTCTCTTTCGGCCAGCCCAGTTTTCCGATGGGGTCCTTCACGTCCTTCCTGTACTTCGGATCGTTGTTCTGCATGCCGATCTCTTCGCCGTAGTACATGATGGGCGTGCCGCGCAACGTGAGATACAGGCCCGCCATGACCTTGGCGATGGCGTCATCGTGTTGGCCGTCACCATAACGGACATAGGAGCGCACGATATCGTGATTCCCGATGACGTACACCGGCCAGCCGGCGGCGGCATTGACCGCCGCAATCTGCCGGCGAAACTCGGGCGGCGAAAGTCTTTTGACCGTGGTGAACATGAAATCCATCGGCATCTGCAGCTCATTGCCATTCTGCCCGTAATAGCGGTCGAGCTGTCCGATGTTGTCGGTCCAGGTCTCGCCGATCAGCACTGCGTCGTATCTGTCGGCGACCTGCCTCAGCCCCTGCAGCACCCCGTGGAGTTCCGGCAGATTGCGGTTGTAGCGGTCCTGCATGTTGGGATCGCCGTAAGCGTTGCGGCCCGGCAGCACGGGATTGTCACGCAGATCGGAATTCTCGAAGAGCGCGTCCACCGCGTCCAGACGAAAGCCGGCAACGCCGCGGTCGTACCACCAGCGGGTGACATCGAACATCGCGTCCTTTACCGCCGGATTGCGCCAGTTCAGGTCGGGCTGCTGGGGAAAAAAGAAGTGGTAATAGTACTGCCGGGTTCTGCTGTCGAACTGCCACGCCGTTCCGCCGAAGAGGGACTCCCAGTTGTTGGGCGGCTGGCCCGGCCCCCCAGTCGCGGCCGGTTTCGCGGCTGCTGCGATGGGGTTCGGTCCACCGGGGCCCCCAACAAGCGCCGCGGTTGCGCTTGTTGGGGTGGATCTGCCATCGCGCCAGATGTACCAGTCGCGGTGCTTCGAGGTGCGCGAGGAGCGCGAATCGATGAACCACGGGTGCTGCTCGGAGGTGTGGTTCACGACCAGGTCGAGGATGATACGGATGCCATGCGCGCGCGCGGCGCTCTCGAACTGGTCGAAGTCGGAGAGCGTGCCGTACATCGGGTCGATGTCTTCGTAGTCGGAGACGTCGTAGCCGAAGTCCACCTGCGGCGAAGGGAAGCATGGGGTGATCCAGACGGCGTCCACACCGAGCTGTTTGAGGTAATCAAGCTTTGAGGCGATGCCGTTCAGGTCGCCGATGCCGTCGTTGTTGCTGTCGGCAAAGCTGCGCGGGTAGATCTCGTAGAAGACGGCGTTCTGCCACCACTGATGCCCGGCGGCATCGACCGTGGGCGTCTTCGTTTCTGTGGTGGACCGCTTCGACTGGGCTGTGGGAGTTCTGGATTGCGCGCGAGTGGGCGGGCACAAACCCAGCCAGCAGCAGAGGAAGAGGATAAAGACTGCCCGTCGTGGAAGGGGCGCAGCTTGAACTGCCTCACTCGCCATGGCGAAGTTCCTCAGCGGCTAAAGCCGCAATGATCTGGGGGCACTTACGGACAGCCTGAGGCCGTCCCCTCCGCGATCTCACCTGACCAGAGCGCGCTAGTGCATCATCACCGCGCCCGCCTTCGCCCGCGGCTTGCGCAGCAGGAACAGCAGCGGAATCATGGCGACGAAGATGAGCGCCAGGAAAAGGAAGGTGTCATTGTAGGCCAGCATCGCGGCCTGCCGCTGCACCATTGCCCATATCGACTCGTACGCCTGCTGCGTTGCCATGGCGGCGCTCGACCCCTGGCTCATGAAATGGGACTTCATGCCCTGGAACATCTGCTGCGCGGTCACGCTCCCCGGACTCACGTGCTCGCCGAGAATGTTGATGTGCGTCTGCTGTTTGCGGAACTGCACCGTCTCCACCATGGCGATGCCGATGCTGGCGCCGATGTTACGCATCAGGTTGAAAATGCTGGTGGCGTTGCCCATGCGTTCGTTGGGAATGGGATTGTTGGTGATCGTGGTCAGCGGCACAAAGACGAAGCCCAGGGCTGCGCCCTGCACCATCAGGGGCCACCAGAAATTCCTCGACGCCACGTCGAGGCTGAAGCGCGACAGCTCCCACATGGCGTAGGCCGACGCCACCAGACCCACCCCGAGCAGCTTGCGGTGGTCGATTTTGTCGGTCAGGCGTCCCACTATCGGCATGATGCAGAACGAAGCCAGCCCCCGCGGCAGGTTGGTGACTCCCGCGTGGAGAGCCGTGTAGCCGAGAATCACCTGCATCAGCAGCGGCAGCAGCACGGTGCTGCCATACAGCACGAATCCGATAAAGGTCATGAGAAACGTACCGATGGCGTAGGAGCGGTATCGGAAGACGCTGAGATCCAGAATGGGGTGCTCGGCCGTCAGTTCGCGAATGATCAGGGCAGTTAACCCGCCTACGGCCAGCACGCAGAGGGTGACGATGAAGTGCGAGCCGAACCAGTCATCTTCCTGGCCCTTGTCGAGCATGATCTGCAGGCTGCCGATCCCCACTGCCAGCAGACCGATGCCCCAGTAGTCGATGCCGGTTTTGGCCCGGCGCAGGTACGGCGGATCAAAAATGAAGATTTCCGTGAGCAGGAGGGCGAGCACCCCGATCGGCACGTTGATGTAAAACACCCAGCGCCAGCTGTAATTGTCGGTGAGCCAACCGCCGGCGACCGGACCCAGCATGGGGGCAACCACGATGCCCAGCGCCCAGAAGGCCATTGCCTGGCCGCGCTTCTCCGGCGGGAAGGACTCCATCAGGATGGCCTGGGAAAGGGGCTGCAGCCCCCCGCCGCAGGCTCCCTGGATGATGCGACAAATAATGAGAAAGGGGAGGCTGGGCGCCAGTCCGCAAAGAAAGGAAGCCAGGGTGAATCCGCTGACCGAGATCATCAGCAGCCGCTTGCGTCCGAAGCGGCCGGCCAGCCAGCCGGTCATGGGCAGAATGATGGCGTTGGCGACCAGGTAGGAGGTCAGCGTCCAGGTCGCCTCGTCGTTGCTGGCTGAAAGGCTGCCGGCGATGTGCGGCAGGGAAACGTTAACCACCGTCGTATCCAGCACTTCCATGAAAGTGCTGGACATCACCGCGACCGCGATCAGCCAGGGATTGATCTCTCGGGAGCCATTGTTCCTGGGAAATGGCATTCCCTGTGTTCGATGCCGGTACGACCGGGAAGTCACCGCGCAATCTTCAGGGGCTTACCCCACCTATCCTGACATGGCGCCGGCCGGGCGCGGGGCCTTCGCGCCAGGGACAAAAAGAAAGAGCGCTCCGCAAAGCGCTCCTTACGTTTCTGCTCAGCTGAACTGCCTGCTCCGGGAAACCGTCCCAATGATGTGCTACGCGGCCTTCGGACCCGAGAACACCGTAACCGGCTCCCGGGAGGGGGTGGAAGAGTGCGGCCCAACCATCCTCATCTCATTCCAGTCGTACGCAAACTCCTGCCCGCAATCCAGGCATACGACGTAGGTCCCTGTAACCGATGCCGCCGCGCTGCGGCGCTGTTTGCCTCGTATGGTTATCGGGAAGCTGCAACGTTTGTGGGAACAGCCAAAGACCAGATCCAACAGCCTCATGAGGCACCTCCACGGATCCCTGTGAGACAGACGCCAAAGCTACCAGCTTGGCCCGACTTAATTATACGAACCCACCAGCCATAACTTAGATTCTGAGATGCTGGAAAAGGTTTCGCACGACCCAATTCGAAACCGGGAAGATTCCCGATCTGGGACGCTTATTGACCCAAAGGTGCCTCCCTGCGGTTCTGACGGGAAGCGATAGCGCGCCGCGCACGCGGCGGCAGGGCAGGCAAGGTGCCGGGCAATCGCTATAATCGAACTGCTTTGCAATTGCCCCGGTTCGTCTTCCATGTTGTGGTCCTTAGCCTTACGGCTGCCCTGTCCTGGCAGCCGGCTGCGGCCCAGACCCTTGCCGGAACCCAGAGCCTTATGGTGATGCCGTTCGAGAACCGGTCCAACGCCCCTGGGCTGGAATGGATCGGGGAAGCCTTCCCTGAAGTGCTGGGCCAGCGCATGGCTTCGTCCCGCCTCTACGTCATCGGCCGCGACGACCGCACCTACGCCTTCGATCGTTCCGGGGTGCCCGCGACGGTGCTCCCCTCCCGCGCCACCATCTACCGGGTCGCCGAGCAGATGGACGCCGATTATGTGGTGCTGGGCAATTACAACTTCGATGGCAGGACCTTCAGCGCCAGTGCGCAACTGCTGGACATGAAAAAACTGCATCTGTATGCGCCGGTGGAAAGCAGCGGCCCGCTGAACAATCTGATCGACCTGCAGACGCTGCTGGCATGGGAGTTGCTGCAGCAGCTGCCCTCCCACCCGGCCACGACGCGCGAGCAGTTCCTGAAGGCCTCAGCCCCCATCCGCCTCAACGCCTTTGAGAACTACATACGCGGAACTCTGGCCACCGGTCAGCAGCAGAAAATCCATTATTTCCGCGAGGCGCTACGGCTCGATCCTAACTACAGCCTGGCCATGCTGCAGCTGGGCAAGATCTACTTCGACGCCCACGAGTACGAGTCGGCGTCGTCATGGTTGGTGCGGGTGCCGAAGAGCGATCCGGCCGCCGGGGAGGCCAATTTCCTGCTGGGTATGTCGGAGTTCTACCGCGGCAACTATGACCGGGCGCTGGCAGCCTTTACCTATCTCTCCACGCTGGTCCCGCTGACCGAGGTGTGCAACAACATCGGCGTGGTGGAGGCCCGGCGGGCGCACCGCGCCGACGCCATACAGTACTTCTCCCGGGCAGTGAATGCCGATCCTAAGGACGCGGATTACCGCTTCAACCTCGCGGTGGCGCTGTTCAAGAACGGCGACAGCGCGGCGGCCGCACGGCAGCTGAAGGAAGAACTGCAGCAACGTCCCGCCGACGGTGAAGCCCGGGCGCTGCTGGACACGATCAACCGCGGCGTGCCGCCTGCGGCAGTCGGCGCGTCCGTTTCCGGTGGCAACCAGCCGCGCATTCCGCTGGAAAGGATCAAGCACAACTACGACGAGGCTTCCTATCGCCAGCTCGAGACGGAGATCGACAATCTGGCCGAAGCGCGGCTGGCCAGGACCGATTCCCACACCCACGCCGCCTATCATGTGCAGCGCGGCAGGGAGCTGCTGGCGGAAAATCTGCCGGAGCAGGCGGAAACCGAGTTCCGCAATGCCATCGCCGCCGACTACGGCAACGAGGTTGCCCATGCGCAGCTGGCGCTGCTGCTGGAGAAGAAAGGCGACGTGAGCAACGCGCGCGCCGAGGCGCAGAACTCGGTCCGTCTGAAGCCCAACGTGGACGGGCTGCTGGTACTCGCCCGTCTCGATCTCCGGCAGAACCAGTTGAGCTCGGCCGCCGGCGAAGTGGAGCGCGCCCTGGCCCTGGAGCCGGATAACCCCCCGGCACTGGCGTTAAAACGCGATATCGCCGCCCGCCAAACTGGTGCAAAATAGATATGCGGGGAAGGGGCGCAGCTCTAGCTGTGTGAGAGGCTCCTGCGCCCCAGACTCCCTCCGGAAGGAGGCCAGGTCGTGCGAACGCGAACCCTTATCTGCTGCCTGCTGCCGGCGCTTGTGGCCTCCGTGAGCGCCTTCGCCAGCTCGGTGGTGAAGGTGCGCGTGGACGACACCATTCAGCCGATCAGCGCCGAATACATCGGCCGCGCCATCGAACATGCGCGCCAGACCAATGCCGACGCCGTGCTCATCGAGTTGCACACGCCGGGCGGCCTGGTGGATTCCACCCGCCAGATCATCCAGACCATTCTGGCCTCGCCGGTGCCGGTAATCGTCTACGTCGCCCCTACCGGGGCCAACGCGGCTTCTGCCGGGTTCTTCATCCTGGAATCGGCCGACGTGGCGGCCATGGCTCCGGGAACCAATACCGGGGCGGCCCATCCGGTCATGCTCGGCGGCGAAAAGCTGGACGACATTATGAAGACGAAGGTGGAGAACGACTCCGCCGCCTTCATGCGCTCCTTCGTCGGCCCGCGCGGGCGCAACGTGCAGCTGGCCGAGAGCGCGGTGCGGGAATCGAAATCGTGGACGGACAAGGAGGCGCTGCAGCAGCATCTGATCGACGTAGTCGCCAAAGACCAGAACGACCTGTTTCAGCAGCTCGAAGGGAGAACGGTGAAGCGCTTTGACGGCCGCCAGGTCAAGCTTCATCTCGCCGGCGCCCAGGTTGACGAGATGCAGATGACGCTGCGCCAGCGCATCCTCGACTTCCTGCTCGATCCCAACATTGCCTTTCTGGTTCTGGCGGTGGGCGCGCTGGCGCTCTATGCGGAATTCAACCATCCCGGCGCAATCGTGCCTGGAGTGGTGGGCGTCATCTTCATTCTGCTGGCCCTCTTCGCCCTCAATCTGCTGCCCACGCGCTATGCCGCCTTCACCCTCATCATGGCGGCGTTCGTGCTGTTCGTTCTGGAGGCAAAGTTCGCCACCCACGGCGTGCTCGGGCTGGGCGGCATCGCCCTGCTCACCCTGGGCGGCCTGCTTCTGGTGGACGGCCCCATTCCGCAGATGCGGGTGAACCTGTGGACGGCACTCGGCGTCAGCGTTCCCTTTGGCGCGATCACGGTCTTCCTCATGAGCATCGCCATTCGCGCGCGGCGCAACAAGGTCGTCACCGGCCAGCAGGGGCTGATTGGCGCGGTGGGCGAAGCGCGCACCGACCTCGATCCCGAGGGCAAGGTCTTCGTGTTGGGCGAGCTGTGGAACGCCCATGCCCCATCCCGCGTAGCCATCGGCGACCACGTCGTCGTGCGCAAGGTCGAAGGGCTGGAGCTGGAAGTCGAGAAGCGCAGATAGCTTTCAAAGGGCACGGCTTCAGCCGCCGATATTAGCCGGTGACGAGTGCTCCTGCTCAGCGCACCACCGGCAACCCCGATGGCGATTCGCCGAAATCGAGATCAAATCCCAGCTGCAGTTTGGCGGCCTCCGACATGCGCGCCGGCGTCCATGGCGGATCGAAGACAATCTCGACATTAACTTCCTTCACATCGGGCAGGCGCGCCAGCTTGCTCTCGACATCCGTCTTCAGCACGTTGCCCATGCCGCAACCCGGCGCCGTCATCGACATCTTCACATCGATCCTGTGCCCGCCCTGATCTGACGGAACAATCTGGCACTCATATACCAGGCCGAGGTCCACGATATTGACCGGAATCTCCGGATCGAAGACGGTCTTCAGTTCGTCCCAGACAAGCTGCTCGCTGAAGGCCCGCTGCTCGCCGGCTGCCGGCCCCTGTGGAGCGGACAGCCCGAGCGCATCGGCGTCGTGAGCGTCAATGCGGTACATCTGGCCATAATTGGAGGTGACGGTGTAGCTGCCGCCCAGGGTTTGCATGATCCTCACGAGGGTTCCCTCGGGAAGCGAGCCGCGGATGCCGCTGGGTATCTCGATAACGTCGCAGGCGCGCTTCAACGTAATGGCTACGCCCATGTGCATAATCGTTATCCTATCGTATTTCGGGGCGGCGACGGGCACCTGCCGCCGGCGCTTGCGGGCATGATGTATCTTGCCAGCAGGCGCCGCCCGGTTCCGGCTGACGCCCAGAGTGCCCGAGGAGAGAGATGTCAACATCGCGCAGACGATTCCTTGCCGAAGTATCCCTCGCATTTGCCGGTGCCGCGGTGGCCGCCGGCAGCCAGGAGCAGAAACCCGCGGAGCCGGTTCCCGGCGCACCGCCCGCCTTCGGCACGGCTCCACCCGTGGGGCCGGAAATTGCGGCCTCGACCTTCGCCCAGGCGGAAAAGCTGGTTGAGGTGGAGTTCAGCCCGGAGGAGCTTGCGCAGGCGGCCGGCAACTGGCGCAGCGCCATGGCCCCGCTCTACGAACGCCGGGTTGGGCCGCACAAGGTCGCTCTGCCGGAGACGCTGGCGCCCTGGTCGCATTGGAACCCGGTGCTGCCCGGACAGCAGCCGTTGCCGGCCAGGAATCGTTTCGTTCCTTTTGGTGCCGAGGGCGGCATGGGTCCGTTGCCGGCGAAGGATGAAGACATTGCCTTCGCAACTGTAACTGAGCTTTCGTCGTGGATGCGGACACGAGCAATTACCTCGGAGCGGCTCACAAATATCTATCTCGCGCGGCTTGAAAAGTACGATCCCAGGCTGCGCTGCGTGATCACGCTTACGCGCGAGCTGGCTCTGCAACAGGCCAGACAGGCCGACCAGGAAATTGCTGCCGGCAGGTATCGCGGCCCGCTGCACGGTATCCCCTGGGGCGCCAAGGACCTGCTCGACACCGCGGGCATTCCCACCACTTACGGCGCCGAGCCGTTTCGCGATCGCATTCCGAAAGACAATGCGGTTGTCGTCCAGCGCCTCAACAATGCGGGTGCGGTGCTGGTCGCCAAACTCAGCCTGGGCGCGCTGGCGCTGAACGACATCTGGTTCGGCGGGCAGACCATGAATCCCTGGCTGCTGGAGGAAGGCTCGTCCGGCTCAAGCGCGGGACCGGGCGCGGCCGTGGCCGCCGGCCTGGTGGCCTTCGCCATGGGCAGCGAGACCGATGGCAGCATCGTCAGTCCCTCCATGCGCTGCGGGATTACCGGGCTCCGGCCCACTTATGGCCGCGTGCCACGCACCGGCGCGATGACGCTGTGTTGGTCGCTCGATAAGCTGGGCCCCATGGCGCGCAGCGTGGCGGACACCATGCTGGTGCTGAACGCCATTTCCGGACCCGATGCGGGCGACATCAACAGTATGCCCAGCAAGCTCGATTTCGATGCCACGGTAAACCCCGCAGGGCTGCGCGTCGGCTACTTCCCGGCATGGATGAAGCAGGCTCCGGCGACCGATGTTGATCGCGCCGCGCTGGAAGCGGTGAGCAGGGCGGGCATGGTTCCGGTGGAGGTTTCGCTTCCCGAGTGGCCGTATGATTCGCTCATGCTGATCCTGTTCGCCGAGGCTGCCGCCGCCTTCGAGCAGCTGACGCTGAGCGGCGGTGTTCGCGAGCTGAAGATGCAGGTGCCCGATGCCTGGCCCAACACCTTCCGTCAGGCGCGGTTCCTCTCGGCCGTCGATTTCGTGCAGGCGGACCGCTTCCGCCGCCAGGTGGCCCAGGAGATGGGCCGCCTGTTCTCGCAGGTGGACCTGCTGCTGGTGCCCTCGCTGCGCGACGAGATGCTGACCATCACCAACTTCACCGGACACCCTTCGCTGACCCTGCGCGCGGGCTCTGTCGAAGTCTCGGAGGCGCGCAGCGATTGGGCGCCCGATCCGGCGCATCCCCTGCCGAAATTTTCGCCACCACGCCGCGTGCCGCATGGGGTGACGCTGATCGGGAGGCTGTTCGATGAAGGAACTCTTGCCCAGGCGGGACTTGCCCTGGAGCGGAACTTCAACGTGGCGGGCGAGCGGCCGCCAGGGTTCTGAGGAGGGATCCCGAACACGAGCGCAACTGCGATGGGGTCCGGCGATTCCCAGGAGAAGAGATACGCCAGACGATCGAGGCTGTGTCTCTGGAACGTCTTCTCCAATGCAACCCAGGCTTGGCGCGTCCTTCCCGCTCGTCACGATTCACTCATTGCTCCAGCGCAAGTCCAATCTTGTCCACGCACAACGACGAACATATTCAGCCAGGCGACACT
>Ga0335081_10002003_pt1 | contig 32166 bp, 24 predicted proteins | sample Lox_Sample_35_FD_206713 | JGI IMG/M metagenome (GOLD analysis project Ga0335081, IMG submission 206713) | Soil microbial communities from Loxahatchee National Wildlife Refuge, Florida, United States - Lox_Sample_3.5 | ecosystem: Environmental > Terrestrial > Soil > Wetlands | place: USA...
ACGGCGTTGCTCAGCCTCGAGCGTGCGCATCCTGGCCGTGAGCAGGTCGTAAAGGGAGACCATCCCCACCAGCGTATGCCCACTGTCGCGCTCGACTACCGGGAGGCGCGTCAGCCCCGTTTCCGCCATGCGATAGACGACCACCCGCAGCGGCTCATCCGGATAGGCAACCTTCGGGTCTTTGCGGATCAAATCGGCAAGGCCAATTCTCCCGCCTCCCTTGACCAGGTCCTGCAGCTCGCGGCGCGGGATCACGCCCACCAGGTGCTTTTCGCCATCGACGACGGGATAGAGGCGCTGCCAGCGCCCCTTCGGATCATCGCGCAGCGCGCCGGAAAGCTCTGCCGGTGGCGTGTCAGCTGGAATGGCAACGATGTTGGAGCGCATCACCTCACGGACAAACAGAATCTCCAGCGCATCGACCGCATATTCGCGACTGAGGTGATAACCGCGACGCGCCACCTTCTCGGTGAGGATGGAGCGCCGCAGCGTGAGGACCGTAAATCCATGCGCCACAACCGATGCCACCAGCAACGGCAGAATCGCATTCAGATCGTGTGTGAGTTCGACAGCGAAGACCACCCCCGTCAAAGGAGATCGCATGGTGCCGCCGAGAATCGCACCCATCGCGATCAGGGGCCAGAAGCCGAGGCCTTCGTCGGGTACAAATCCGGTCAACATGCCACCCAGAGCGCCACCCATCATCAGCAGCGGAGCCAGCACACCGCCCGATGTTCCCGAGCCTAACGACACTGACCAGATAACGGACTTCACCAGCAGAATGCCGGCAAGGGTTGCCAGCAAGACCCGGCCCTGCAACAACGCTGCGATGGTGTCGTAGCCTACGCCGAGAGCCTGCGGAAAGATCAATCCGCCCACACCGACGACGAAACCTCCCAGGATGGGCCACCACATCCAGTGAATCGGCAGCTTGAGAAACAGATCTTCCGCGGCATAGACGGCCAGGGTCAGCAGCGCCGAAAGAGCACCCGCCAGTACTCCGACGAGCATGCAGGTGAGCAGGCCACCCGGGCCGATGAAGGCGGGATGTGGCGGCGTGGGAAACAACGGCCCCATGCCAATGATGTAGCGGCGGGTGGCGGCGGCTGCTCCGCTGGCCAAGGCGACCGGAATCAGGCTGCGCGGCTTCCATTCAAACAGCAGCAACTCCACCGCAAGCATGACCGCCGCCAGCGGCGATGCGAAGGTGGCTGACATGCCGCCGGCCGCGCCGGCTACAAGAAGTGTGCGCCGCTCCGCGCTGGTGAGATGGAAGAACTGCGCGATAAGCGACCCAAAGGCTCCGCCGGTCATGATGATCGGCCCTTCCGCTCCGAAGGGGCCACCAGAACCAATCGAAATGGCCGAGGACACCGGCTTCAGGATGGCGACGCGGGGCTGGATCCGGCCGCCTTTGAGGAGGATGGCTTCGATGGCCTCAGGAATCCCGTGTCCACGGATGCGCTCGGAGCCATAACGCGCCATCAGTCCCACGATGAGGCCGCCAACCATCGGCACCAGAATTTCCCACGCGCCGAGTTTGTTGCCGGCAGGCGAGACCAGGGCTGTACCCCAACGCAGGAAGAAGAGCAGGTTGGTGAAGAGTCCGATCAGCCGCAATAGCGCGAGCGCGACGAACGCGCTGAGCACTCCGATGATGATCGCCAGCCCACTGATAGGAATGACCGTCCAGTTGCTGGTGAAATCACCGAGGCGTTGCGACAAATCCCTGGACTGGCGACGGCCGAATACCCGAACGAGCTTGTCCCGAAGTCTCGCCATCGATCGTGCGACCTCTCGGGCGGTTCTCCCGCCGACCTACGAGATCAGCGGCCAGGAGCTATGCGGCGAGCGTCCACTACCGGGTTTGCCTGGTAGACTCGGGTTGCATCGCCCTGCCGAGTTGCGACAACAGGCCCCAGCCGGGCTCCCTCACATGCTCTTCTTCCAGACGCCGCAGGCGCGCCGCCATCACCTGCGAGCGTCCCAGATATCCGACCGGGCGTCCCGGATCTTCCCAACTGGCCACCGGTAAACGCCCGACATTAACGCGCAACATTCGGGCAACCGCCTCATAGAGCACCTCATTCGGGTAGGTCACCACCGGGTTGGGCGAGCCCGCCTCGAATACCGTCATATGGCCGGACGGGTCTTTCTCCAGCGCACGCATAATGTCGGCACGGGTAATGATGCCGGCCAGCCTTCCGTTGGCATCGACGAGGAACACACCCTGGTGATGGGTCACGGCAGGATCGTGCCTGGCGATGCGCTCGGCCAGCTCCCCCACCCGCATGTTCGCCGGCACGACGTCAAAGTCTTTCGACATGGTCTCGCCCACCGTGACCTGGTGCAACACGTCGGGCTCGTAATCCGTATGGATGTGGAGGCCGCGGCGTGCCAGCTTCTCGGTCATGATGGAGTTCCTGGCATAGTGCACGGCGATCGCGTCGGCGATGACCGTGACGAGCATGAGCGGCAGCACGGAGTTATAGTCACGGGTGATTTCGAAGGCGAAGATGATGAAGGTGAAGGAAGCGCGCGAGGCAGCGCCGAACACCGCACCCATGGCGACCAGCGCGAACGCGCCCGGAGCCAGATTCGCCGCCGGCCAGAGCTTGTCCACCACGAGGGCGAAGACCGAACCCATGGCGGCGCTCGCCATGAACATGGGGGCCAGCAGGCCGCCGGAGGTCCCCGATCCCAGCGAAATGACCAGCGCCGCCGACTTGAAGACCATTACGGCCAGCAGGCCGCCAAGCAGCATCTTCGCGTTCAGAATGTCCGAGATGGTGTCGTAACCCACGCCCAAAACCCGCGGCACGAAGTAGCCAATGATGCCGAGGCCGAGCGCGCCGATGGCAGGCCACCACATCTCGTGGATGGGGAGCTTCTCAAATTGATCTTCGGTCCAATACAGAAGCCGGCTGAAGCCGAGCGCAGCGACCCCGCAGAGTATACCCAGAAGAAGGTAAAAGGGCAGCGCGTGCGGTAGACCAAAGTCGAGCGCGCCCACCTTGAACATGGGCCCGGGTCCCATGAGCTGAAAGTGCACGCTGGTAGCGAGGGTGCTGGCAATGACGAGAGGAATGAAGGAGCGCGACTTGAACTCAAACAGCAACAGTTCGATGGCGAGAATCACGCCGGCGATGGGAGTGCTGAAGGTTGCGGCCATGCCGGCCGCCGCGCCGCAGGCCAGCAACACCTTGCGTTCGGCGGCGGTGGTATGCATCACCTGGCCGACCAGCGAGCCCACCGCGCCTCCGGTCTGGATGATGGGACCTTCGGCGCCGAACGGCCCGCCGGTGCCGATGGCGATGGCGGCCGAGATCGGCTTCAGGATGGCAACCTTCGGCTCGATGCGGCTGCGGTTGATGAGCACGGCCTCCATGGCCTCGGGAATGCCGTGACCGCGGATCTTGTCGGAACCATAGCGCGCCATGATGCCGACAATGATTCCTCCGATTACGGGAATGACCATGACCAGCAGTCCCAGATGGTTGTTGCGCGCGCTCATGAAGACAAACGAAACCCGGTGGTAGAACGCGATGTTGGTGAACAGGCCGATCAGGCTGTAGAGCAGCCAGGCGATGACGCCAGCCGCCAGCCCGATGGCCGCCGCCAGGAGGGAAACGATGCCGGTGCGGAACCTCGCGTCCTGGCCGATGGGCGTTGCCGCGATAGCCTGTGCCGGGCGCAGGGGGTTCAGCCCGTCGACCCCAAGGGTCTCCGTGTGCCTGGCCACTAGCTTGACCTCCTCGAGAGGGCGGTTCTCGGGCGCTTCCGCCGGAATGTGGCTCCCGATCGGGTGCGGGTCATCAGCTTGCGCAGAGTGGCCACCAGGGCCGGCGCTGCCGAGCGCAGCTCCGCGCGTGTGTGCAAGGTCAGCTCCCGCAGCACGTCCTCGCCCCGGGAAGTAAGATGCACGTACACCTCCCGGCGGTCGCGGTCGCCGCGGTTGCGCGCGATCAGGCCCTTCCTCGCCAGACGGTCCACCAGCTCGACGGCACTGTGGTGCTGGATCTGAAGCCGCTCGGCAAGATACGCGATGCGGGGAGGTTCTTCGGTTTCGGGCATGCCTTTGATGGCGAGCAGCAGTTGATGGTGCTGCGGTTCGATGCCGGCGCCGCGCGCGGCCTCCTCGCTGAAGCGCAGGAAACGGCGGATCTGGTAGCGAAATTCGGCCAATGCCCGGTAATCGGAGGCCCTCAGTCGGGTGTGATTGCTCATAAGCGGCCTTAGGGCAATTATATCGTATTGCGACATAAGGTAAGAAGCCGGATGGGCTCCGGCTGTTGCATGGCCGGGTGCTTTCCGGGTTTCGTCCCCGCTTTTTCACTCCGTTTTTGGCCAACCGCGAAGAGCGAAAGGCCGGCAGCATATCCGGCCTGTACAATAATGAGTTTTCGTTATCGTCCCGGTCGCCGCCTGTAAAGGAGTGCAGTCTTGATCGCCCGTTACACCCGCCCCGAGATGGGCCGCATCTGGAGTGACGAGAACAGGTTTCGCACCTGGCTCGAGGTGGAAATTGCCGCCACCGAAACACTGGCCGAAGCCGGTATTGTGCCGCAATCGGCGGCAAGAGCAATCCGGGAGAAGGGCGGCTTCGAGGTCGCGCGCATTCACCAGATCGAAGCCGAGGTGAAGCACGACGTCATCGCGTTTACCACCGCGGTGGCGGAAAAAGTCGGCCCGGAATCCCGCTGGCTGCATTATGGCCTGACCTCAAATGACGTGGTGGATACGGCGCAGGCGCTGCTGGTGAAGCAGGCCTCGACCATCATTCGCGACGATCTGACGAAGCTGCGGGACGTGCTCCGGCGGCGCGCCTGGGAGTTCAAGGACACGCCCGTCATCGGCCGCACGCACGGCATTCACGCCGAGCCGATCACATTCGGACTGAAGCTGGCGAACTGGTACTCCGAGGTGCAACGCAACATCGAGCGGTTCGACATGGCGGCGGAGCAGATGCGGGTAGGCAAACTTTCCGGCGCCGTGGGTAACGCGGCGCACCTGGAGCCGGAATACGAAGAGGCAATCTGCAAGCGCCTCGGGCTTAACGTTGCCGCGGTCTCCTCCCAGGTGATCCAGCGCGACCGGCACGCCTTCTACATTGCGACTTTGGCGGTGGTCGCCTCCACTTTGGACAAGATCGCCACCGAAATACGCCATCTGCAACGGACCGAGGTCCGCGAAGCGGAAGAATATTTCAGCGAGAAGCAGAAGGGCTCGTCGGCCATGCCGCACAAGCGCAATCCGGTCACCTGCGAGCAGATCAGCGGGCTGGCGCGCGTGGTGCGGGCCAATGCGCAGGCCGCGCTGGAAAATGTGGCCCTGTGGCATGAGCGTGACATCTCGCACTCGTCGGTGGAGCGCATCATTCTGCCCGATTCGACCATTCTGGCCGATTATCTCCTGAACAGGACGACTACTCTGATCAACACGCTGCTGGTGTATCCGAAGCGCATGCTGAAAAACCTGGAATCGACTGGTGGGCTGGTGTTCAGCGGGCAGTTGCTGCTCGATCTGGTTGAGGCGGGAGTGCTGCGGGAGGATGCCTACCGGCTGGTACAGTCCAATGCCATGCGGGCGTGGAAAGACGACCTCAACTTTCGCGAGCTGATCATGAGCGATCCCGAGATCACCGGGAAGGTGAAGCGCGAGACGCTGGAACACGCCTTCGACCTGCAGCGGCCGTTACGGAATGTGGACCAAATTTTCCGCAGAGTTTTTGGAGAGCCCGCCGCTCCGGAGCAGTAGGGTATTTCCGATCCGTTCCCGGAAACCGGTTTACGGTGCGGCGCTCTGCTCGCGCATCTGCCTTGACACCTTCTCCACCTCGCCAAAAACACGCAGCAGATTGCCGCCAAGGATCTTGTCCAGATCGGCGGCGCTGTAGCCACGCTGGTACAGGGCCTCCGTAATCTTCGGCAGGTCGGCTGCGGAGTCAAGCCCCTGCGGCGAACAATCGATGCCATCGAAGTCGGAGCCGAGTCCCACGTGGTCCACCCCAGCTATCTTGACCATGTGATCGATATGGTCGATGAGATCGCTGAGCGGCGGGCGCGGCAGCTTTGGAGCGAGCCGCGCCCTGGCTGCGGCCAGTTCTTTCGCGACCTCCGGCGTCTGCGGCTTGATGAAGAGCTGCTGCACCGTCTCGTAATCGGGATCGTGCTGCACCTGCAGTTGGTGAGCTGCGTCACGGTATTTCTGGGAGACGAAGGCGCAGTAGAAATTCGCCTGCGCGACTCCGTCCTTGCGGGCGAGCGCGCGCAGCATGTCGTCGGTCATGTTGCGGGGAGCGCTGGTCAGGGCGCGCGAGGAGGAGTGCGACGCGATAACAGGCGCGCGGCTCAGCTCCAGCGCCTGGTAGAAGGTGGAGTCGGCGACGTGCGAGATGTCGATCATCATGCCCAGACGGTTCATCTCCAGCACCACCTGACGCCCGAAGTCGCTCAGCCCATTATGGTGCGGAACGCTGCTGTCGCTGATGTCGCCGCTGGAATCGCCGATGTCATTGGTGTTCGACCAGGTGAGGGTCATGTAGCGAACGCCGAGGCGGTAATAGTCGCGGAGAATGCGGATGTCGCCCTCGATGGCGTGGCCGCCTTCGACGCCCATCAGCGCAGCCAGTTTGTGCTCGCGATGAGCGACGGCAATGTCGTGAGTGCTGTAGGCCATCATCATCCGGTCGGGATGGCGGCGCGCCTGCTCATAGACAGAGTCGATCATGTCGAGCGCGCGTTTGGCTTCGTGGCCTTTGTTAGCCTTCGGTTCCACCCAGATGGAGAAGAACTCCGCGCCCAGATTACCGGCCCTGATTTTGTTGAAATCGAGATAGCCGGTGCCGGCATCCTGGGCCAGATCGAAGTTCTCGTCGACAAAGCGGCCGGGTGTGTCGGCGTGCGTGTCGACGACGATGGCGGAATCGTGAATGGCGCGCCAGGCTTCGGGCGCCTTCTTCGCCGCAGACTGTCCAGTTTGCGTCGCGGCAGCCGCCAGGGAAAGAAGCAGGAAAACAGCAAGCCGGTATGAAGTCCGCATCATTCTGATTGCTAGCTCCCGTATAGCGTTGGCTGGATTGTAATTGAGGAGAGGCGAAGCCCGGCTTTCCCGTATGTCGGGGCTGCACAATAGCAGGCGGCTTGACGCCTGGAAGCCTGTTGTGATTACGCTTGATCCCACAGTGGGGGCGGAAATTCGGAAAATTCGTCCTTGCCTGGCTATCTCACCGGATGAGATGAACCGGCACTTGCAAACGGTTATCGTTGCCCCGATGACCACCAGTGAGCGCGCAGTTCCAATGCGCGTCGGCGTGTCATTTCAGGGGAGACGTGAACAGATGGCGCTGGATCATATACGCGCGGTAGCCCACCGGCGATTGGTGCGGAAGGGTATCCGCGCAGACCGCAGCGGCGGTTTCTGCAACTCTAATCGAGATGTTTGCGCGTGAGTGAAGCACTGCGATCACTATTCCCTTGCGGGTCTCCCGGATTTTCGGGATACTTCGCTTAGGCGCGCCCAGACACTTCACTAAGGAGATCAACTCCATGCCTTATTGCAACTCCTGCGGTACGCTGACCGACGAAGGAGCAGCATTCTGCACAAGGTGCGGGGCGTCCGTGAATGCTCAACAGAGCACATCGTCTACTTCGATTTAGCCCTCCGGTTTGTCAACTGCAGTGGCTCCATGACTTGACGCGGCGCAGGTTCAGACCTCGGCACAGATGGCAATGGGGGCGGCTGCGCTGGCTAGTCATCAGAGGTTGGCCACCAGCACCTGCCCGCGATGCGGCGCCGGCATGGTCGCGATTTATCGCAGGCCAATCGTCCCCGGACTCATAATCCTTTTCGGCTTCCTGTTTATGCTAATACCCTTCGTGGGGTGGGTCTTCGGCCCTGTCGTGATCATTGCCGGAATAGTCTTCTACTTTGTGAGTAGGGGAAGGCTTTGATACCAGTGTCCCGGTTGCAATTACTCCAATCGTTGAGCAGAGGCCGAGCGCGCCGAAAACGAGCTGGCACATGTCCGGCTGTAAATCTCCAGAAGAAGTGCGTTTGGTTGCAAGCGATGAGCCAAACAGGGCTTGTAACCTTCTTCTGTCCGGGATCTTTACGATAAACAAGAAGAGCCAGACAGGACTTGGCCTCTCTGACTCTATGCTACGTCCGGAAGAAGTCCTTGATGGCCTGCCACATCACCTGCCCGCCGACATCGGCGATGGACCTGGTAAGCGGAATTTCCTTTGGGCAGACCTCGACGCAGTTCTGCGCGTAGCCACATTCCTGGATGCCGCCGTCGCCCATCAGCGCCTGCAGACGCTCGATCTTCAGGCCCTTACCCGTAGGATGGGAGTTAAAGAGCCGCACCTGCGAGATGGTGGCCGCGCCGACGAAGCCGGTCTTCTCATTGAACTGCGGACATGCCTCCATGCAGCAGCAGCAGGAGATGCAGCGCGACAGAGGATACAACAGCTCCTGATCCAGCGCCATCTGGCGTGGACCGGAGCCAAGATCGTAGGTGCCGTCGACAGGAACCCACGCTTTAACCTTTTTGAGGTTCTCGAACAACACGTTGCGATCCACCGAGAGGTCGCGGACAACCGGAAATTTGGAGAACGGCTCCAGGGTAATCGGCTGCTTGAGCTGGTCGATCAGCGCCGAGCAGGCCATCTTCGCCTGCCCGTTGATGATCATGGCGCACGACCCGCACACCTCTTCCAGGCAATTGGAATCGTAGGTGACCGGGGTAGTGGCCTTGCCCTGCCGGGTAACCGGCCTGGCCGCAATGTCCATCAGCGCGGAGGTGACATTCATTCCAGGACGGTAGTTGAGCTCGAATTCTTCCCAGTAGGGCTTGGACTCGGGAGTGTCCTGCCGTCTGATTCTTATAAGTACGGTCTTGTTTGCCATTGTCGCTGTTCGCTCTTCGCCCCATGATCAGGCGAAATCAGAATCGGGAAAATAAAAAACGTGTCATCGCGATCCAGCCCGCCAACGCAATCCGCCGTTGGCATCGGCAATTGTCCACTAGGACGCTGCGTCGTAGCGCCTTGGCCGCGGCTTGATCAGCGAGGTGTCCACCGGCTCGAACTCGAAGCGCGGCTCGTCGGCATCGGCCGCGAAATACGCTTTTGTGGTCTTCAGCCAGTTGGCGTCGTCGCGCTCGGGAAAATCCGGCTTGTAGTGCGCGCCGCGCGATTCGTCGCGCATGGCCGCGCCCTGGGCAATCACCCGCGCCAGTTGCAGCATGTTGTAAAGCTGCCGGGCGAAGACGAACGACGTATTGGCCCACATGGAGCGATCGCTCAGGTTCACGTGGCGATAGCGCTCCAGCAGTTCCACCAGTTTGGCGTCGGTCTCGCGAATGTTCCTGTTGTAGCGGATCACCGTGACGTTTTTGGTCATGATGTCGCCCAGCTCGCGCCACAGCAGGAACGGATTCTCAGTACCGTCGTTCTTCATGAGGCGGGAGTTGATTTCCTCCTGCCGCTTGCGTTCCGAGTCGAAGAGATTGCCGGCGGGCTGCTTGCCGCTCTTGATGACGTTCTGCGCATACTTCACGGCATTGGGCCCGGCGATAAATCCGCCATAGATGCAGGAGACGAGCGAATTCGCACCGAGGCGATTGGCGCCGTGGATCGAATAGTCGCACTCGCCGGCGGCGTAGAGGCCGTCAATATTGGTCTTCTGTTCGAAATCGACCCAAAGCCCGCCCATGGTGTAGTGCATGCCGGGGAAGATCTTCATCGGCGTGTCGCGGGGATCGTCGCCCACAAACTTCTCGTAGATTTCGAGGATGCCTTCCAGCTTGCGGTCCAGGACCTTGCGGTCGATGTGCGTCAGGTCGAGATAGACCATCGGCTGGCCGTCGATGCCGAGGTGGTGCTCGTAAACCACCTTGTGGATGGCGCGGGTAGCCACGTCCCGTGGCACCAGATTGCCGTACTTGGGATACCACTCCTCAAGGAAGTACCAGCGTTCGTTCTCGGGAATGCTTTTCGGATTGCGCTTGTCGCCCGGCTGTTTGGGGACCCAGACCCGTCCACCCTCGCCACGCGCCGACTCCGACATGAGCCGCAGCTTGTCTTCGCCGGGGATCGACGTCGGGTGCACCTGAATGAACTCGCCATTGGCGTAGTACACACCCTGCTGATAGAGCGCCGACTGCGCCGAGCCGGTGCAGACGACTGAATTGGTCGACTTGCCGAAGATCGCCCCAATGCCGCCGGTGGCGATGATGACAGCTTCCGCCGGGAAGGTCTGCACCTGCATGCTGCGCAAATCCATGGCGCAGATGCCGTGGCAGGAGCGATGGTCGTCGAAGACGCCGGAGAGGAACTCCCAGGCTTCATACTTGGTGACCTTGCCTTCGGACTCGTAGCGCCGCACCTGCTCGTCGAGCGCATAGAGCAGTTGCTGGCCGGTGGTGGCGCCGGCGAATGCGGTGCGGTTGTAGAGCGTGCCGCCGAAGCGGCGGAAGTCGAGCAGACCTTCCGGCGTGCGGTTGAAGGGAACGCCCATGCGATCGAGCAGGTCGATGATGCCGGGCGCCATCTCGCACATGACTTTTACCGGCGGCTGATTGGCCAGGAAGTCGCCGCCGTAGATGGTGTCGTCAAAGTGCTGCCAGCAGGAATCGCCCTCGCCTTTCAGGTTCTTGGCGGCATTGATGCCACCCTGCGCACATACGGAGTGAGACCGCTTGACCGGAACGATGGAGAAGAGGTCGACCTGACCGCCCATCTCGGCGATCTTGATGGCGGCGGCCAGCCCCGCCAGTCCGCCGCCCACAACGATAATCCTGGGATTTGCCATAGTAAGTCTTCGCTCTTACGGTCAAAACAGCGTTGTATCAGGGCACAACTTCAGTCGTGCCGACGATGCAAATTCAAGTTGGCGGCTTTAGCCGCTGATAACAGGATTGAAGCCACTTCGAGAACATGGGCTAAAGCCCACAGGTTACGAATCTCTACGGCACGGCTGAAGCCGTGCCCTGATACAAATCAACCTGCTAGTCGTGCTCGACCCAGGGAACCTGTTGCGCCGGCGTCCGCACAAATCCCGTGACGCTCCATACACCGATGCCCACCAGAACGAGCGCCACTATGAAGCACACATAACCGAACTTGCGGCGCGCCTGATCGCCCACGGTGAAGCCCCATTTGGCGGCAAAAAGCCAGATGCCGTAGGCGAAGTGCCACGACGCAGCCACGATGCCGATAACGTAGAAGGCCACCATCCACGGATTCTGGAAAGCGAACCACACCTTGGAAAAGGCGTTGTTATAGCCACCGCCCATCAGATGCACGCCCATGAAACGCATGTCGACGACGTGGTAGGCGATGTAGATGAAGGCAATGATTCCGGTCCAGCGCTGCGCGGTGTACAGCCAGTTGCCGCTCCAGGGATATTCGCTGACATTGGCGTCGCCGCGAAACCAGATGTAAAGTCCATAAATCCCGTGATAGAGCAGCGGGATGAAGATGAAGACCCACTCCAGCACGTGTACGAAGGGCAGGCTGGTGAGGAACTTTACCTGGTCGTTGTAGGCCTGGACGCCGTTGGCGGATTCGGCATTGGAGATGAAGTGCTCGAGCAGAAACGCGCCGATGGGTACGATGCCGGAGAGGGAATGGAGGCGGCGCAGGACAAACGAATAACCCTGGCCCGCGCGCAGCGGAGCTACTCCTTTACGGATCCGGGCGGCACTGCTTTCGATAGAACCGGCTGAGGAGGCCACGAAGCCAACTCCTTATGAATGTGGAGCGTATGAACGAAACATTTCATTATCAAGTTCGCCAGGAAAGCAAGTCAAGAAAGCTGCCGCTCTGCCTGCCATGTGGCGAAACGCCTGAGACGGGCTGACTCCGGCGGACAAGCGATTTTCAGAATAGCCCCTGCACAGGCCGGGCGGTTGTGATCTGCGTCACAAGCAGGCATGAGATGTGACCCGTGGGCATGCGCCTATGAGACTGCCGGGAATCCGCATTTATTTATATTGTCCTTATCCCATGCTGATCCGCGAGAATGTTCCTCTTGCCCCGCTGACGACGATGGGCGTCGGGGGAGCGGCGCGCTACTTCGCCGAGGCGGAGAGCGATGCCGAGGTGGTGGAGGCGGTCGGGTTCGCGCGCTCGCTCGACGACGACCCCAACGAACACAGAACCGGTGCTCGTTGGGGATCCCGGCCCGATCACCCCAGCGAACATAAACCCGGTGCCCGTTGGCTGCGGCGGGAGCTGCCGCTGTTCGTGATGGGAGGCGGCAGCAATGTTGTGGTTGCCGACGCGGGCTTCGCAGGACTGGTGTTGAAGATCGGGATCCGGGACGTGGCGCAGTTCCCGGGGCCGGATGGCACCATCACGTTTACCGTCGGCGCGGGATGCGACTGGGACGCACTGGTGGCGCGGACGGTTGCGGCCGGCTGTGGCGGACTGGAGTGCCTGAGCGGAATCCCCGGAAGCGTAGGCGGCACTCCGGTGCAGAATGTCGGAGCGTACGGGCAGGAAGTTTCCGACACCATTCAGGAAGTGCGCGTTCTGGACCGGTACTCGCTCGAGATCAGGGCGCTTTCGAACGCCGAGTGCCGATTCGGTTATCGCTCCAGCATCTTCAACACGACAGAGCGCGGCCGATACGTCATCCTGCGCGTTTCGTTTGCCGTACGCCATGGCGCCGGGCCGAACATCCGTTACGCTGATCTGCAGCAGTTCCTTGCCGGTCGTTCCGGTGCTCCGACGCTCAGCGAGGTGAGAGCGGCGGTACGCGAGATCCGTCATCGCAAGGCCATGCTCATTGTTCCCGGCGACGAGGACGCCCGCAGCGTGGGATCGTTCTTCAGGAATCCGGTCCTGCCACAGGCTTTTGTCGAGCAGTTGTCGGCGCAACTGGCACGTCGTGGGCTGCAATTGCCGAGTTATGCCGCCGCGGACGGTTTCCGCAAGCTGCCGGCTGCCTGGCTGGTGGAACATGCGGGCTTCGCGAAAGGCTACAGCAAGGGACGCGCGGGCATCTCGCGGAAACACGCCCTGGCAATCGTGAATCGCGGCGGCGCAACTGCCGCCGAGATCATTGCCCTGGGAGACGAGATACAGAAACGGGTTCTCGATGAGTTCGGCATCCGGCTGGAGCCGGAGCCGGAATTATTGGGATTCTGAGGGCCGCTTTTCGCCGTTCGCATTCTCTGCCAATCCTACTCAAGTCTCGCCGGTATGCTCCGGTCGATCCCGGGCAGGCGAATTCGACGTACCTCAGGGCCTAAAGGCCGCCCAATGACTGCGGCTCACGCGGCGCTTCAGCGCCGCACTAACCGCATTGATGCTGCACCATTTACGGACGGCCTGAAGGCCGTTCCCTTCAAAGCCGGCCTTAATCAGAGCTTTCCTAACTGCCAATTGCCGGTTTCCTGCGCCACTCCGTTGCCTGCTCGTAGGCATGGGCGAGACGCAGGACGACCGAATCCGCGCCCGGACGGCTGGAGATCTGCATTCCTACCGGCAAGCCACTGCTGGTGAAGCCGCAGGGGACCGACGTTGTCGGCCAGAAGAGCACGCTGAAGGGCGATGTGTTGCGCATGAGGTACTTGACTTCGAACTTCCGGAGCTCTCCCTGCTCCAGCGCCTGCAGCCCGGCAACCCGTGGCGCCTCGATGGGAACGGTTGGCGTGAGGACCACGTCAACCTGCTCAAAGATTCTTTCCGCCTGCATGCGGAAGGCGGACAGACGGCGTCGCTCGCGGATGTAATCGGTGGCGCTGATGCCGGCGCACTTCCGGACGCGCTCAAGCGTTCCTGGCTGATAAAGCTGCGGCGCGGCGCCCAGCATGGCTTCGTGGTATTCGTAAATCTCTGCGTTGAAAATGGTGCGGAATCCGTCCACCGGGACCTCGATCTCGCGAATCTGCGCCACCAGTTTTCCGACAACATCCCGGAATGCCGTATTCACGCAGGCCGCCACATCCGGCTCCAGATCGGAGAAAAAGCTGGTTTCGGGAAGGCCGACTCTTAGCTGCGAGACATCTTCGTTGAGCAACGATGCATAGCCGGAGTTTGCAAGGGCGTCGATGAGGGTGGCGGCGTCGCGCACCGTGGCCGTCATGGGGCCGGCGGTATCGAAGGACGGCGACAGCGGAACAACGCCTTTCATGCTCAGCAGTCCCGCGCTGGGACGGTGTCCGACGATGCCGCACAAAGCCGCCGGACAGCGGATGGAACCGGCAGTATCCGTACCCAAGGCGGCAACACAGAGGCCGCCGGCGACCGCCGCCGCCGAGCCGGAAGAGGAGCCGCCGGCAATCCGCTCCGGATCGCGGGGATTTCCTGCCGCGCCAAAGGCGCTCACCACTCCGCTCATGCCGAAGGCGAACTCATGCAGGTTGAGCTTGCCGAGGAGCACCGCTCCGGCCTGCTTCAGGCGACGGACAAGTTCGGCGTCTGCGGCAGGCACGCGCTCGCGATACTGGTTGCTGGCCGCGGTGGTGCGAACGCCGGCAGTATCGAAGAGATCTTTCACGGCGATGGGAACGCCGTGCAGCGGCCCGAGATAGTTTCCCGCGCCGATCTCGTGTTCTGCCCGCCGGGCGGCCTCCAGCGCGAGATCGGCGCTGACAGTGATGAAGGCATTGAGTTGCGGATTGAGGCGCTCGATGCGCGCCAGGCACTCGCGCGTGAGTTCGACGGGAGAAAGGCGGCGGGCGCGAATCTGCCCGGCCGCTTCGGTGAGGGTCAGCATAGGCGGGCCATCTCTGGGCCTTTCAGTTTAGAGCAGGGTGCGCAGGGCTGCAGCCGCCCGGATGACGTTTACGAATTTCTTATAAAGGATTTATTCGAGTTTTAGGGCTGCAAGTATCCAATCAGTTGTGAAGCGCTGCGAGCGCGGGAGAACCAAAGGAGAGTATGTCAACCCAGGAAGTCTTTGTGCAGCAGTTCACGCGGCTCTTCGACCACTATCAGGAAGCCCTGTCACCGCAGGAACGGCGGGACGCGGAAACGCAACCGGCGATGTGGGCCGCCATTCCGCCACACGAACGCGACCGGATTATTGCCGCTGCCCGTCTGGCGATCCTGGAGCTGGAGACCAACGGCCGTCCGGAGGAAATGACACGCAGGTATTTCTCGAAACCCGGGGAAGCCGAGTGGGGCTGCTAGTTCGCTGAAGCGCCTATGACACCGGCCGGGGCGCCGAAATCCGCAGCAGCCCGGAATTGGCCGCAGGCTTAACGATTTTGAGTCCCGCTATGGCGGGTTATGACGGTGACGAAACTGGAGGCGAATTACGTGGCATTAATGGCCGATTACCTGTTCCGTCCAGCCATTGTGGAAGCGCGGCTGGTAAACGAGAAGCATGCGGACAACCCCGCGTACGTAGCGGCGCTGGCCAGCGAGCTCCAGGAAATCGAGCAGAGGATGTCCGCCATGGAGCGGAGCCTGCAGATTAATATGGGCGGAGAAGATTCGCGCCCGCGGCCGTGCCGGATGCCGGAAACCGGCCCCAATGTGCGATGGCTGCGGGATTTATCGGGCGAGCTGATCAACCGGCTGCACCGGCTGGAACAGCGCGCTCCTTCCCGGGTGGAGGGAATGCCGCCTCGCAGCCGGGCGCGGGTGGTCTGATTCAGCCTGCCTGCTCGGGAATCAGGTAAGAAACAGAGGGCGTCCACGCAGGACGCCCTTTTTTGCTTATGAAAATGTGCGGCGCTCAGCGCACTGCCGCACCCGTGGTCAGCGCCCCGGCGTTGGAGGCGTTGGTGGGATTGCTCTGCTGTTTGAGCCAGGCGGAGAGATTGGCCTGCTGCTGATCGCGCAATTCGACGCAGCTATCGATTGACTCAATCGCTTCCTTCTGCTTCTGTTCGGTGCCCGGGAAGGGATGCTGCTGGAAGAACTGCTTCACCTCGCCGGCCTTCTGCGTACTGCAGAAGCTCTGCGCACCGTACATGAAGATTCCCACGCCGCCCAGTCCGCCGCCGGTTTTCCTGCTCAGCTCGTCGAAATGCGAGCGCATGAAATCCCAGGTCGCGTCCTGGCTGGCGGGATTGCCCAGCAGAGGCAGCAGGATGTAAAGGTCCTGCCCCCGCACGGCGGGAGTCAACGTGGAGTCCAGGGTCTCCTTTGTCAGCTCGGGCTGGGTGAACTCCGACTGGGCGTAAAAGAACTGGTAATACTGCTCCGGCGAGGCCGCCTTCTGCATCTGCGCCCTGAACTGCCGGTAGAGTTCGGCATCTCCGTGGCGCGCGGCCACCCCAACCACCGCCTGAGCCAGGGTCCCATCCACGGAAGCCGGGTCCTTCATGTATTGCTGCACCATGACGCGTGCCTGCTGAATGACCTCGGGGTCGTTGGCAAGATTTCCCAGCCCTGCGAATAGAATGGCCCGCTTCTGCTTCTCCTCGGGAGTGTCATTGGGACGCGCGTTGTATCCGAGCTGCTGCAGGACGGGAGAGAACTGCGCGCGCAGCCACGCCTGAAACTCGGGGCGGTCGGCATCGGTCAACATGTGGTCGTCAATGAAGTCCAGATGCTGGCCGAAGGAGGCGAGCAGGTCCGCGCCCGGGGTGTTCTTCAGCTGCGCGCCCAGCGCCAGATAATCGCCCATGCTGTGCTTGCCGATGCGCATCAGCGCCCATTCATTGCCCATCAGCGCAATGCGCTCTTCGGGCGTGAGCGCGGTCTCGACGGCATTGCCGAGCTGGTGCAGCGCGGCGCTATCGTAGCCGAACCGGTAATAGCCCAGTCCGGTGGCATCGGGGAAGACGAACTTTGAACAGCCCTTCAGGGTGAACTGTTGCTCGCGCTGTGTCAGCAGGAAACACTGCTGATTGCCGGCCGAGGTCCCGTTCACGCCTTTGGCGCATACCGGAACCTGCCAGATCTGCTGGTCAGGCCGGTCGAAATCCTCACGGGTATCAAAGTAGCGCTTCTGCAAAAGCGTCAATCTGGTATTGCCACCCTCGCACTTCGCATCCGCCTCCACAAATGGCACTCCTGGCTGTAGCACGAAGGTCGGCATGATCTGATCCACCGGCTTCTTCGAGGCGCGCGCCATCGTGCTCCAGAAATCCGCAGCCGTGGCATTGCCGTAGGCGTGCTCCTTCAGATAGAGGTTGACGCCGTTACGGAAGGTTTCCGGTCCCAGATAGGACTCCAGCATGTGCAGCACCGCCGCCGATTTGCCATAGGCGATGCCGTCGAAGAGCTGTTCGATTTCCGCCCGGGTTTCGGCGGGCTGATGGATTGGCCGCGTATTCTTTACCGAATCGCCGGCCATGGAACGGTCGGAATCTGCCACCGTTTCCTGCTCGACCATCCACTCGGGCTTCCATTGGGCCAGGGGATGCGGCGTCATCCAGGTTGCGAAACCCTCGTTCAGCCAGATGTCGTCCCACCATGCCGCCGTCACCAGATCGCCAAACCACTGATGCGCCATCTCGTGGGCGATGGTTTCGGCCACTCCCTGTTTGTGTCCCACGGAGGCGGTTTTGTCATCGACCAGCAGGGCGGTTTCGCGGTAAATGATGGCGCCCCAGTTCTCCATTGCGCCGGCCTGGAAGTCGGGCACGGCAATGTTGTCCAGCTTGGGCAGCGGATACTTGATGCCGTAGTAGTCGTCGTAGTAGTGCAGGATGGCTTTGGTGGCTTCCAGCGGGAAGTGGGTCAGGTTTTCTTTGCCGGGCACGGCGCACACGCCGACTTTCACGCCGTCAACCTTGTCGTATTCACACTTCCAGTCGCCGACCGTGAGAGCGACGAGATAACTCGACATCTTCGGCGAGGTGGAGAACCTGATGGTGTGCCGGTCGCCGGGCCCAGGAGTATCGGAGACAATCTCGCCGTTGGAGATTGCGGTGTCGCCTTTGTCCACAATGGCGGTCAGGTCGAAGGTCGCCTTGTAGGCCGGCTCGTCGAAGCAGGGGAAGGCCACGCGCGCGTCAGTGGACTCCATCTGCGAGACCACATATTTGCGGCCCTTGTAGGTGCTGAGATAGAAGCCACGCAGCTTGTCGTTCAGGTGCCCCGTGTATTTGATGTGAACTGACGCGGGACCTGCGGGAAGCTGCTTATCGACGGTAAAGGTGGCCATCTCCTGCTTCGGGTCGGTGGAGACCTTCGCGGTCTGCGTGTGTCCGCCGGCGGTCACGGTGACTTCGTGAAAGTCGATGTCGACCGCGTTCAGGGTGATGCTGCTGGCCGGCTGGCTGAGTTTAAGGTCGATGGTTTCGTCGCCCTCGTAGCTGTTGGTGGGGAAATTGATGGTGACGGCGAGGGAGTAGTGATCGGGAGATGCGCCGCCGGGCAACCGCTGGGCAACCGCGGTGCAGCAGGCAAGCAGGCCCGCCACCAACACTAGCAGGGTCTTTTTCATAGTCACACTCTCGAAGTTGGAGATACTAGTCCGAATGGAGATACGCGGAGAACCGATGGATGGTTCGCACAGGTATTAAAAACATATTAGACGATTGGAACAATTCAGTGTGAGCGGCGGATCACAGATTGTGTGTGATGTCCGTTTTCGCACAGTTAATGGCTGCCTTGTCCGTCATCGGACACCTGACACGGCCGGGTTTGATGCAGTCCCTTCGATGCGTGCATGGTCACGTCCGGAGACGGACGGACAACACCGCTGAGACGGGCAGGAACTATTTCATGCTGCACTCAGCATGCTTGCCGATTTCCTCGCGAAGCTCGGTCAGGTCAAAGACGCTGGTAGTGGGCACGCCTGTGAGGAACGGCGTGAAGGTGATGGAAACCGTTGGCGATGAGGAGGCGAGCAGGGACTCGATGAACTGCACGCGCTCGGGTTCAGTCTTGCCATACCAGGCGAACGTAATGACGTCGCCGTAGGGAATCCATGTGGTCGCCTGCTTCTTGCCGGCTATCGTCATGGTGAGGCCGAGTTGTTCGTTCTTTGGATTGTCCGGGGAAGTATCCTCCACCAGCGCTCCTCCGGGCGAGAACATCAGCAGATGCTGGCTCCGGTTGCCCTTGTGGGAGCACTGCACACCAAGGGTGGGAACTTTCGTCTCGATGCCAACCAGAGCGTAAGGCTGCTTCGCCGAAACCGCGAGAGTGACGCTGTTCTTTCCCGATGAGACGTGCACCTCCTGTCCCGCGCCGGGCAAGGCGCACAGCAGGAGGGCGAGCAATGCTAAAGGTTTCATCCCTCTCCTTTCCCGCGGCCATCAGCAGGTCGCCTGTCGATCTCCGCAATTATCGCATCCGTCACTCCGGACTGAGTCCCTGGGAACAGGGAGCGGCGGCCGCCGCAGCACAAATCTTAACCCGGGCGAGACATTTCTTGACGAGCAGCGCCCTGGAGCACTCCTATAATCCGATCGCCTGGTGGTCCCGTGAGTCATGTTGCGCCGGGAGAGTGAAATCTGTTCTGCCGCAATCGGGTAGTGGTGCAGTTTGAAGCACCACTACCCGCAATCGTAAAATGTGTGCTCGCTCCGGGGAGGATTGCGTGAAGCGGCTGTTCAGTTCGGGGCTGGCGTTACTTCTGCTGTCGTGTTTCGGCTTCGGCAATCCGCAAGATGCGCCGGACACCCAGGCGACGTTCACCAGCAACAGCGAGCTGGTGCTGGTACCGGTGCAGGTGATGGACCGCTGGGAACGGCCGCTGCATGGGCTCGGCCAGCAGGAATTCGTCCTGAAGTCCGACGGCACGCCGCAGCGGATCGCACTGTTCGAAGAAATGCAGGCGTCCCCGCAGCCGGCAGCGCAGCCGGCGGCCAGGCCGTCCGGCGGAGCGGCGAAGGCGCAGGAGTTCTCCAACCTGCCCTCCGGCGGGCTGCCGGAGCACATGCTGATTCTGGCCATCGACACGGTGAACACGCCCATTCAGCTCCAGGGATGGGCGAGAAACCAGCTCATCCGGTACCTCCAGACGAACCCTCCCAGGCAGCCGCTGGCGCTGGTGGCGATCACCTCCGGCGGCCTGCGCCAGATCCATCCGTTCAGCACTGACGTGGCGTCGCTGATCGCCTCCATCCGGCAGATGCGAACCCAGTTCACCCATCACGAGATGGAGGAGGTGGCGATTCCGCACATATCCGCGGACGGCACGCTGGTCAGCTATGCCAGCCTGATGGCCGCGATACAGCAGGTGCAGCCGACCAACACAGCGGGAGGCGCCAATGGCGCACTCGTTACCCTGCGCAGCTTCGAGGAGCTGGCCTGGGCATACTCGGGCGTGCCGGGCCGCAAAACGGTGATGTGGTTCACCACCGGCTTTCCTATTGTGCAGGAGGTCCCCGACGGGCCGGCGCTGATGGGACGCGGCGGCGTGCCGCAGATGCGGGGCTGGCATTTGAGTGGAGAGCTGCTGCCTGAGTTTCAGCGGGCATTTACCGCACTGAACCGGGCCAACGTGGTGGTTTATCCCGTGGACGTGAAGGGCCTGCCGCTGGAAGCGATGTGGGACGCGAGTCAGCCGGCGCAGCTATTCATCCATCCCGAGCAGGCGCACCTGTACCTTGCGCCTCCCGACGCCTCGGGGGCGGAGCGCGACGGCATGAAGGAGCTGGCACGGCGCACCGGAGGCAAATCCTGCACAGCGAACAACAACGTGACCAGTTGCATCAGCGAGGCGCTGACGGAAAGCGCCGACTACTACCTGCTGGGTTTTTACGTGCCAAAGCAGCAGCGCAAGCCGGGATGGCACAAGCTGAAAGTGAGCGTGAACGTGAATCACGGCGAAGTGCGGGCGCGCTCCACGTATTATCTGCGGCCGCCGGGGCAGCCGCCGCTGCAGGAGCAGCAGGACGACCTGCGAAGCGCTATCCACGCGGGGGTCGAGTACACGGGCATCATCTTCAGCGTGGAACCCGGGCAAAGAGGCGCGGGGACAAACACGCCCATTCCGTTCAGGGTTTCCGTGCCCGCCAGCAGCGTTCTGCTGATGCCGGGACAGGAGAAGCTGAGCTTCGACGTCATCGCCATTCCCCTGTCCGCCAGCGGCGATCCGCTGGGGACGAAGTCGCGCATCGTAAACCTGGACATGCCCCCCAAGATCGCGCAGAAGGCGCTGCAGCAGGGCTGGAAGCTGATTGATTCGACGCCGGGCGGCAGTACCATTGCGGCGGTGAAGGTGATTGTGCGCGACAACGAGACCGGCAGAGTGGGTTCGGTGGTCTTCCCGGTGGCTGACAGCCGCGCTCCGGCGCTTTCCAAGAGATGAGCCGGCCCGGCGCGGTGTTATGCTGAAGGCATCCAGCCTGCAATGGTGGGCCAAGTCCGCGGCGAAGCGGCCTGCTTATGCTTCAGAAGCGCATCGACGACCAGCCGGCCATCTCACGCCACATGGCGCGTGAAGCGGAAGATGTCTTTCACCGGCACCTGAAGCGGGTGGGGCTGAAGCGCACCGGGCAGCGCGACACCATCCTGCGCAGCTTTCTGGATACGCGCGACCATCTCTCGGTGGACGACCTCTTCCGCCTGGTGAGGAAGAAGGACAACGGGATTGGCTTCACCACGGTGTATCGCACGCTGAAGCTGCTGGCCGATTGCGGGCTGGCCAGCGAAGTGGCGTTTAACGACGGTATCACCCGTTACGAGCACCAGTACCAGCGCCGTAATCACCATCACATGGTGTGCACCGAGTGCGGCAGCTCGGTGGAGTTCTTCTCTCCCGATATCGAACGCATCGAGCAGGAGATCGGCCGCAGGAACCGGTATCTGCCCACGCGCCACACCTTCCAGATTTACGGCATCTGCGAGAAATGCCAGAAGAAGCGCAAGCTGAGTTAAAGGCGACCGCCCTGTCGCCGCGTCCCAGAAAGTCCCGTACTATCTTCGGCGGCCGGTTATCCGAGACGCGTTGCTCGGTTGCGACAGTTTCTGGGGGCCGCTCCAGGCCGGGCGGCGACTCGACATGGATGGAGAACAGGCAGCTTGCATTTCGCATCGGGGTATATGCGCCAACAGGGCTAGCCGAAGATTTCCTTCATCCTGCTGAGCAGCGAGCGGCTCACCGGCTTGTTCTCCACCGAGAGCGTGCCATGCAGCTCCTCCAGCAGCTCGCGCTGGCGCTTGCTGAGCTTCGACGGCGTCTGCACCCTGACCTGGACGATGAGATCGCCGCGGCCGCGGCCGTTCAGTACCGGGACGCCTTTGTGCTTCAGCCTGAAGTTTGCTCCACTCTGGGTGCCTTCGGGAATTTTCAGCGTTTCCATGCCTTCCAGCGTGGGTACCTGGAGCTCGGCGCCCAGCGCCGCCTGCGAAAACGAGATGGGCACCACGCAGTGCAGGTTCTTACCGTCGCGCTCGAAGAAGGCATGCTCGCTGACGTGGAGCACGACGTAGAGATCGCCGGGGGAACCGCCGTAAACGCCGGCTTCGCCTTCCCCGGAGTAGAGAATGCGCGCGCCTTCCTCGATGCCGGCGGGCACCTTGACAGTGACGGTGCGCTCGCGGACGATGCGGCCCTGGCCGCGACACTGATTGCAGGGATCGACGATGAGCTTGCCGGTGCCGCCGCAGGTGCCGCAGCTGCGGCTGATGGAAAAGAAGCCCTGCTGATAACGCATCTGGCCATGGCCGCCGCAGGTGGTGCAGGTGATGGGCGACCTTCCGGGAGCGATGCCGCTGCCCTTGCACTGGTCGCATTCTTCGTGACGGCGCACCTGCATCTGCCTGGTCACGCCGAAGACCGCTTCCTCGAACTGGATGCTCAGATCTTCGCGCAGGTCGGCGCCGCGCTGGGCCCGCGAGCGGCGGCGGCCAGGCTGGCCGCCGAAGAGGTCGCCGAAACCGAAGATGTCGCCAAAAATGTCCTGAAAATCGTTGAAGACGGTGGCATCGAAGCCGCCGAAGCCCTGGCCGGCGGCGGCGCCAACTCCGGCGTGGCCAAAGCGATCGTAGCGGGCACGCTTCTCGCTGTCGGCCAGCACGGCGTAGGCCTCGCTGCACTCCTTGAAGCGCTCCTCGGCCTCGGCATTGCCGGGATTGCGGTCGGGATGATATTGCAGCGCCAGTTTGCGATAGGCGCTCTTGATTTCCTGGTCGTTGGCGGTACGCGCGACGCCCAGGACCTCGTAGTAGTCACGTTTCACGGTGGTGGCCAGAAGTGTAGCCCTCTTTAGCGAGCGGCACGCCTTGCGGCGTGCCGCAAAATCCAATGTCCCGGGGGCGCCGCGTTTGCCTTCGCCGATGCCCGCCCGGCTCGTGCCGATGCAGGCATGCGAAGCCCGCATCCGCGGCGATTACTTTGACTTCGTATTGCGCGCGACGCGCACCATGGCCGGGCGCAGCAGGCGGTCTCTCAGCCGATAGCCGCGCTGCAGCTCGTCGAGCACATGGTTGTCCTCAGCCTCGTCGGTGTCCACCATCTGCACGGCCTGGTGCAGGTTGGGATCGAACAGCTCGCCCTGGGCAGGCACCGGCTGAACCCCCAGCCTGGCCAGTACGTCGTGAAACTGCCTGTCGATGAGCTCGATGCCGGAACGAAAATCTTCCAGCGATGCGGCATTGCTCTTGAGCGCGCGGTCCAGACTGTCAAGAATGGGCAGCAGCGCCCGGAGCGCCTCGGCCAGAGCGTATTCGCGATACTCCTGCTGCTCTTTGGCGTTGCGCTTGCGAAAATTTTCGAACTCCGCCTGCAGCCGTGCGGCGCGGTCGAGATAGGCAGCGCACTCGGCGCGGGCCTTCTCCAGTTCGGTTTCCAGCTCGGCCACCGGCACACCGGCGCCCTTGCCGCCCTCTTCCGGTGCCGTCGCCGGCGCGGCGGATTCCTCGCCTTCGGCCGAAGGCAGCTCGTGATCTACGTCAAGCTCCGTACGGGAGCCTCCATTGTGCTTGCTGTACGGCATCTTTTATCTATCTCTATCCCTGAGTCCCCGAAGGTGCGACGGCAAACCTGCCTATACCGCCTCGTTCCAGACTTTATCGAACAGGCGCGCAATGTACGAGACGGCGCTGATGGCGTGTTCGTAATCCATACGGGTGGGGCCGATGACGGCCAACGAACCCATCACCTCATCGCCCGAACGGGCGGGGGTGCCGATCAACACGATGTTATTTAGATGCGGCACGGCCTCTTCCAGACCCACGACCACGCGCACTGCTTCCTGGCGGGCGTCCAGATAGGCCGACAGCAGGTCGAGGACACGCTGCTTCTCCTCGAGAGTGGCGAGCAGCTGGCGCAGACGCTCCCTGTCCTGCTCAGTGATGACCAGGTTCGCCGCGCCTTCCACGTACACCGATTGCGCCGGACCCTCAGTGGCAAGGGCACCCTGCTCGCAAAGCTGCTCGACAGAGGCCAGCAGCCGGTCGTATTCGCTGCGCTCCTGCTGCAGCCGCCGCATCACCTCATTGCGCAGCGACTCCATCTCCCAGCCACGAAAGTTGTGGTTGATGTAGGCGGCAGCGGCTTCCAGATCGGCAATGGGAAGGTCCTGGTTAAGACGCAGCACGCGGTCGCGGACCAGCCCATTGCGGGTAACCACGACCGCCAGAACTTTCCTGTCGCCCATACGCTGGAAGTAAACATGCTCCAGCGCGTTGCGTTGCCCGGGAGCGGAGCTGACGGTCACTCCCACCCCATGCGAGATCAGCGAAAGCACGTGCGACGTGCGCTCCAGGAATTCCTGAACATCCTGAGACCCGTGGAGGGCTTCCTGAATAAGATTTTGGTCAGCCGGCGAGAGGCGGGCCTCTCCGGTCAGCTGCTTCACGTAATAGCGGTAAGCCTGGGCCGTGGGGACGCGTCCGGCGGAGGTATGAGGCTGCTCGAGATAGCCGGCATCGGCGAGATCAGCCATGACATTGCGGATGGATGCGGCGCTCAGGCTCTCACGATTGCTGCGCGACAGGGTGCGTGAGCCCACCGGCTCGCCGGTCGAGATATAGGTTTCGACGATGGCGGTCAGGATTTCGCGTTCGCGCTTGCCGATTCCCGGAGATTCGCCCATGGGTGCCTGAGTCTTGTAAGCCTCTCTAACCAAAGTATTTAGGTTGTCAACAGGGGGCGCCCGATTCGCCAGCCTTATTTTAGAAATCAGGGAACCACGTGTCAAGATTGGCACTCGACACGCCAGAGTGCCAGGGATTCACATGCCGCATGGCATCGGCGGGCCGTCATCTCGATTACTGCACCTGCACCTTCACGTTCAGTTCTCCCCCGGGCGGGACCTGGACCGTTTCGCCGCGTTTCAGGTAGGGTTGCAGCACCGTAGGATTGGCCCACTCCAAATCCCAGCCGTTGGCGATGGCGATGACGGTGTATTGTCCGGGAACGACATCGGAAAGCGTGAAGGTGCCGTCGCTGTCGCTCTGGTCGCGGCGGAAGAGGGGAGCGTTGTTGGCCGCATCCTGGGGGACAAGGACGATCATGGCTCCCGCGAAGGACTCGTTGTCGCGCATGGCGGCGCCGTTCACCCGGCCGGTGCCCTGCGCCGCGACCGCGCTTACGTGCACGCTGGCCGCGGCGCCGATGTCTACGGTCCGGCCGGTGATTTTGGCCCCATCGGCGGAGAGTTTCGTCAGGTAAAAGCCGCCGGCGTTTCGCAGCAGAAGCTGATAACGTCCGGGCCTGATGTTGTTGGAGCGGAGGTCAAACTCACCGCGTTCGGAGAGGTCGCCACGGAAGCTTTCGCCGGTATCGGGATTCGATAGCTCGATAAACGCCGGCTTCGGAAGATGGGCTGCGTTCCCCACCAGGATCCGTCCGTCGAGCGCGACAAAGCCGGGGCCTTCCGTGGCGCTGATCTCCGTGTCGCCGGCCAGGTCGATCTCGCGAAACCAGGCGCGTCCCCCTTTGTCGTTGGAGCCGGCCGGCGACGCCGGCATTTCCACCACGTAGTGCCCGGGCGCCAGTCCGGAAATCTCGATCACACCAGGAGCAACCCAGGAAGTGGTAGCTTCGGAGATGGAATCCAGGTACCCTCCAAAGAGGCGCTGCGAGACCGCCGGGAACACCATCTTTCCGATGGCCGCACTTTCCGCCGCTCCGCCGGTGTGAATTCGCAGATGCAGCGACGGGACGGCGTGCAGGACAACATTCGCCGTGGCCCGCTCGCCGAGGGCCAACCGCAGCGGAGTGGCGCTGGCAGAATCCGTAGCGTCGGGATAAAAGGTCAGCGGATAGGTGACGTCCAGCGTCACGGCAGGCTGCGGGACCTGGGCAGAGGGAGAGACGACCTTCAGGCTGCCATCGTAAATTTCGGGCGCGCGCGTGTTTTGCGCGTACCACGGCCGTGCCGAGACGGCAACGTACCAGGCGCCGGCGGCCACGTGTCCGATGTGGTAGCGGCCCTGATCGTCGGTCTGGGCCTGGTTTTCCGGCAGGACCTTCTGCTGCCCGCTTTCCGTGTTCATGTGAAACAGGCGCACGGTCGCGTACTGGACCGGATCGCCGTTCTCATCGGTGACGACACCTTCAATGGCGCCGTCCGGTTGAAGGCGGAAAACCAGGTGTTCGCTGTCCGACTCCGGACCGGTAGCGATGGCGGTGGCATAAGGATCGTGATGGTCGAAGTACTGCAGCGAGAAGCCGCGCGCCGTGGCCATCAGGGAGTACTTGCCTCGACCGAGGCCGGCAAACGAGAAGCGGCCGTCCGCTCCGGTCAGCGCCGAGCGTGATATCTCGCGTTCGGCTCCGCGCGCCAGAGGCGCGATGGCAACCGAAGCGGAGGCAATCGGCTGGCCGGTGAGCGAATTCACCACGGTACCGGCGATGCAGTAGCCCTGTGGGGGCGGCGCTATGCGAGCGGGCTGCTGCTGTTGCGGCGGCAGGGGCGGGACGGACGATTGCGCGAAGAGGCCTCCGAGGAGCAGCATCCAACATGCGATTCGCGCCGGCACGGTGGCTCAGGGTTCCTTTCCGGTGTGTATCAGGTCGAGCGCAACCTGCGCCTTCTGGTTTGCGTCGAGCGTGACGTGCGCGGCCTGCGAGGCGTACGGCTCAAGCGCTTCAGGATTGGAGTACTCCAGACCATCGATGCGGTCGAAGGCGAACACGAGATAGTCGCCGGGCGCCAGCGCAGTTACGGTGAAGGTGTTGGAAAGCCCGTGCACCACCCGTGCGGAGACTCTAGAAGCCCCCATGGGAACAACAACGAGTGTGGCTACGGCGCCGCCGCCGTCCGGGCTCCTTACGGTTGCAGTCAGGCTTGCACTATCGTTGCGCAGCACGATCTCCAGGGGATAGCTCTGCCCGGCGGCAACCGTAATATCGTCGGTCAGGATATTGGTCTGGCCCCAGGTGGCCGACTGGACATACCACGGAGGCTGCGGCATCACTTCGACAGAATAGGTCCCGGGATCCACGTTCTGCAGCACCATGGTCTGGTTGCCGGGAGTGCGTTGATCGGAGGTCGAGAAGGACTCGCCTCCGCTGGCATCGGCCGCAACCAGGTGGACCCAGACGGGAGCCGTGGCCTGGCTGCTGGCGGAAGAGGTCTGGTTCGGCGCCCGCGAGTCCAGACGGGTGACGATGGGAATGGAGATGGCGGGCGCCAGCGCCAGACGCAGGTTTTCCAGGTTCGACGCCACGGTCAGCCGGAGCTCCGCGCGCAAGGGTTGCAGGCCTGCTTGGGAGAACGCCTTGAGAATGTAGGAACCAGCGGGGAGGCCCTCGATCCTGAAGGTTCCCGTCTCCATGTCGAAGATGATCGGCAGTGAGATGTCGTCGCCGGAGGAGGTGAACAGGCTCCAGCCCACTCCCTGGTCGGGTTGACGTCCGCTCACGCTGCCCGAAACCTCATAGACCGGCGCCGCACTCAGAGCGAAATCGGCTTCCGCCTGCTGGCCCGCGGTGACCTGGATGGGCATGGCGGAAGCGAGGTCAGGGACGCCGGGATAGAAAAGGTGGGGATAGCCGGTTGAGGGTTTCTGGCCGGAAGCCAGCAATTGCGTCTCCAGCTGCTGCGGTCCCGCGGCGAGGTAGTAGGTCCCGGGCATCAGGCTGGCAAAGCGGAAATGCCCATCGTCATCGGTCTCCTGCATGCCGCGCTGCTCCCAGCGCTTACGTCCATCGCGCAGGCTTTGGGCCGTGAGCCGCACGGGCGTGTGCTCGATGGGCTGCCCAGCGGCGTCGGTTACCCGGCCGAAGATCGCCGCCTGCGGAACCAGCTTTATGGTTAGGGCGCCGGTGCCCGGCCCGATCTGAACCGGATTGGATGGGTTCTGCTCGGTGAAGTAGCCGGGCTTCTGCGCCATCAGGGTTACATGGCCGGGCGGCATGCCCTCGAACTGGAAATGGCCTTCGCTGTCGCTGAATGCCATGCGGTCCGAGACCCCGTTGCTGAGCACCATGGCGCGGGCGACCGGCTCGCCGGTGACGGAGTTGACGACGGTCCCGCCCAGGGTGAAGGTCTGGCCGGCGTCAGCATTCTGTGCGGCGATGGGTTGCGCCGCCAGCAACCCCAGGCACAGCGGCAGGATATGCCACAATGTGGGAGGTCGAACGGTGGCGGTTCTGCCGGGGCCGGGTTGCGCCATGCAGGTTCTATGGTAACTCGCCATGGCAGCGGTGTTCAGCCATCGGCCATAAGCCGCCACCTCGGCCGATGGCTCAGGCGGCAATCCCGGAAGCGGCCAGCAACACGGGGCCAGGCAGGGGCACCGGTTTGTGCCTGCGGCGGGAGGATCCAGCGGGCGCCGCAACTACGTGGAGGTACTGCCGCCGCATCCGCCCGGTGACGCGCAGCGCTTCCTGGAACTTTCGCCGGGTCGCCGCCTCGATCTTGCTGACCAGCCCGCAGCCGCTGTGGTCCTGCAGGACGTCGCGGGCGATGCCGGCCAGCTCAACCCAGTCGTGCCAATCGCCGATGAAGTCCTGCACCTGCTTCAGGGCGCCGATGAAAGCCTGCTGCGGTCCATCCTCGCCCGCCATCTCCAGAATGTAGCGAAGGCGCTTCACCTCGAGACGATATGGGTGAAGGTTGTCTTTTCCAAGGCGGGGCACGGATGCCAGCTCTGTCGAAAGCCGGAGGGCCTCGCTGGTGGCGTGCAGAGGGGCCTGTTCGGCGCCGCTGACGTCGAGATCGACGTCGAGTCGGATGTCGAGGAGGTGCTCCACCGAGGAGTCCAGCCTGCGGCGCGACTTCTTCAGCCGCCGCCGCAGCGTGGGGGCCCGCCGCCGCACCTCTGCGCAGAGCTTGCGCGCGTGCCGCTGCCGCCGCGTTCCCAAATGCTTTGTCAGCCGCAGCATGCAGCCCGGATCGTTTTGCAGACCGAGCCCGACAACATCGGATGTGAGCACGTCCATGTCGCGGACCTTGCCGGCGCGTTTACGGACGGACGCCAGCCCAGCCAGCAGCTTCTTTTCGTTTGTGGACGAATCCATGCCCAGCGACTGGAGAATCGATTCCACACGACGGGCGCTGGTGCGCAGATCATGCACGTCGTCCGGTGCAGGATCTTTGGGGAACTTCTTCAGGCGCTTGCGAAGTTGCTGTACTCTGCGGTCCAGTTCGCTGGCGTCCAGCGGCATGCGGCACCTCCGGATCTGCTGGGGAGCAGGACGGATGGTTGGATGCGTCCTTCATCCGGGCTGCCGTCAGCCAGCTGACTGTCTCAGGATGTGCGGCGCGGCAGAGGCGGCGCAGCCTGTCTTTTGACCGCGCGGGCGATGAGGGCCTCCTGACTGTTGAATGCGTTCTTCCGGTCGAATTGCGGGGGGCGCACGTACTTTCCTTCCGCGGTCATATGGCGCGCCTTGGCTACCTCCTTCAGATACGTCCCCAGGATTTCATCGCGCAGGAGGCGGATCAGCGAGGCGTCCTGAACCGGAAAGTCGGCTTCCACGCGGCGATTGAGGTTGCGCGGCATCAGATCGGCGCTGGCCAGGTAGACTTCTTCATTGCCGCTGTTGGCGCAGTAGAAGATGCGGCTGTGCTCCAGGAAGCGGCCCACGATGCTGGTTACGGTGATGTTCTCGCTCACGCCGGCAATTCCCGGGATGAGGCAGCAGATACCGCGGACGAGGAGCTGGACCCTCACGCCCGCCTGCGACGCCCGGTAGAGCAGCTGGATCATTTTCCTGTCGACCAGGGCGTTCATCTTGAAGATGAGGTGGCCGCCCCGCCCGGCTTTCTGATGTGCGATTTCGCGCTCGATGAGGTGCTCGATGCCGGCGCGCAGGGTGACCGGCGAGACCAGCAGCTTGCGATAAGAGCGCTTGGCGGAATAGCCGGTCAGGAAATTGAACAGATCGGTGCAGTCGGCGCCCAGCTCCGGATCGCAGGTCATCATGCCGATATCGGTATAAAGCTGCGCGGTTACGCTGTTGTAGTTGCCGGTGGAGAGGTGAACGTAGCGGCGGATGACGTCGCCTTCCTTGCGCACGATCAGGAGGGCCTTGGCGTGGACCTTCAGCCCCAGCAGGCCATAGACGACGTGGACACCGTATTCCTCCAGCTTGCGCGCCCAGCCTATGTTACTCTCCTCATCGAAGCGCGCCTTCAGCTCCAGCAGCACCGCGACCTGCTTGCCGTTCTCCACCGCCTCCAGTAGCGCGTCCACAACGGGAGCGTTGCGGCCCACACGGTAGAGGGTGATCTTGATGGCGAGCACGTCGGGATCGCGGGCCGCCTGCTGTACCAGTGCGATCACGGGCTGAAAGGAATCGAAGGGATGGTGCAGGAGGATGTCGCCGCGACGGATAGCGGCGAACATGTCGTCTTCCTCCGCTGCTTCCTTTGCCAGGGGCACGGGAAGGGCCGGAACGAAGGGAGCATATTTCAGGTCCGGACGATCGATCCTGGTGAGGTTGCGCACCCGCACCAGCGAAAGCGGGCCGCTGTTGATCCTGTAGATGTCCTCCCGGTCCAGTTCCAGGTTGCTGCTGAGTATCTCCAGCACCCGCGGAGGCATGCCTTCATCAACCTCAACCCGCACCACATCGGCGAAGCGGCGCTGCCAGACGCCTTCCTCCACCGTTTCCATCAGGTCGCCCGCTTCCAGCTCCTGGATCGCGCTATCGGCATCGCGGGTCACGTGAAAGGGATGGGCCTCGAGGATGGTCATACCCGGAAACAGGTGGGCGAGATTGGCGGTGACCAGTTGCTCCAGCCAGACGAAGGACTGCTCCCTGGTCATGATCTTGGTGCGGCTTCTGGTCCGGGCGGCGGCGCTCACCGGCACCAGCTGCGGCAGGGAGTCGGGTACCTTCACGCGGGCAAAATGTTCCTCGCCTTCGCCGCCGCGCAGCATCACCGCCAGATTCAGGCTGAGATTGGAGATGTGCGGGAAGGGGCGGCCGGGATCAAAGGCCAGCGGAGTCAGTGTGGGAAATACCGTTTCCCGGAAGTAGGAATCGGCGGTGGCGCGCTGATCGTCGGTCAGCTCGGCCCAGGTCAGGATGTGGACTCCGGCGCGATGCAGGGCGGGAACCAGTTCCCTGCTCCAGCACTCGTGGGCGCTGCGAAACAGGCGGATCACCGAGGCGCGAATGGCGCGGAGCTGCTCCGCCGCGCTCATGCCATCAGGACCGGGATCGTTGACGCCTTTTTCTATCTGCCGCTTCAGCCCGGCCACCCGCACCATGAAGAACTCGTCGAGATTGGAGCCGACGAACGACAGGAACATGAGGCGTTCCAGCACCGGGTTGCGTTCGTCCTGTGCTTCCTCCAGCACCCGCCGCTGAAATTCCAGCAGACTCAGCTCGCGGTTGATGTAGAGCGCAGGATCGTCGAGCGGTCGCGCCGGCTGTGTACCGTCGCGCCCCACCGAAGCGGGAGTCGTTCGCGTAGGGCCACGCCTTCTCCGGCCGGGTGGGGTTCTCGCCGATGTGCTCATGATTCTGGCCACCGAAGCAGAGGTTCATTGTAACTGCCTCGCGGACGGTTGGACATCCGGCAGTGCGCCCGGTGGAAGTTGCGGTCCGGGTTTTTACCGGATGTTAATGAACTTCGGCAGCTGACGGCGATTGCGGGATGTTATTGGGTTTTCCGGGGGTGGCGCCTATTGCGGCGGGGACGCGACCCGCAACGGTTGTCGCGGCGCCTCCTTTTCGATGATGCTGATGGTCAGCACGCCGCTGGGAGTAAGGAAGGAGGCGGCCTGAACGACCTTTCCCTGGGAAAGGGTGAATTCGAAATCGTGTCCGAGAGCCACCGAGGGCAGCGACAGGGCCGAGTTGGGAGCGCGAAGGGTCCGAATGGTCCCTCCGGCGATATTGGCAAGCTCGCCGGTGGCATCGCGAATGTCGTTGAGTGAAAGCTCATTG
>Ga0335081_10002005_pt1 | contig 32150 bp, 24 predicted proteins | sample Lox_Sample_35_FD_206713 | JGI IMG/M metagenome (GOLD analysis project Ga0335081, IMG submission 206713) | Soil microbial communities from Loxahatchee National Wildlife Refuge, Florida, United States - Lox_Sample_3.5 | ecosystem: Environmental > Terrestrial > Soil > Wetlands | place: USA...
CCGAAGGAAGTGCGCGAGCGCATTCACCGCTTCAGTTCCACCCCGCAGTATCAGCCGATTTATCTGAAAGAAGACATCACGCCGGATGAGCTGGCGTTCATCGAGTCGCACCGCAATGAACTGCCGGAACTCGATACCATCATGGCCCATCGGCGGTTGTATCCACGAAATGGGTTCATGGCCCATTTGATCGGCTATGTGGGCGAAGTAAGCGAAGACATGCTCAACCAGCCGCAGTGGGAGCTGTATAACCCGGGCGATGTGGTGGGGAAATCGGGCGTCGAGCTGCAATACAACCAGATTTTGATGGGCAAGAACGGATCGCGGCAGGTGGTGGTCAACAGCCACGGCAAAGAGATGGGAGAGCTCGAGGAAAAACCCGCGGAGCCGGGAAAACCGCTCAAGCTGACCGTCGACATCGATCTGCAAATTGCCGCCGAGCAGGCGCTCGAAGGCCACAATGGAGCGATTGTGGCAATGGATCCGCGGACCGGCGAGATTCTGGCGATGGCGAGCCGACCCACGTTCGATCCCAACGATTTTGCTGTGCGCATCAAACGCGATGAATGGGCGAAGCTGGTCAATGACGAAGATCACCCACTGCTCAACAAAGCCATTCAGGCGCAACTGGCGCCGGGATCGGTGTTCAAGATCATCATGGCGACCGCAGGCTTGCAGGAAGGCATTGCGGAAGACATGAAAGTGGTCTGCAACGGCGGCGCGACCTTCTATGGGCGCTACTTCAAATGCTGGGTAGTGGCGGAGCACCGCGTGCACGGAGTGGTGGACATCAGCAAGGCGATTTATCAGTCGTGCGACGTCTTCTTCTACACGCTGGCGGAGCGGCTGGGCATCGGACGGATTGCCAAGTACGCCACCATGCTTGGATTGGGACAGAAGACCGGGATTGATCTGCCGCAGGAAGTCACGGGCGTCATGCCATCGGAAGAATGGAAGATCCGCAACTTCAAGCAGAAATGGTATGCGGGAGAGACGATCTCGGTCGGAATTGGACAGGGAGCGGTGGCGGTGACGCCGATTCAGCTGGCCCGGGCGATCGGCGGAATTGCCAGCGGGGGAGTGCTGGTGAGGCCGCATGTGACGAACCCCAGCGACCTGCCGCCGGGATTTGTTCCGGCTGCGGGCGCATCGAACCCGCCGGACAAGGTGACCGTCCCAATCGATCCCAAGAATTGGGAGATCATCACGGACGCGATGGCCGGGGTGGTGAACCCCGGAGGAACAGCTCCAAGCGCGCACCTGCAAGGGATTGATTTCGCGGGCAAGACCGGCAGCGCGCAGACAATCAGCAATGCTTTGAAGGCGAAGCTGGGCGCGGCGGGCAAAACCAAGTTCAAGGACAACGGCTGGTTTGCAGGCGTGGAGCCGCGGCGCAATCCGGAAATAGTGGTTTGCGCTTTGCTTGAGGAGGGCGAGCACGGATATCTGGCGGCGCGCACCGTGGCGCAGGTGATCAAAGCGTACGTGGAGAAAGAACGGCGGACGCCAAGCAAGCTGGCGCAGAGCGGCGGGAAGGTTGAGATCGGCGCGGTGTGGAATGATTCTGACCCGGATGGCGATGGCAAACACGGAGACGAAGACTCGTTGCGGGCAGGGCAGTTTTCGCTGGACGTGAACGCGGCGGCAACGCCATTGGCGGCGGCTGCGCCGGGGGCACGGTAGCAGCGAGCGAACATGCTTCGCTGAGGATGACAGGGATTAAGCAACAACAGGATTGACGAGTGTCGACACGATACATCTCATACCGCGATTTTGATTGGGTGCTGCTGATCTTCGTGCTGCTGATTTGCGCAGTAGGAGTCTATGAAATTCGCAGCGCTACGGCCTACACCAAGTTCGCCGGCGCGCACGTCAAGCAGCTCTACTGGATCGCGGGCGGGGTCGCGGGGATGTTTCTCTTGAGCCTGGTGAATTACCAGATCCTGCTTGACCGGGTGCATTGGTTCTACATCGCTGCTCTGGTTTCGCTGATGGCGGTTTTGTTGTTCGGCCAGAAATATCTGGGAGCCAAGCGCTGGGTGAAGCTGCCGGGGGGAGCGCACTTTCAGCCGTCGGAGTGGGTGAAGCTCATTCTGATTTTGGCCGTGGCCAAATATTTTGCCGATATGCATCAGCGCGAGCTTACCTGGACAGATTTTTTTAAAGCGGGCGCGATTGTGGGCGTTCCGATGTTGATGGTGCTGCGCCAGCCGGACCTGGGAACGGCGCTGACCTACTTGCCGATCGCCATCATGGGACTGTTTCTTGGCGGGCTGCGCGGCAAACAGGCGCTGGCGGTTCTGCTGGTCGGAGGGCTATTGCTGCCGATCGCCTGGATGAAGGTCTTGAAGAGTTACCAGCGCGACCGCCTGACCATTTTCATGCATCCGGACGCGGACAATGAAGGCAAGGGGTATCAAGTGAATCAATCCCTGATCGCGGTCGGTTCCGGGGGCATTTGGGGCAGCGCAGAAGGCTCGCAGACGCATTTGGCGTTTCTTCCGGTGCCGCAAACGGACTTTATTTTCGCCGCATTCGCCGAGGAACACGGATTTGTGGGAGCTTTAGGAGTAATGCTGTTATACTTCATAGTGCTGATGCGTTTGACCCAGAACGCGCAAACCGCGCCCGACCGGGCGGGGACGCTTCTGGTGATGGGGGTGGTGGCGGTACTCACTTTCCACGTCCTGGTCAACATCGGTATGGTAGTCGGCTTCATGCCTGTGACCGGAATACCTTTACCTTTAATGAGTTATGGTGGGTCTTCGGTCCTGTTCATGTTTCTGGCGCTGGGCATGGTGATGAACGTCCGCATGCGCCGTTTTGTGAATTGAAGCAAGGTTGTGAGCGCCGCATGGCGCGCAAGAAAATAAGATTACGTTCGCCCTCGCGTGAAGAGGGCAAGCATCGGCCGCACAGGCAGTTAGGCCGGGCAGGATTAGCTGAAGCGCACCTGGGCGGGTAACGGCCCCCTCAACCGAGAGAGCGGTCACAAACCTGGGACGCCAGTGCGATAAGTGCGAAAAATTCCTAAGCTTGCGTTGCGGATTAGACCACGGACAAGACTCCGGGGCCCAAGCCGTTCCTTGTCTGGAACCATCGTTCGAGCACTCGATCCTCCCCGTCCCTTCCTGTCTCTGAGCCGGTGAACCCGCAGCCGCCTGGCGGCTGCAAAACCGGAGTTTGCATGACAAAAGAATTGTTTGTGTCTTCCACCCCCCACGAAACCAAAGTGGGCTTGGTGGAGGACGATCAGTTAGCAGAAATTTACCTTGAGCGGGAGAACGAATACACCCTCGCCGGATCCATTTACAAAGGGCGCGTGACCCGCGTGCTTCCCGGCATGCAGTCGGCGTTCGTCGACATTGGCCTCGAACGCGACGCCTTCCTCTACGTTTCCGACTTCATGGAACTGGAAGACCAGGATGAAGTGGAAGAAGTTCCTACCAATCAGCCGAGCCCCGAAACCCGATTTCAGGCGAGAGCCGTACCGGGAACCGGAGCCGCTGCCGCGGTAGCTCCAGCTCCTGAGGCAGAGGACGAGTCAGCGCCGGAGATAGTGGCGGATATGGAAGCGCCTGCGGCGGAAACCCGGGCTCCCGTCCCGTCCGAATCGCGCGAAGACCGTGGCTGGCGCGGGCGCGGCCGCCGTCGCCGTGGCCGGCGCGGAGAACGCTTTCCGGAATCGAAGTTCGCGCGCCCTGCGGCCGAGCCGGCACGCGAAGCCCAGCCGCGGTCTGATTACGGCCCACCTCCGGGATATCAGCCCATTATTCTGCCGGGCGAGTCGATCTCGAAATACCAGCGCTACGTGCAAGCCGCACCGGCGCAGAGTGTGCCTCCTTCCGGACCACAGGAAGATACCGCAATCGCCCACAGTTTCCCGGCCGACGAACCGTTGTTTTCAACCTCGCCAACTGCGGAGAGCCTTGCTTCGCCGGCGAGCGCTGTTCAGCAGCCGCGCGAGCCCCACGAATCTTCGGAGAAATCGGCCAGCCTTGAAACTGGTTCGCCGGAATGGGATCGCGAACAGAAACGCCGGCACGAAATGAATGTCGCGACCGTATTTGGAAGCGATGCTCACGAAGAAATCGAAGCTGCCGAATTCGACGAGGAAGAAATGACGCCTTCGCCGGAACTCTCCAAACCGGTGGCGGCTGCGGGTTCTGGACACACCATCGAAGAAGAAGAAATCGAAGAAGAAGAAGCGGACCTGGCGCATTACGTCGAAGACATCGAAGAAGACGCGGCATTTGAAGAACTCGAAGAAGAAACTCATGCCGTCGACGAGTATCACGAGCACGGGCATGAGATTGCGGCATCGGTTGAGCCGGTTACGGCGGAAGCAGTCGCTATCTCTGAGCACACTGAAGAAGCCGAATCCGGCGAGGTCGAAGTAAATGCCGAGGAAATTGCCGACGAAGAGGCCGAGCTTGATGAGGCGCAGGCCGAAGCTGAAGCTGCGCTCGATGCGGAAAGTCAGGAAGTTGGATCTGGCGATGCGCGTGCCGAAGTGCGCGCCCCGGCTGCGACTGCCGGCTACACGCAACGCGCGCAGCGCCCTGCATTCGACCGGCGCGGCCCTCGCGGACGCCGCGGTGGGCGCCGTTTTCGCCGTCACCAGCCGCAAAATCTCCCACAGATCACAGATCTGCTGAAGGAAGGCCAGGAAGTTCTGGTGCAGATCGCGAAAGAGCCAATCGGCAAGAAAGGCGCGCGCATCACCAGTCATATCGCGCTACCCGGCCGTTTTCTGGTTTTCATGCCGACGGTGAACCACACCGGCGTCTCCCGCAAGATTGCTTCTGAAGAAGAGAGACAGCGGCTGAAGCGGATCATCCTGAGCGAGCGCGAGAACGGACAAGGCGGTTTCATCGTGCGCACAGCCGCACAAAATGCCTCGGAAGAAGAATTGCGCGCTGACATCCGGTTCCTGAAAGGATTGTGGGCGGAGATTCGCTCGCGGGCGGAAAGCTCCAAATCGCCGGCGCTGATTTATCACGATCTCAATGTCGTGGAGCGCGTGCTGCGCGATCAGGTTACGGCAGATTTTTCCGTGATCTGGGTTGACACGGAGCAGGAGTATGAACGCATTCTGCGCTTCGCCAACCGCTTCCAGCCGGCGCTGGTGCGGCGGGTGAAGCTTTACACGAAAGAATCACCTTTGTTCGAGCAATTCGGACTGACGGAAGAAATCAACAAAGCGCTCAAATCGAAAGTGTGGCTGAAGAGCGGCGGCTATATCGTCATCAATCAGACCGAAGCTCTGGTCGCGATCGACGTGAACACCGGAAAATATGTCGGCAAGACGGCGCGGCTGGAAGACACGATCGTCAAGACCAACGTTGATGCGATCAAAGAAATCGTGCGCCAGGTCCGCTTGCGCGATCTGGGCGGCATCATCGTGATCGACTTCATCGACATGGACGAGCGCCGCAACCGCCAGAAGGTCATGCAAGCCCTGGAAGAGGCTTTGCGCAGCGACCGCGCACCGTCGAAGGCGCTCCAGTTTAATGATTTCGGTTTGGTCGCGATCACGCGCAAGCGAGTCAAGCAATCGCTGGAGCGGACGATCGGTTCGCCTTGCCCGTACTGCCAGGCAACTGGCTACGTAAAGTCAGTCCAAACTGTTTGCAATGAGATTTATGTCGAGATGCGAAAGCTGGCCAAGCACCTGGAGCATCCGGACGTCATGCTGCGCGTCAACCCTGAAGTGGCCAAGGCGCTGAAGTCCAACAACGGCCGCGCTTTGAACGAAATGGAAGAGCTGACCAAGAAGACGGTCATTGTGAAAAGCGATCCGGCGTTGCACCAGGAGCAGTTCGACATCAACTGAACCGATCGGTGACCGGCCGTTGCCCCTGGCTTCTTGGCTTCGGGAGTCATAGTTCCCGCGAAATGTGGGCTGCCGGTTCCTGAATTCGCTCGCGTCGTGACGTTAGGGCAATGAGGACGATCATTGCGACCGCGATCACGAGGGAAGAAGTGATCCGACCGAGGGCCAAGCCGCCCTCCGTGTGTGGCTTGGTGAGGGTGTCACCGAGTGTTGCTCCCAGGGGCCGTGTGAGAATGTAGGCGGACCAAAAGAGAACGCTATCCGGGAGACTGGTAAGGTAGTGAGCTGCTGCCACCAGCGCGATCAGGCCGGCGAACACCAGCGCTCCGCGCTCGAAACCAAGCCCGGTGGAGGTGGCGACAAAATCGCCTAGCGCCGTGCCCAGGGTATTGGACACCAAGATCGTGACCCAGTAGAAAATTTCGTTCTTTTTGGTCGTGATGCAGTCAAAACCGATCTTGCCCATCGAATAGTGCCAGGCGACCAGCACGGCGAGCACCGTGCAGAAAAGCATAATCGACGATTTTACGTAGCCAAGGCCGAGGGTGCGGTCCATGTAGTCGGAAGTTGTCGTACCTACAGTCGTGGTGGCCACAACCACGGCCCAGTAGAAAACTGGGTGGTACCGCTTGGAGGTGATCTGGCCGGCGAGAGTTACGCAAAAGAATGCGAGAAAGATCAGGCTACTGACGGCGTACCCGAGCTGCAGGGTCATCGACAGCGCGTCCCCGCCGGTTTCGCCGAGCGTGGTTGCAAGAATCTTGACAATCCAGAACGCTAGCGTGACGCGCGGAACCTTACTTGAGGCATCCCACGGGCCGACAGCCACTTTGTCCTGTTGCAATTTCCCCTCCTCTATCATGGCGCTGGGGAACAAACATGGGTTAAGTCATCTCCTGACCGGTAAGCAGCCGATCTTGCAGAGTGTTTGCAACTACTGCTTGCTTACCAACAGCAGCACGAAAGTATCCGGCAGAATCGCAGGCCGGGGCCGCGGCTGATCCGCGGTTGGCGCTGGGGGTGGGCCGAACTGTGCGGTTACCAGAAAGACCTGGTGAGTTTTGGGATCCAGAGCCATCGTCCGCGCGCCTCTCCGAGTCGGAACATTTTCCGCGACGCTGAACTTGCCGGGCGAATCTTCGTGGATGACGGTCAGCGTACCCTCGCCACAGGAAGCAAAGGCCAACCCGGTCCCCGGATCAAAGCCGCTGCCATCCACTCCTTCCCCGATGGGTAAAGTGGTTATGACCTTGCCGCTACCCGCATCCACGACCGCCATGAGCTTGTTGCCGCAGCCAGCGAACAGGCGGCGGTTCTTGTTGTCCATGGCTAATCCGCTGGGCTCCTGGCAAGGCGCCAATGGCCAGAGCGCCTTTACCTCCAGCCTATTGGGGTCGATTGCAGCCAGTTCACTCTTATCTTCGATGTTGACGAACACTGCGCCCTTTTCGTCGCTGACTGCGAACTCCGGCTTGCCGTCCAGCTTGATCGTGCCAACCACTGTGCCCTTTTCCGCGTCGATGGCGGTGACATCGTGGCTGCGGCCATTGAAGGCAAAAACACGTTTAGTGGCGGGGTCATAGATTATGTCGTCGGGATTTTCGCCGGCTTTCACCTTGCTCAGCGTCTTCAAGGAACTCAAATCGAAGATGCTGACCGTGCCTTCGCGGCCATTACTGATGAACCCTCGTCCCAGTTCCGGGGCCAGTGCAATGGCGTGCACTCCCGGGGTATCCGGGATATCGCCCACTGGCTTGCCGGAGTCGGCGTCGACGACAATCACATGGGTGGCGCGCGAGATGAAAAGGTGGCGCGATGCGGGGTCCACGATGAGAATGTCCCAGCCGCCGTTTCCTCCCAGCGGGTAGGTTTTAGCGAGATGATAGCCGGGGGCTGCCGCCAAGCCAGAGGTAATCAAGAGCAAAGTCACGATCGTCACATGCAGGGTCACGGCTGGGAACCGCTTCATTTTCATGGCCTCCACTTCGAAAGTAATAACCAAAGTACCTCGCGTAACTTTACCGCATTGCACGCCCAGCCTACACTTTTGGGCATGCATTCTTGGGAGGGAAATCCGCGTCAGCCTGCCGGGCCGGAGTTAGCCACTCCGGATTACGGAAATGCCGGGCAGGACCGATCGATTGATCCCGAGGCGGGAGGTTGGAGGATCCTGCTGGCAATTGTGGCGGGGATTCTTCTGGCAGTTCCGTTCGCGACTCCCGGCGCCCGCGGCTTCTTCGCACGGATTGCGCAGTTGCTGACCCCGCGAGAAAGTGTGACGGTGCCTCAGGGGTCGGGCAGCTTGTCGTCAGCCGAGGTTACGCGCCTCAATCATTTGAACGCGCAGGGACAAGCAGAGTTCCTGTTGGAAAGCGCCGTGAGCCGCCGTTCAGGTTCGACGGAGCAGATCATGAATCGGGCCGAAAAATGGCACGGCAAAATGCATCTCGATCCGAAGCTCAATTCGCTGCTCACTGCCGCTTTCGATGTAGATGACCTGGAAGTCCGGGCGGCGGCCGTGGAAGTCGATTTGGCAGCGCTGAACTTGTCCAAAACTCCGCAGACCGTGGCGAGACTGGAAACCACGGTTGGATCGGGAGCGCAATCGCAGCGCGTTTGGGCGCTTTGGGAATTGGGTCTGCTGGGAAGCCGGGGCGTGGAACGCGGACGCGTGACGCAGATACTGGAAAACCAGATGCAGGATTCTGACGTGGAAGTCCGCCACTGGGCGGTGGAAGGCATGGCTTACCTGGGGACGGATGAGGCCATGGAACTGCTGCTCAAGACGATGCATGACGATTCCGCGCCGTCCGTGCGAGAACGCGCCGCCTGCGGACTGGCAGAATCGGGCATGTTCACCAACGAGCAACGGCGCGGCGCGGTGCCGAGATTGCTCGATTATGCCGAGGACACCTCTCTGGATGGTCAAACCCGCTCCTGGACATTTCACGCCCTGCGGGACATTACGGGACAGAAATTGCCGGATGATGCGACGGCTTGGAGAAGTTGGTACAACACCTCGGCTGGAACCTAGAGCTATCTCGATCTAAGCCCAGCGGCATCGCTCTTAATCCTCTACCGCGTTTGTCGGCCACTGCTTCACCGGCGGGCCCTTCATAGAAAGCGAGAAGGTTCTTGGCCGTTCTCCGCACGTGCAAGGACACCTCGGCGGCGCTGCGCCGGACGCCTTCACCGAGGTGTCCTTTTCCCATCGTGCTGAAGGTGGAACGGCGAAATTTGGTTTTCTTGCGTCTAAAAGTTGGTAGCATCCGGAGAGGTGGGGACGACTATGGCCAACCGCGGTGTCCAATGTGAGGGAGGGCCTGTGGTGTTGGATTCAACCCTGAACGAGCTCTATGAGAAAAGCGGCGCTGCGGACTTTGGACTTGGGCGCGCGGAGTTCACGGCCATTCTGCACGAGGTTGCTGCAAAGTACCTCGCGCACGATGCAACCGATGGTGAAATCGTCGCCTTCTACGGAACCCTTCGCATCGAGGAGTTGGTGCTGGCGCGGGCCTGCTCGGCGGGAAGTGAACGGGCCTGGGAAACTTTTCTGCTGCGCTATCGGGAGAAGCTTTATGAGATAGGAACCTACGTCGCGAAGGAGAGCTCTGCCGGCCGAGAGCTGGCGGATTCGCTCTACGCCGATCTCTATGGCACGACGATGCGCGATGGCGAGCGCATCTCCAAGCTGGCTTCCTACACTGGGCGCGGTTCACTCGAAGGCTGGCTGCGCACGGTGATGGCCCAGGAGCATGTTAACCGCTACCGGCGAGTGCGGCGGCTGGTAAGCCTGGATGAAGAAACCGAAGAAGGCATGCAGTTGGCCGCGACGAATTCGCCGCCGGTTGCGGCCGTCGATGCGCGTCTGGAAACAACTGCCGATGAAGTGCTGGCGGCCCTTCCGGCAGAGGACCGATTCGTGCTGGCAGCCTATTATCTCGACGGGCGCAGGCTGGCCGAAATCGCGGATATGCTGGGCGTGCATGAGTCCACCATCAGCCGCAAGCTGGATAAGCTGGCAAAGTTTTTGCGCAAGCAGATTCTGGTAAAGCTGATGAAAAAGGGAATGAGCCGCCGCCAGGCTGAAGAAGCCCTCCAGGTGGACGTCCGCGACCTACGCCTCAAAGTGCGGGAAACCCTGACGCAAGAAATGCTTCCCGCAACGTTCTCAGGAAAGGTAGCAAAGGAACATGTTGGTGAGGCAGCCAAGGGCGTCTCGGGGCCCCGGGGGTTGTGAAGAGCGCGCTCTCGCGAACGACCGAGGGGGTCCGCAATCCGAAGCTTGAACCAGGAAGTCTAAGCCAGTGAAAGACATGGAACAAGTTCCAAAGATCGTGGAGCGGCGGCTGCGGGCAGCGCAAACAGACGCGGCGCACCCTGATGTCGGCCTCTTGACCGCGTTCGCAGAACGATCCCTGAATAAAGGTGAGCGGGCGCGAGTTCTCGGACATCTTGCGAAATGCGGTGATTGCCGGGAGATCGTTTCGCTCGCTTCGCCAGGGTTTGCTGCGGGGAGCGAAATTCGCAGGGACTTCCCCACCAGAAAGTGGCTGAATTGGCCGAGCCTGGGTTGGGCCGCCGCTGCGGTGTGTGTGGCAATAGTTGGAGGCGCGTTGATCGGTCGTTACGCTCGGCATGAAAAGATACCAACCCTCACCGCGAGCATGAAAGCGGCACCGCTGGCACTCGGCGATCAACTCGCGACTACGGCCGTAACTCCCGCCAGGCAGAACGCCGCGCCGGTTAACAAGATCCAGTCCCGGCCTTCGCCATCCCCGGACAATCCCAAAGATGGGCCGCTCGCAACTCACTCTCACTTGGGTGCAGGCGGAGGGATAGGCGGCGGCACTACTTCGCCGGGAAATGACAAAGCTTTCGAGATTTCCAAGGCGAACTTGGCCGAGCCACAAAAGTCTTGGGCAGAACCCGTCGAGGTTGCAGCGGCACCTGCGCCGGCTGCGCCAGCGGCTGCGGCGGTCCAGAACGAGACAGCACAACTGGCTCGGGGAAAAGCTAAAGGCGCAGACGCGGAGCCGGAGAACAAGAATCAAAACCTTCCTCTCGCGGGGCGTAATTTCACGCAACTGGTTGAATCGGCACCGGCCGGACGCTGGATCGTGGCCGCTTCGGGCGCAGTCGAGCGTTCGCTTGACGGGGGGAAAACCTGGCAAGTCGTGCCCGTTGCGGGTCATGTTGTTTTCCTCGCGATCAGCGTGCTGGAGGGCGACGTCTGGGTTGGCGGCGCTGGCGGGGCGTTGTTTCACTCCTCCGACGGTGGTCAGTCCTGGGTGCAAGTGAAGCTCTCCAAGGATGGAACTGCGCTCACGGCGGACATCAGCAGCCTGGCGTTCCAAGACGCAAACCACGGCCGCTTGATGACAACCGATCAGCAGCTTTGGATCACAAATGATCGGGGCGTGAGTTGGCAGAAACAGCCATAGATACGCCCGCTGCGCAGAATCAGTCACAGATATGCCAAATGTCTTTTCCTTTTTGTTGTCAGCTGACTAGCTGACGTTTCCCCGGAACCTAAACTCCTGGCCAATGGCACCTTCGACACCCCTTCTGACGGTTACTTCATATGTCCGATTTCATTACGGAAGTGACATTTACAGGACTTCCACCCAGCCTTACTATCGGAACGTGGTTTGGCAGTTCTGGGGGAGGGCTGCCGAGGCGTCCTAAACTGAAAAGTCTAGGACGCTTTTTTCTGCTAATTTTGCGAATATGACCGGCAGTCAAGTATGCGTCTCCTGTGGGGTTTGCGACTATTGCACGCTGCTGTGCATCGAATATTGGTGCTAGGATAGCAGTGGCGAGCGTTCATTCGCCGATACATTGCTGAAGGCAAATTTGCGGCGAGTCGGCGCCACCGGAGGAAGGAAATGGCGGGGAACGGGATTTTAGAGGTAACGGATTCAAATTTCGATCAGGATGTACTGAAGTCGGATACACCGGTATTGGTGGACTTTTGGGCGACCTGGTGCGGGCCTTGCCGCGCCATCGCACCCATCGTGGAAGAATTGGCCAAGGACTATCAGGGCAAAATCAAAGTCGGAAAGATGGATGTGGACCACAACAGCGCAACGCCGATGCGGTATGGCGTGCGCGGCATTCCGACGCTGCTTGTATTCAAGGGCGGACAGGTCAAAGAGCAGATTGTGGGCTACGTTCCGAAAGAGACGATCCAGAAGGCATTGGATAAGCACATCGGGTAAGAATCATCAGCTTTGAGTCACCCATACCACCGAGCGCCCGGGAGAATCTTCCGGGCGTTCGTTTTTTGCCTCTGGCTAATATTTTCGCAACACGCCAATTACTCTGCCTTGTACTTCCACAGCAGCTGCGGGCACGATGATGGGTTGCATGTTGGCGTTGGAAGGCTGTAAACGGATGTTATCGCCCTCACGATAGAAACGCTTCAGCGTTGCATCGCTCCCATCCACGAGCGCGACAACGATATCTCCATTGTGCGCGGTCTTACTTTTTTCGATCAGCACATAATCGCCGTCGAGAATATGTTCGTCCTGCATCGATTGTCCGCGCACCTCGAGCACGAAGACTTCTTTCGAGCGGACAAAATCAGCGAGCGAAATCGTCTCAGGATTCTCGACGGCCTCTATCGGCTGGCCGGCAGCGATGCGACCCAGAAGGGGTAAAACCATGGTGGTGTTCACAGACATCGCTTGCTTGAGGCGCCCCTTGGGAGGCAAGAGATCGATGGAGCGGCTGCGATTGTAGTCGCGCGTGAGCAGACCTTTTTTTTCGAGATTCGAAATATGTTTGTGCACCGTCGCCAGCGAACTCAGGCCAAGTCCTTGCCCGATTTCTTCAAACGAAGGCGAGTAGCCGTGCTTCTGCACGAACTCAGAAATGTAGTCGTAGACCTGCCGCTGCCGCCTTGTGATAGCCATGGCGCCATTGTAGGCGAATGGAAGGCGAAGTGGCAATAGCGCGGGTAATTATAATCCCTGGGCTCTACGTGTCGTCCTCTTGCTGCTCGCGTCCCTGTGATTTCCCCTGTTGGTCTAGTATTAAAAACTCGGCGTGTGGCACGCTCGAAATGTCCCCGAAAATCTTCTTGCAGAAAATTGAGAGTCGTGGCGTCTTCAGTCATCCCTTACGAAAGGACGCCCAAATGGCGGATTACAACTACAAATCGCTAAGCCGGCAACCTCGGCAAATAACAGGCCGAGATTGCTTTAGGGCGTCGCATCGAGTGCGCTAAGTACTTCCTGCAGCGCCTTTAACGCAAAGCCAACAAACGAAATTGCTCCCGGTAGCGAAGGCTACGGTTGCTTGGATGGAGAGCGGGAATCTAGGTTCGAATCCCGCCGCGGGAGTGTGCCCGCGTAACTCAATTGGCAAAGCGCCCTATTGTTCCGTGGTCGCTTGTTCCCCGGCTCTCAACTCAACTTGGTAACTCCGGCAAGCGCCGGTTAGAAAACGAAATATGTTCGATCTATTGAAAAAAATCGTGACTGGCCAGAACCAGTTCGCTTCCGGTGGTCTGTTGCTCATGATCATCGGCGGTCTCAGCGTCTATTTGCGCGCGGTTCCGGCGGGTCTGTGGCGATGGATTGTTCGCCAGACCACAATGATGATCACGGTGAACGACGACGATACCGCATTCAACTGGGTCAAGGAATGGTTTCTCGAACAGAAGTTCCTGAAGCGGATTCGTCACCTGGATCTTGATACGACCGTGCGCAACGAACGCATTGCGATGATCCCGGCGCCGGGATATCACTTTTTTTGGTACGCCGGACGTCCGTTTCAGGTTTGGTTTTCGCGCACCGAAGAAGCTCGTGAGCATGTCACGAGGCGGATGGAATCGTTCACCTTCTGCACGGTCGGGAGAGATCGCGAGTTTCTGCAAGGTTTTGTGCACGACGTTGTGCAGTGCCACACCAGGAGACAGGGTATGCAGTCGTGGCTCTACACCTACGACGACGGATGGGACCACGTGGAAGGCTACTCGCCGCGACTCCTGGATTCAGTCGTCCTTGAAGCGGGCGAGAAAGAACACCTGGTGGAAGATATAGCGCGGTTCCGGAGTGCGAAGGCCCGTTATGCGCGGCTAGGCGTTCCCTATCATCGTGGCTACCTGCTGTACGGCCCGCCGGGAACGGGGAAGACGTCACTGGTATCGGCTCTGGCGGCACACTTTGGGCTCTCGATTTACACGCTGAATCTGACCGAGTTCAACGATCGAAGCCTGACGCACGCCGTCAATCGCGTACCGGCGAACCCCGTCTTGCTCTTTGAGGATATCGATTGCATGAAGGGCAGCAAGAGTCGGGAGCTAAAACAGCCGGCGAGCCAAGAGAACAAAGAAGCCTCAAATGCCAGCCAGAATGGCGTGACTCTTTCCGGCCTGCTCAACGTGCTGGATGGTTTCTATGCGCCGACGAATGTGCTCTTCGTAATGACAACCAACCACATTGAGGCTCTGGATGAAGCGTTGCTGCGCCCGGGACGAATCGACTACAAGCTGTATCTGGGCAAGGCGAGCGATCGCCAGAAAGTCGAACTGTATCGGCGGTTTTTTCCCGAAGCCGCGGAGTCCGAAGCGAGAGAATTCGTTAAGACTCTGGCTTTGGCCCAAACCATGGCAGAGTTTCAGGGACGGCTGTTGGAATCGGAGCGGGAACGTCGGGCTTGGGGACACGCTGAGTCCGAGATTCTGGCTCTGCGGTAGAAAAGAACCATATGGAAACATGGCCTATGCCGGACGGGGCGTCTGCATTTGGTGGACCTTGAGTCTCCGGTTCTGTCCCTTGGCTGAACCGGACGGGATTTCAAATCCGATTCGCCGATGGTTCGAGGGCAAGGGGGCCATGAGTTCGCGAATAGCCTCGACCAGTTCCTGAATCTCGGCGTCATGAGTTTCGAGATGGCGCTCGAGTTCGGCAAACTTGGATGCGATTTGGCGCTTCATTAAGACGGCTTCGCGAATCCGTACGAAAGCACGAACGACGAAAATGCTCATGTCGACGGCCCGTTTCGAGTTCAGCACGGTTGCAGCCATGATGGCGCCATGTTCAGTAAAGGCATGCGGAAGGTAACGGCTGCCGCCATGGCTCAAACTTGAGGTCACAATTTGTGACCTCAAGTTGTCGTACTCCTGATGCGACAGACGGAACCCGAAGTCTGGCGGAAAGCGGTGCGAATTACGTTTGACCTGCTGGTTCAGCTGTTTGACAGAAACGCCGTACAGCGCTGCCAGATCAGTATCCAGCATGACTCTCTGGCCGCGCAGAAAGAGAATTTTCGAGTAGATTTTCTTGCTGAGAACCAGGGCTGTTTTGTTCATAGGTTTTGGATAAACAGCGTCCAACTTGAGGTCACAATTTGTGACCTCAAAACGAGAGAGAAAACTAGAGAAGCATAACCAGACCCGAGTTGCGACGAAACAAAGAAATCGAAAGTTCAAGGGGATTCAGTTCCAAAGCAGGAAAAACCCAGAGCTTACTCGAGCACGCTGTCATCCAGCTTTTTTCTGCCCCAGTCGGCGGCGGCTTGGACGAACGCGAGAATCAGTGGATGTGGATGGCCCGGCTTAGACGATAACTGCGGCTGAAAGAGTGTCGCAATGAAGAAGCGATGCGTGGGCGATTCAATGGCGCGAATCTCGCTTTTCGGACCGCGCGCAACTACCGGGAAGCCGGCTTCAATCGTCGCCCATTCGAATTCAGGATTGATCTCGAAATTGCAGAAAAATTCTTCCGCAACCACCTCCTTCCCATAGAACGAGTGCAGGTAAGAGCCGGGCCGCAAACGGATTTCGGGGACGACACCGGAAAGCTTCGGCGCGCCTTTCTTTCGATCGGGAACGGCGCAGGCGACGGGATAGATCATGACATTCTTCGAGGCTGAATTGTTTTCAGCCGAGTCAGCGTCCTTGATGCCAAGCACGTTGCGCGCGCATTCGATGAAGGCGTATTGAAAGCCTCCGCAGGTACCGAGAAACGGCCAATCTCTTTCGCGCGCGAACTGGATACCGTTGAGCATGCCTTCGAAACTCTTATAGGGACTGCCAGGCGCGGCCCAGATTCCATCGAAATGTTCGAGAACCTTGCAGGCACCGAGTTCAATCAGCGAAGAAGTGGAAAGCCACTTGGACTCAACCGGGAAATTGAGCTGCACAGAGGCGTGTTCCAGCGATTTTTCGATTGCCGGAAGCGTGGGCGACTTGGGATCGTAATCTCCCAGAATCGCGATTTTCACTGGCTCGGTCACGCGGCCATTCTAATTTAGAAAGATGTGCCGCTGTGGCCGGTAGGGGTAAGAAGGTTGGTGCGTCGCGGCGGCGTTAGCTCATGCGCAAAATTTCAGTCTAGAGCCAGCCGAAGCGGGCAGCCAGAATGTAGAGGCAGATTAAGGTCAGGGCTGGCCCGCCCCAAATCATGAGTGCGGAACGCCAGCCGAGAGACTGCGCGACTTCCCGCTGGCTGCGCCACGAAATGAAAAACGCCGGATTGTTCTGGCCCTTCATGAGCACCGTCTTCGGATTCGTGTCGAACTCGCCGGAATTGGTTGCCGAATCAACTTTGTCCGCGGGATTCATGCTCCCCGGCTGACTAAGGCCGGCAACCGCCCATGCCGCGGGATTGGTTATCCCCGCCTTAATCATGGCTGCCGCAATCTTTTCCTGCGTGGCTGGGTCAGGGGCAACCGTCGTGCCGGATTGCGAAGGATTGGTAGAGCTAATGCTCGAATCAGGGCCCGCCGTTCCCCATGCGATATTCAATCCAGGTAAGGCTTCGATTACGCGAGCCGCTGCCGGGCTGACCGTTTCCGGAAGTTGGATATTAAAACCGTGGGTGGAATTCCCAGAAACTGGAACAGGACTCACGGCCAGCCCGGGATTTTCTGCCAGCGTGCCGAGAACAAACAGCGCATTCTTCGGCTTGATGCAATATTCGTCGATCTTGATCGGGCGGTCGCCCGAGATGCTGTGCCGCGCCAGGAATCCCGAGACTGGGGCGGGCATTCCCGAATCGCTGGAAAAGAGCGCGTGATGGTATTCCTGGTGAAAGTCGCGATGTAGATCCATCTCCGCGCCACGCGGATCGATCAGAACCCGGCCGGTGTTGTCGTCGAGATAGAATGGAAGATGAAGGCTTTCATCGGCGACCTTGTGCCACTCTTTGTCCTTGCCAGACTGGCGCAATTCCCACGCCTGGGTTCGATAGTAGTAGCAAGGCACGCACGTGATCGGTGCTGGCAACGTGTAGGGGCCAATGGCCAGGCCGCTCACCTCAACCAGTCCCAGGGAAGCGCTACGCACCTTGGAAGCCGGGATGTTCATGATCAGCCGGCGCCGTTGCAGGAGCTTGAACCCGCGATAGAAAAGGTAGACTCCCACGCATGCGCCAATCAACGCCGCCGCGGTTGGATCGCTGCTGCTAACTAAAGGGATTGCGGGCAAGAAATCCATCGTGCTTCGACGTTGTTCAGTAAGAACCTCTGGCAAAGAGTATAGACGCGAGGAAGGCGCGATTGGTGCTGAAGAAAGAGACCGAGCTTACGCCGGTAATACGCCACGATCCGATCAACGAGTGGCCACGACTTTTTCCTTCAGAATCTGCTCGGCCGCGCCAATCGCAGTTTCTACTTCTTCGTCGGTATTGTAGAAGTGGGGAGCAAACCGCACGCCTGCCTTGGGACGCCAATCCACCAAAATGTCCCGCTTGAGCAATTCGCGGCAGACCTCGCGCGAATCCGGCATGTCGATGGAAACGGTTCCACCGCGTTTCTCGGGATCGCGCGGTGAATTCACGCGCCAGCCGTGCTTGTCCGCGAGTTCGATCAGGCGTGCAGTTTGGCGCTGGGATTTCTTGCGGATTTGCTCGACTCCAGCTTCGGCGATGATCTTCAATCCGGGACCTGCCGCTTCGAGCGAAGGAATGTGAGTGGTGCCGTTCATAAAGCGAAAAGGCGGATCCGCGTAGCGTGTTGGGCCCGTTTCAAAGGCCATCGAATCCTGGTGCGCAAACCAACCGGTAAACTTGGGTTCGAGCTTTCGACCGAGATCGGGACGGACGTACAAGTAAGCGACGCCCGGGCCACCGCAGAGCCACTTCAAAGCCCCACCGCAGGCGAAGTCCACATTTAAACCTTGCACATCCACCGGAACGCTGCCCAGGGATTGAAACGTGTCGAGCACGACGTGCGCGCCCACCCGGTGCGCCTTTTCGACGATCGCTTTCGCGTCATTGATGTAAGAGCTGCGAAAAATTACATGGGAAATGGGCACCAACAGCGTGGTTTCATCGATGGCATCGAGCAGGCGTTCGGTTGGGACGGTGATGCCATCATCCGTCTTGACCATGTGAACGCGTGCGCCGTACGCCCGTTGGGCCTCCCAGAAATACATGACGGAAGGAAAATTCAGGTCGTCATAGACGATTTTGTTACGCTTTCCGGAAAAATCGAAGCACGAAGCGGCAACTGCCTGGCAGGTCGTCACATTTTGATGAGTGGAGATGGAACCCGTCGCCGCGTTCATCAAGGCGCCGATCGCATCTCCGACCTGGACCGCCAGCATCCACCAGCGTTCGTCCCAGGCGCGAACTCCGCGGGTGGCCCAGGTGTCCGCATAGCCCTTGAGCGAGTCGTAGACGCCGCGCGGCATGGCGCCGAGCGAATTGCTGATCATGTACGTCGTGCGCTCGAGGATGGGGAACTCGGGCCGGAATTTCAGCAGATCATCGGACATGGAGAAATTGTACTGCCCCTAAACCCCAAGCTGTTGGCAGTTATTGCTTTCTGTTTGCTTGATGGCGTTTTCGCGCATCCTTCAGGAGCCAGTATGCGCCGGTTAGTAAAATCAAATACCCAACACCGCTCACCAGGTTAACTCGCGAATCCCACCAGCCTTTGAGGATGGTAAAGCCAATCATGATGAAGCCTATGATCGAGCCCCAAATCCCCAGGGGTGACTTGAGCGGCAGAGCCTGGAGCTCGCTGCGGGTGGCGCGCCGGCGAAATGAGATATGCGCTGCCAGCGATACAACCCAGGAAAGAATCATGCCGAAGAACGCACCGCGCAAAATGTAAACGAGCGCTCTCTCCGCCGCCCACTTTTCCAGGATCAGCGCGACCACGATGCCGTAGGAGGAAGCCAAAACCGCGAGCGTAGGCGATCCTCGCGGATTCAAACGGCCCAGAGCGGCCGGCGCCCAGCCGCTGCGCGCCAGCGAGAACAACATCCGCGATGAAATATAGACGGCTGCGTTTGCGCCCGAAAGCGCGGCCGTGAGCACGACAAAGTTCATTACGTGACTTGCCCCCGGCAGATTCACTGACCGAAAGACGGTGACGAACGGACTTTCTGTTACTCCAGCATGATTCCAGGGCATCACGCCAACCAGCACGGCAATGGCCCCGAGATAGACGAAAGTCAGAATCAGGAATGCACGCCAAACCGCTTTCGCGACTTCGGAGGCAGAAAGAGATTCACCGGAGGTGACCGCGACGAATTCGACTCCACCAAAAGCGTAAATGGCGAAGGTCATGGCCAGTAGCGGCGCGAGAGTCCCTCGCGGGAAAAACCCGCCATGCAGGCTGTACTGTGGAGCAACCTGGCCAGTCAGAAGCAGTGCTGAGCCGATAATGATAAAAGCCGCAATCGTTACGACCTTAATCATCGCGAACCAGAACTCGAAGCGTCCATACTTGCCGACGCTGAGCAAGTTGATCGCGAGCAGCACAACGGAGAAAAGCACCGCCCAAATCGTGCTCGGCACGCGCGGGAACCAGTAATTCAAATAGGTGGCGGCGGCAACCATCTCAGCGCCGATGGAAATAGAGATCGCGGCCCAATATCCGCCACGCGCGAGAAACCCGGCCCACCCATTCAGATACAGCTCTCCATACAGACCAAACGAAGCGGCAGCAGGGTGCAGGCTCGAAAGTTCGCCGAGAGCCATAGCGACCGTCCAGTTAATTAGCGCCGCTAGCGCGAAGCTGATGATTACGGCCGGCCCAGCGAGGTCGATCGCAGCACCGGAGCCCAGCAGTAAGCCGGTCCCGATCGACCCTCCCACGGCGACCATAGCCATCTGGCCGGCGCTGAGCTGGTGACGGAGACCTTGCTCCAGGTTCTCGCCTGGGTTCGAAGGCATGGTTGGACGTATATCAGAACCTCAGTGCCGTCAAAACAACTATTCAGGTGGTGACCTTCGTAATCACGCGCAGCGGTTGCTTCGTTGCTGGCAGGAAAACCCACTCCTAGAATCAGGGATGGGTTAGTCCGCTCACCATTCCTTCCATGCCGGATACCAGCAAACGAGTCGACCGGGCTGAGATTGCCAAGCGCGTGGAGCGAGCCGAAAAGCTGCTGCAAAAGGGCAAGACAGCAGACGCCCTGGCTGAATATCAGCAAATCCTGCTCGAAGATCCACTGAACGACAATGTCCGCCAGGTCACCGCCGATCTTTGCCTTTCTCTTCAGCGCACGGCGGAAGCGGTCAAGCTGCTTGGAGACTTGTTCGAACGCCAGGTAGAAAATGGCGATAACACCCGCGCCAGCCTCACTTACAAGAAACTTTCGCGCTACGTGACCCCGACCTGCGAACAGAAAATCCGCTTTGCCCAAATTCTCGAGACCTCGAATCGCAAGCTGGCAGTGGAATCCTACGAAAACGCGCTACTTGACCTGACTAAGCAGGGAAAGACACAAGATGGTCTGCTGGTGCTGAAGAGAATTGTCAGTCTGGAGCCGACCGAGCAGAACTGGCTGCGAGTGGGCGAGCTCTCGGCCCAGTCCGGTGATAGCAAGGCAGCAGCGGCAGCTTTCCTGAAACTGGCGGAGATGGCCGTGAGTTCCGGCGGAGACGCCTCGGCCTGGTTCGAGCGGGCATACAACGAGGACGCTTCGGATCCGCGCATCGCTCTCGGTTACGGCAAGAGTCTGCTGGGGCAGGGGCAAGTCGGCGCCGCCGTTTTTGTGCTCGAGGCGTTGATTAAAGCCGGTCCACCGGCACAGGAAACGCGCGAAGTTTATGCCAAGGCGCTGCTGAGCGCGAATCGCCTGAGCGAGGCAACGCCCTTAGTCTGGCAATTATTCGAGTCAAATCCCTCCCGGCTGCCTGAAGTGGCAAATCTGATTGCGTTGCTGGTGGATGCCCAGCAGGATACTGAAGCGGTTGCTCTGGCGCGGAAGTTAGAACAATTTCAACGCGGGCGTGGCGACCGCCGGGCCTTTATCGCCATGATGCAAGACCTGGTAGGCAAACACCGCGCCTCCCCGCTGTTGCTGGAATTCATGAGCGAGTTGTTCAACTCCTCCAACCGGGAGGGCGATTACTGCCAGACCCTGCTCAAACTTTTCGATCTGCATTGCAGCATGGGCGATTTCAACAAAGCGGCAGAGTGCCTGGATCGGGCCGCCGATGTTGATCCGTATGAGCGCGGTCACCAAAAACGCCTGGAGATGCTCCGCGGCAAAATCGATGACAACCGCTACAAGATGATTGCCTCTCGGCTGACAACGATGGCCAAGCCGGAGACCGGCCCCGCTCGAAGTTCTGAACCCATGCTGGGCGCGGGCGCTTTGCAAGATTTGATGCTGCAAGCGGAAATTCTTGTGCAATACGGAATGCGCTCGAAGGCCATTGAGCGATTGCAGCGGATTCAGGAACTATTTCCTCACGAAGAGGAGCGCAACCAGGACTTGCAGCAACTCTATCTGGCAGCAGGAATGACTCCACGTTACGCCGATTCAGGCCGGGCCGCGAGCGCCCAGAATGCTCCGGCGGCGAAAGCGGCAGTTCCTTTGGCACGAGCTCCGAACCCCAACGACACTGCTGATCTGAGCAGCTTCACGCGGGTGGCCGAGATAACCCGCAAGCTCTACCGCCAGAGCAATGCCGACGCGGTAATGTCGGCTGCGGCCCAGGAGATCGGAACCCAATGGAAAACCAGCCGTTGTATCGTTGCGACGCGCAAGCCAGGGCTCGCACCCACTGCTGTCAAAGAATTTTGCAGTGGCGCAAAGCCCGGAGAAACCGGGGCGCTGAGCAAATTGATATCAGCCGTGCAGGACCAGGCGATTGCCAAAGGCACGCTCACGGTCCCTGATGCGCCCGCGGCTGAAGAACTGAAAGAAGCCGGCGCCGCACTGGCAGAACTGAATGTCAATTCGCTGTTGGCGCTGCCTTTGAGCGATGGCCCTGATCATGTCGGGGTGCTGGTGCTGACGCAAAACGCTCCACGCGGCTGGCACGCCAATGACATTGAGGTGTTGAAGTCGATCAGCGATCAGATCGTGATCGCCCTCAACAATGCAGGTTTGCGGAGGCTCGTCAAGAGTCTTTCCGTGACCGACGAACAATCCGGCCTGCTCAAGCGCGCATCTTATTTGGATCTACTAATGGCGGAAGCGAGACGGGGTATTCAGCAGAGCACTCCCCTGACCATCGCGCTCATGCAGTTCGGCAAGGCGCCGGCTCTAATTAAGGAACACGGAGAAAAGAACGTAGAGACTCTCATGCAGCAGATCGGTCAAAAGATTGCTGCTAACATCCGGCAAAATGATTTGGCATTCCGCTATGAGATGACCACAATCGCCCTCGTCCTTGGCGAGACCGCCGAAAAAGAAGCTCTCATGGCGGTGGAGAAGTTGCGAAAGCTGATCGCAGAAATCAAACCTCCGGAGGCAGAAGCCCTTCGCTTCAACGCCGGAGTCGCCGAAGCCATCGTGCGCCAGCAATTCGATCCGGTCGATATTGTCACGGAAGTCGTGAATCGCGCCGAACTGGCGCTCGATATGGCCATTGCGCAAGGCGGCACGCGTGTCGTAAATCTCACACCTTCCACGGCATCTGCGGCTGTGGCGTGAGCCGGCGCCCGCCAAATAGCGCAAATTACTCCTCGCTGCTAAACTGACGAGTTTACTTTCTCCGAAAATCTGAACACGGGATCCTAATGCTAAAACCAGGCGACATTGCTATTGTGAGTGGAGCGCGCACGCCGTTTGGCCGCTATTGCGGCAAGCTGAAAGACTTCAGCGCGCAGGAATTGGGAGCGGTCGCCGCCAGAGGGGCCATCGAGCGGGCCGGGGTGGATCCAAAGGAATTCGATCACGCGGTTTTCGGCAACGCCCAGCAGACTTCAGGCGATGCGATTTATGGCGCCCGCCACGTGGGTCTGCGCGCAGGCTTGCCGATTGAAACGCCCGCGCTGACCGTGAACCGGTTGTGCGGCAGCGGCATGCAGGCGATGGTGAATGCGGCGCAGATGATTCAGCTCGACGAAGCGTCCATTGTTCTGGCCGGCGGCATGGAAGCGATGTCACAGGCTCCCTTTGTCATCCGCGGGCGCGAAGGATTCACGCTTGCGCCGGGCGGCAGGATGGAAGATTCACTCATGGTTGCGCTGCTGGATAGCTATTGCGGGTCGTATATGGCCAATACTGCAGAGTTGTATGGCTCGCAGCAGGGAATTACTCGCGAAATGCAGGATGAATTTGCGCTGCGCTCGCAGCAGCGGGCCGATGCGGCTTACAAAGAAGAAAAGTTGCAGGAAGAGTTGGTCGGGGTTCCTCTGAAAAATTCCAAAGGCGAACCGACCGGCGAGATGTTTACCGAAGACGATCATCGCCGTCCACAAACCACCATGGAAGGCTTGGCGAAGTTGAAGCCGTCGTTCGGAAAAAACGGGACGGTGACCGCGGGCAACGCGAGCGGCATTGTCGACGGCGCAGCGGCGGTTGTGATGATGTCGCTCGAGGAAGCCGGCAAACGCGGAACCAAGCCGCTGGGGCGGGTTGTGAGCTGGGGCATCGCCGGAGTCGAGCCAAAGCTCATGGGCCGTGGGCCGGTACCGGCCTCGAAGATCGCACTACAAAAAGCCGCGCTGACGCTCGATTACATCGATCTGATCGAAGTGAACGAGGCCTTCGCCGCGCAGTATCTGGCGGTAGAAAAAGAATTGGGGTTGGACCGGGAAAAAGTGAATGTGAATGGCGGAGCGATCGCGTTAGGGCATCCGCTCGGAGCCACGGGAACACGGCTGGTGATCACTCTGTTGCACGAATTGCGCCGGCGAAGGAAAAAGTACGGCTTGGCGGCGGCGTGCATCGGCGGCGGGCAGGGGATTGCGATGGTGGTGGAGAGTTTGAATTAATTTCGTTTCGCCACGGATTCCCACGGATTGGGGAAATGAAGTTCGCCGAGACTAGCTCGTTTTTCTCGGTGGCTCCGTGCCTCTGTGGTGAGTTGATTTTGATCCGTGAACTTCCGCGTTAATCCGCGGCGAGGAAGTTGAAAATGGAAATTCGGAAAGTTGGCGTTCTCGGTTGCGGTCTGATGGGCTCCGGCATTGCGCAGGTTGAGCCGTTTTGCGGGCGTGAGCGAAGCGGGAGCCCGCAGGCGAAATCCCGAGCGGAGCGAGGGATCTCGGGAGCGAAGCAATGGCGATAAACAAAGTGGGAGTCTTAGGTTGCGGCCTCATGGGTTCCGGTATCGCCCAGGTCTGCGCCATGGCTGGCTTCGACGTGACCGTCCTCGAAGTCGAGCAGAAATTTCTCGATAAAGGATTCGCCGGGATTGAGAAATCGCTGGCCAAGTTTGCCGAGAAAGGCACGATCAAAGAAACGCCGCAAGCCATCCGCGCGCGGCTCAAGGGCACAACCAACGCGCAGGAGCTGGCGGATCGTGACATTGTCATTGAAGCCGTCATCGAGAACGTCGGCGAAAAGAAAAAGATGTACGCCGCGCTCGATGGCATCGTTAAAAAAGACGCAATCTTCGCTTCGAATACCTCCTCCATCTCGATCACCGAATTGATGACTGCGACCAAGCGCCCGGAGCGCTTCATCGGTCTGCATTTTTTTAATCCAGTACCGCTGATGAAGCTGGTGGAAGTTGTGCGCACCATCGCCACGGCGAACGACGTTTACGACGCGGCTTACGAGTTCGCGAAAAAACTTGGCAAAGTTCCGGTGCGCACCAGCGACAAGACCGGATTCATCGTGAACCGGCTCCTGGTGCCGTACCTGCTCGATGCCATCCGCGCCTACGAAGAGGGTGTGGGCTCGATCGAGGACATCGATAACGCCATGAAGCTGGGCTGCGGCTATCCCATGGGGCCGTTTACGCTGCTCGATTTCGTTGGCCTCGATACGACCTACTACATCACGCATGTGATGTATGACGAATTCAAGGAGCGGCGCTTCGCTTCGCCCCCGCTGCTGAAGCGGCTGGTGATGGCGGGGTGGTATGGGAAAAAGACGGGCAAAGGGTTTTACGATTATTCGGATCCGAATAATCCGAAGCCGAATAAACTGTGAACTTCATAGCCACGGATTAGCACGGATGAACACGGATCAAAACATTCATCGGTAATTTGTGTGAATCCGTGCTCGTCCGCGTGAAATCCGTGGCAGGTTTGAATTTATGAGCTACGAAAATATTCTCTTCGAAAAGAAAAACGCGATCGCTTACGTCACCATCAACCGGCCCAAAGTTCTCAACGCGCTCAACATGGCCACCATGGAAGAACTGCGGGCGGCGTTTACAGAGGTCAAACATGATGCCCACGTCCGCGTGGCTATCCTGACGGGCGCCGGAGAGAAAGCGTTCGTGGCGGGGGCCGACATCAACGAACTGGCCCGGCACGACGCGATCGGAGCGAAAGAGTACACGCATCGCGGCCAGGCGGTGCTCGATCTGATCGAAAACCTGGGCAAGCCGGTGATTGCCTGCGTCAATGGATTCGCGCTCGGCGGTGGATGTGAAATCGCGATGGCTTGCACCTTCCGCCTGGCGAACGAAAACGCGCGTTTCGGCCAACCCGAAGTGAAGCTGGGAATCATGCCAGGTTACGGCGGCTCGCAGCGCATGCCGCGCTTGATTGGCAAAGGCATGGCCATGCAGCTTCTGCTCACGGGCGAGATGATTCGCGCGCAGGAAGCGCATCGCATCGGCCTGGTGAACGAGGTTACTTCAGTCGCCGAGTTGATTCCACGCGCCGAGGCGATCGCGCAGCAGATCATCGCCAATGCGCCGCTCGCGGTTCAATACACGATAGAAGCCGTGAATAAAGGGACGCAGATGACTTTGGCCGAGGGACTCTATCTGGAGGCGGTACTCTTCAGCGTGGCCTGCGCCACGGAAGATAAGAAGGAAGGAACGGCGGCATTCCTGGAAAAACGGCCGGCAGTGTTTAAGGGGAAATAACTTCTTTTCGCCACGGATCGACGCGGATTTTGCGGATTCCCATTTATGATTGTCATCCTGAGGCGGCGTGTTTTTTGCCGCCGAAGGACCTATGAATTTGGGCACGAATGCATGGGTTCTTCGCTGCACTCAGAATGACAAGATCAAACCATCTTTGCGGACAGATTGCCAGCAAAACGAAAATTCGAGTCAAAAGAAACTCTCCCCAGGAACACGCTCGCGGGCGGGCTGAACGGCATGGGTCGACGTTTTGCCATTGTTGTCTCGCGATTCAACGAGTTCATCACTGACCGATTGCTGCGAAGTGCGTACAACGCCCTTCTGCGTACGGGTGCGAAAGAGAAGGACATCGAGATCGTTCGTGTTCCCGGCTCCTTCGAAATTCCTTCCGCGGCCCGCGCGCTGGCGGAAACCGGAAAATATGACGCCATTATTTGCCTCGGCTGCCTGCTGCGAGGCGCCACGGCCCACTACGACGTCATCGTCAATGAAGTCACGCGCGGCATCGGACAATCGGCGCAGGAAACGGGCGTACCGCACGCCTTCGGCGTTCTCACCTGCGACACGCTGGAGCAGGCCATCGATCGCGCCGGCTTGAAGATGGGCAACAAAGGATTCGAAGCTGCGCTGGCGGCGGTCGAAATGGCGTCGCTGAAAAAAGCCATCAGCCATCAGCCATCAGCCGCCAGCAAAACCCGCCCGAAGAAATCATCAAAAAGACGCAGGGCTTCCCGATAGAGCCGATATCGCTTCCTGTAGACTGATGGCTGACGGCTGATAGCTGACGGCTGCTTCTATGGGCACGCGCCGCAAATCACGCGAACTGGCGTTGCAGATGCTTTTCCAGGCGGACATGGGAAAGCAGAAGCCGGAAGAAGTGCGCAACACCTTCTGGCGCGAGCGTGGCGACGTGGATGAAGAAGTTCAGGGCTTCGCCGAAGACCTGTTCCGCTCCGCGACCGAACACTCCCCAGAAATTGACCGCTTGATCGAGACACACGCCGAAAATTGGCGCATGGACCGCATGGCTGCGGTCGATCGCAACATTCTGCGCGCAGCCGTTGCCGAGCTATTGAAATTCCCTGAGACGCCGCGGGCGGTTGTGATCAACGAAGCCCTGGAGATTGCGCGGCGCTTTTCCAGTCCCGAGTCGGTGCAGTTCATCAACGGAGTGCTCGACAGTGTAGGCCGTGAACTGGAAAAGGCGAAAGCGTAGCACTTCTAGTTTAAGCCAGCTGAAATCTGCGGAAGAGCCGCTACGGCTTCACCGCTACTAGATCCGGATTGCACGCCAGGTTCACCGTTCCCGTTCCACTCTGGCCGCTGGCTGTCACGCCATTCGGGTTGCTGACCGTAAACGTATCGGAACCCACCGTCGTAATGGTGAACGTTCCATTATTTCCTGGGTCTGCCATGCCTGTGATCACGATCGTCGCGCCCGCCGCAATCGGGGGACCGGAAGTGACGGTGTAGGTATAGGCCGTATTGGAGTTGCTCTCCGCTGCGGCCGTGATACTCAGTACGCTCTGCAGCGGAAAGGTTACGCCGGTGCAAAGCCCGCCCAGCAAGGTCTGCGGATTTGTCGGGAAGGAAATTTGCAGAAGATCGGTGCCACCTTGCGTATCTAAAACATGGATGGTTCCGTCATTGGCAGCCACATACAGGCGGGTGCCGTCAGGGCTAAGCGAAGCGTGCAGCGGCAACGGGCTTCCCGTTAGCGCAATTGAAGAAGCACCTTGGTTCGAGAGATCGAACACCAGCACGCTGCCGACATGGTCGGTCAGCAGGTAGGCCCGCAGCCCATCGGTGGACAAGATGAATTGCGTGGGAATGAATGTGCCCTGGCCAAGATTAAACGATCGAATCGGGCCGTTTGTGACATTGGGCAGACCTCCAGGCAATTGCAGAGTTGGCGCGGCGCAACCCACCGGAATTGTGCTCACATCGATGAGATCAATGCCGGGCGGATCCACCACAATAACCCCTGTGCTGTCGGGCAAACTCCTCACGAAATATGGCGTGCCCGGAGTGTCCACCGTTTGGAGATTTCCGTTGACGTCGAGGGCCCCGAGATCAGTACAGGTCGTGTAGCTGGCGATGGCGTTAGGTCCCTTCTCAGCTACATAACCGAAAGCGCCGATGGAGAGAAACGAAACATCGTTGGCCGGGGCCGCCAGCTGAATACTCTCGAGCGGATCGAAGGCGGAATAAACGTACAAAGTGTTTCCAGCGACGATGTAGGCTTTGAGGCTATCGGGAGAAAAGTCGGCTGCCGTGGCGCCCGTAATCGGGAGCGCCAGTGTGGTGTTGTTGGAGCTATTTACGACATAGACCTGATTCGGAGTAGCTTTCGTGTCCGATACAATCACTTGCTTCCCATCCGGTGAAACCGTCAGGACTATCCCGGTCACCGACTTATCTTCGGTGACGGGCGAAGTACCGGACGAACCGCCGCCAACTTTCATTAATCCCTGACTATTGAAGAAAGAAAAATCCGTGCCCAGATAGGCATTTGCGCCCTGGAGATCGAAAAGCAGGGAATTCGGCGTAGCTGGAAGGCTAATGGCGTTGCCCAAAACATTGCTAGGCACCGTGACCGGAATAATTGTGCTCACGCAACCCTTGGCGGTACTGCAACCTGTGCTCGCGGCGTAAATCGTTCCGGGCGTGGCCGCGCTGCTGGACGGCGTGACGATCAAACGGATCACATCCTGCGGATAGATCGGCGGAAGCTCACCTGGATTACTCGGATTAGAACCGGGAGCCAGTCCGATGTTGCAATTGGGAGGGGTACAGGTTGCGATTACTGTACCACCGCCAGCGAGTGGTGTGCTTGCTGAAACAGATGCCGCGGTATTCGTCGCGCAGTTATTGCCCCCGGCGTTGACGTTGGCGGGTTGCGATGAGCACCAGTTCAAGGGAACTCCTGCGATCGTCGTTCCCTGTGTGTCGACGACGGTAGGCGTGATGCTCACCGAAGCACCCCTCTTGACCGTGTAAGTCCCGCCCGTGGTGCCGTTGGCAGTCAGCAAAATCGACTGCACGGCGCAGACATCCACGTCAAAAGGCAAGCTGTTCACCCCGCTGACGCTAGCATAGATGGAGGTGTTTCCCGGTATCTTGGCGGTGAGTTGCGCCTGGCCGGGCACCAGAAGGCCAATGGGATTGTTCAGGGCCGCCACATTCAGGGTGGCGACCGTTCCGTTCTGTGCTTGCCAAGTGAAGGTCCCTACCGTGCCAGTCACATCTGAACCTCGACTGAAGGCGAACGCCTGGTAGTTGTAGGTTTGGCCTTTCGAGAGGCACGGTGGCGAAACCGGAACCTGCCCTGGAATCGGCGCGACCGTGATTTGATCGACATGCTGATGCACATAAACCGTGGTTGGCGGGCTCACCACCCCTTTTGTACTTGCTGTGATCACGGCCGTGCCAATCGCGCCTGGGGTACAAATCTGCGGAGTGACGAGAGAATCCCATACCCCGGCACAGGCCAAGCCGTTGTTGGCTATCGTCAGAACCGCGGTATTGCTCGATTGGAAGGCAACCGGCTCGCTAATGGTAGTACCCCTGGCATTCCGCGCTGTCCCGACGAAGGGCTGGGTTGTCCCTAAATCCAAAGACACGATATCAGCGGGAGACAGGATGATCGAGGCGGGCACGGGAAATACGGTCGTCGTGACCCCAGAACTGCTGCCGCACGCGGCCCAAATGCCAATCTGGCCCGCCAGAGCCGCTAATACTGCAATCCGCGCGAACCTACCCATTCACCCTCCTCGCTCGGCGCACCTTTCCGGGCGAGACGATTTGCTCCAGGAAATTTTCCAGTCTAGAGGTTTGCGCTTCTTTCATCAAGTTCAGCCGTCTTGCGGGCGGATCCTGGCGAGAAATAAATGGCAAATAGTAAAGATGGCGGGGAACTCGGTTGACGATGTTTGGGGGAGTTGCTATATTATGTTGGTTCCGCGAGTTGACTTTGGCTTGCCTGTAGGTCGGTTTTCATTCGCCTTGTTGGGAAGCGAACGCCGCGTTCCATGGCAGCCAAGACTTAGAAATACGTCTCCGGAAGTTGGAGTTGGAGACGCCCTCGCTGAAACGTCCTGCGCACACCTTTACCCGTTGCGGGTTCCGGTAATGCGTTTTGAGCCGGAGCGCCTGAAAGGCTATGCGGGACTGTGCTGGCGAAACGGAGCATCTCCCGAATTCGGGGCCTGATGTCACCGTCGGCGGCGTTAGAGATAAAGAGAAAAGACAAACGGGAAACTGAAATCTCCGTCGGTCGTTGCACCGAAGGAAGTATGGTTGGCGGGAACGCCATCCAGTCCCAGGTCAAAGGGAATGCGAGCGGCCTTGCGCCGCGTAACTGCGTTTGTGTGCAGGCGGAAGTTCAGGAGCAGCCAAAAAGTGCCGACATTCAATCAACTCGTAAAGGCTGGGCGCAAGCGGCCGCGGTACAAGACGGCAAGTCCGGCCTTGCAGGGATGTCCACAGAAGCGCGGCGTCTGCACTCGTGTGTATACGCAGACCCCAAAGAAGCCGAACTCGGCGCTGCGCAAGGTCGCGCGCGTCCGGCTGATCAATGGAATCGAGGTCACAACTTATATTCCGGGCGTCGGCCACAATTTGCAGGAGCACTCCATTGTGTTGATCCGTGGCGGCCGCGTCAAAGACCTGCCCGGCGTGCGGTATCACGTGATTCGCGGAACCCTGGATGCGGTTGGCGTGGCGAACCGCAAGCAGGGACGGTCGAAGTACGGGGCGAAGCGGCCCAAATAACCGTTGGCTGTTCCTCGTAGAGGTTGGGTTTCAAGCCAGAAGCCAAGAGCTAGGAGCCAAAAGCTTAATGCCTAGAAAAGGACATATCGCCAAGCGGACGGTGGAGGCCGACCCCGTCTATGGGTCAGACCTGGTGACGAAGTTTGTCAACTCCATGATGTGGCAGGGCAAGAAGAGCACCGCCGAGGGCATTTTTTATGAGTCCCTCAAGCGGCTGCAAGAAAAAGGCGGCGACGAGCCACTTAAGCTCTTCAAGAAAGCCGTGGAGAACGCCAAGCCGTTGCTCGAAGTGAAGACCCGCCGCGTGGGCGGAGCGAACTATCAGGTGCCAGTCGAGGTCAATCCGGACCGGCGCACGTCGCTGGCGATCCGCTGGCTCATCACCTACTCCCGCGGACGCGGGGAAAAAGGCATGGTCGACAAGCTGACGAATGAGTTGCTCGACGCCGCCAACGGACGCGGCGCGGCGATCAAGAAGAAAGAGGACGTTCACCGGATGGCCGAGGCGAACAAGGCCTTTGCCCATTACCGGTGGTAGCGTAAACATTGGGTAAATTACAAATTACCCGATTACCAAATTACTAAATCAGGAAGTGGTGGAGATTTGGCAGGTTCGGCAAATTTGATCGGCGAGCAAGAGTTCCGCAAGGAAGAGAAGAAGAAACCTGTGTCCCGAGAAGTGCCATTAGAGCGCTGCAGGAACATCGGCATCATGGCCCACATCGATGCCGGCAAGACCACCACGACCGAACGCATCCTGTTCTACACGGGAAGGACGCACCGCATCGGAGAGGTCCATGAAGGCACCGCAACCATGGACTGGATGGAGCAGGAACAAGAGCGCGGCATCACCATCACCTCCGCCGCCACCACCTGCACCTGGCGCGATGTTCGCATCAATATCATCGACACACCCGGCCACGTCGATTTCACCGCCGAAGTGGAGCGTTCCCTGCGCGTGCTCGATGGCGCAGTGGCTGTATTCGACGCCGTCCACGGAGTGCAGCCGCAGTCGGAAAAAGTCTGGCGCCAGGCCGACAAATACGGGGTTCCCCGAATTTGCTTCATTAACAAGATTGACAAGATGGGCGCCGATTTCGAGCATGCCGTTGATACCATCCGCAAGCGCCTCAGTGCCAAGCCCGTCCCCATTCAAATCCCCATAGGCCAGGAAGACAAGTTTCGAGGTGTCGTCGATCTCATCGGTATGAAGGCAATCGTGTGGCAGGACGACACCATCGGTGCGGAATACTCGACTGAAGAAATTCCCGCCGATCTCAAGAAAAAAGCCGAAGCCTTTCATGCCCAGCTGGTGGAAAGCGTCGCCGAAAACGACGATGCAATCCTGC
>Ga0335081_10002006_pt1 | contig 32138 bp, 24 predicted proteins | sample Lox_Sample_35_FD_206713 | JGI IMG/M metagenome (GOLD analysis project Ga0335081, IMG submission 206713) | Soil microbial communities from Loxahatchee National Wildlife Refuge, Florida, United States - Lox_Sample_3.5 | ecosystem: Environmental > Terrestrial > Soil > Wetlands | place: USA...
AGAGGATCCGCTCCGATGCCCGGCGGATCATCTGCGAGGCCGCCGAGCTTGCCGGCTCACTGGGAGCGCACCTGATCGTCTGGCCCGGCGGCGAGGGCTACAACTACCCCTTCCAGACCCCGTACGTGGACTCGTGGCGGTGGCTGATCGAGGGCCTCGACGAGGCGGCGGCGATCTGCGCTCAGCACGGCGTCAAACTGCTGCTGGAGCACAAGAACTCCGAGCCCGCGATGAAGATCCTGATGCGCAACATCGGCATGTGCCTGTTCGTCGTGCACAAGCTCCGCGACCGGGGGCTCGACAACGTCCAGGTCAACATGGACTGGCAGCATCTGATCATGAACGGCGAGCACCTGCCCGAGTACGCGGCGCTGCTGGCCTCTGAGGGGCTGCTTGGCCACCAGCACGCCAACTCGGGCTGGGGCACCTTCGACGACGACAACATGGTTGGTGCGACCGCGTTCATGGAGACGCTGGAGCTTGCGCTCGAGCTTCGCCGCTGCGGCTATGGGAACGGCGGCGAGCGTCTCGGGTTCGATCTGTACCCGTATGCCGAAGACCAGGTCGGCGCGGTGCGCCGGTCAGTATTCCAGTGGCGGTTCATCGATTCGGTCGCCGCGAAGATCGACGACGCGGCCTTGCGCGAAGCCCAGCGCAACAAGGACGCGGTGCGCGCCTACGAGATCGTCTACGCCGCGCTGGGGGCGTGAGCGGCGCTGTGAGCGGTCACTTCGTCGGCATCGACGTCGGCACCTCGGCCGTCAAGGGCCTCGCGATCGATCTCGATGGCCGCGTGCTGGCGAGCGCCGAGGCGCCCTACCCGCTCTATACTCCGCACCCGGGCTGGGCCGAGCAGGATCCTTCGGATTGGTGGCAGTCGACCGAGACGGTGCTCGGGCGGTTGCGCGCCGCGACCGGCAGTGCCGCCGGCATCGGGCTGTCGGGGCAGATGCACGGGCTCGTCGCGCTCGACGCGGCCGACCGCGTTCTGCGTCCGGCGATCCTCTGGAACGACCAGCGAACGGCGGCCGATTGCGAGCAAATCGAGGAGACAGTCGGCCTGCAGCGGCTGATCGCGCTGACCGGCAACCGGGCCCTGCCGGGGTTCACCGCGCCGAAGCTGTTGTGGCTGCGCCGTCAGGAGGCTGACGTCTACCGCCGGATCGATCGTGTCGCGTTGCCAAAGGACTACATACGGCTGCGGTTGTGCGGCGAGCACGCAACCGATCTCTCCGATGCATCGGGCACGCTGCTGCTCGACGTCGCCGGCCGGCGCTGGAGCGAGGAGGTGCTCGGCGCGCTGGAGCTCTCGCCCGATTGGCTGCCGCACGCGCTGGAGAGCCCCGCCCTGTCCGGGGTCACCGCCGACGGCGTCGCCGTCGCGGCCGGGGGCGGCGATCAGGCCGCCGGCGCGCTCGGCGTGGGGGTCGACCGACCCGGGCCGCTCTCGATCGCGCTCGGCACCTCGGGCGTCGTGTTCGCCGCGCTCGACGGCTTCGCCGCCGATCCGCAGGCACGCGTCCACGTCTTCTGCCACGCCGTGCCCGGCGGCTGGCACGCAATGGGCGTGATGCTGTCGGCCGCCGGGTCGCTGCGCTGGTTACGCGATGCGATCGCCCCCGAAGCGTCCTACGACGAGCTGCTCGCGCAAGCGGCGACGTGGCCGGCGGGAACCGAGGGTCTGCTGTTCGCGCCCTACCTGGTTGGCGAGCGCACGCCGCACGCGGACCCCGACGCCCGCGGCGCGTTCGTGGGACTCGGCATCCGTCACGACCGCGGCGCGCTCGTGCGCGCCGTGCTCGAGGGCGTCGCATACGGCCTGCGTGACTCGCTCGACCTGATCGAGCAGCTCGGCGGCGCGCCGGCGCTCGGAAGGGTCTCCGGCGGCGGCGCGCGCAGCGACCTGTGGCTGCAGATCGTCGCCTCCGCGCTCGAGCTGCCGCTCGAGCGCGTCGCGGTGGACGAGGGTGCGGCGTTCGGAGCGGCGATCCTCGGCGCTGTCGCCGCCGGCGCCTGGCCCGACGTGCACGCCGCTGTGGCAGCGACGGTCCGCCCCCGCGATCGCGTCGAGCCGGTGCCCGAGTGGGTTGCGCGCTATCGCGAGCAGCGCGAGCGCTACCGCGCGCTGTATCCGGCGCTGCGCGAGCTGTCGGGCCGGCGCAGGGCAATTCGGTGATCGCCGACGAGCAGCGGCGCAAACGTGCAGCGACCTGAGCCGCTCCTGCGCCCACGCCCGTACCCGTGAGTTGGCAGCTGACCGCGTGAGTTGACAGCTTGCCGCATGAGTTGAGAGCTTGCCGCATGAGTTGACAGCTTGCCGCACCCGGGTTGTGGACAGAATCATCGCGACCGACGTCAGGACCCTCGCGTCGTCATCCTCACAGCAGCCTCGCGCCCGGGCCCGGCCTGACCTCGAGCGCGTCCCGCGGCGGCGCTGCGCCCGGCGCGAGCAGGCCGAGCACGTGCCCGCCGAAGCCGCCGCCGACGAGCCGGGCGCCGATCGCGCCGGCCTCGCGCAGCCGCGCAACGGCCGCGTCGACCGCAGTGGTGGATACCTGGAAGCAGTCACGCAGGCTCTCGTGCGAGGCGTCCAACAGCGCTCCGACGGCCGACAGGTCGCGGCGCTGCAGCGCCGAGACCGTCAGGTGCACGCGCTCGTTCTCGGTGATCACGTGCCGGGCCCGCTGCGCGAACGGCGGCGGCAAGCGCTCTGCGTCCGGCAGCGTCACCTCGCGCAGGCTGTCTACGCCGAGCAGCTCGCACGCCCGCGCGCATTCCGCCCGGCGCTGGTTGTAGCCGGATGCGGCGTTGGCGTGGCGCTCGCCCGAGTCCAGCGTCACCAGCTTGTGGCCCTCCAGCTCGAGCGCCACCGGCGTGACCTCGAGCGAACGGAAGTCGATCCGCAGCGCCCGCTCGCGCTCACCCAACAGCGATGCGAGCTGGTCGAGCAGCCCCGTCTGCGCCCCGACCCACTCGGTCTCGATCCGTGAGCAGAGCTTCGCCAGCTCGATTCGGTCGCCTTCGGTCAGCCCGCTGACGCCGAGCAGCGCGAGGCATAGCGAGACCTCCAGCGCCGCTGACGACGACAGGCCGGCGCCGCGCGGCACCCGGCCGCTGATCGCAAGACGCGCGCCGCGCAACCGAAAGCCGGCACGCAGCAGCTCCGCGACCGCGCCGCGCACGAACGCACGCCATCCCGGCACCGCTCGGGCCTGGCCGAAGCTGAAGCTGTCGCGGGCCTCGAGGTCGCAGGCGACCGCCTCGATGCGGCTGCCCGCCAGCGGCTCCGCGCGCACGGTCACGCCCTCGCTGATCGCGAACGGCAGCGCGAGGCCGCCGTTGTAGTCGGTGTGCTCGCCGATCAGGTTGGCGCGGCCCGGGGCGAACGCTGTCACGGATCCCTTCCGAGCTAACACGGATCCCTTCCCAGCTAATCCTCTACTGTGCTCCGGCGTGGCTGTCAAGTGGGGAATTCTCTCGACTGCCAACATCAACCTCAAGTTCCTCGCGGGCGCGCGCGAGGCCGAGAGCGTCGAGATCATCGCTGTCGCCAGTCGCGACCGCGACAGCGCCCGGCGTTATGCGCGCGAGCACTCGATCGAGCGGCCCTACGCAGGCTACGAGGCGTTGCTGAGGGACCCCGACGTCGAGGCCGTCTACATCTCGCTGCCCAATGCGCTGCACCTGCCCTGGAGCGTCGAGGCCCTGGAGGCCGGCAAGCACGTGTTGTGCGAGAAGCCCCTCGCCCGCCGCACGGCCGATGTCGAGCGGGCGTTCGACACCGCGCAGCGCGCAGGCCGCGTGCTGATGGAGGCGTTCATGTATCGCCACAACCCGCAGACCAGGCGCCTTGTGGAGCTCGTTGAGGGAGGCGCGATCGGGCGTGTTCGGATGATCCGCGCGGCTTTCAGCTTCGTCACGCGCACAGCCTCCGACGTGCGCCTCAGCGCGGCGCTGGAAGGTGGGGCGCTGATGGACGTCGGCTGCTACTGCGTCAGCGCCGCGCGTCTGCTTGCCGGAGAGCCCGAGCAGCTGACCGCCCAGCAGGCGCTCGGAGGCGACGGGGGCTGCCGCCGGCCAGGCGGTGGTGCTAGGCGACGGCGCCCGTTAGATTGGGCACGTCTCAGATGATCGGGTCGCTCAGCCTTCGACCGACGGCATCGGCACCGGCGGCGGCGCCACCTCGACCCGCACGCGAGCGTCGACGATCACCGCGCGATCGACCGAGGCGATCAGCGGGTTGCAGTCGAGCTCGACGATCTCCGGGTGGGCCTCGACCATCGCGCTGACCCGCAGCACGACCTCCTCGATTGCGTCGAGATCGCAGCGCGCAGCGCCGCGGTAGCCGTCGAGCAACGGAAACGTCTTCAGCGAACGCAGCATCCGGTGCGCATCGAGATCGGTGACCGGCGTGATCCGCACGGCCACGTCCTTGACCAGCTCGGCGGTCGTGCCACCGGCACCGCACGCGAGCACCGGGCCGAACAGCCGGTCGTGCACGACGCCGACGATCAACTCGACTCCCGCGGAAACCATCGGCTGCACGATGAAGCCCTCGAGCCGATGCCCTTCGCCCGCGAGGGCCGCCACGATCTCCGCCGCTGCGTCGCGCACCGCCGCGGGCCCGTCGAGACCGAGCACCACGCCGCCGGCATCGCCCTTGTGAACCAGGCCGGCGGCGATCGCCTTGAGCGCGACCGGACCGCCGAGCGCCTCCGCCGCCGCAACCGCCTGCTCGGCGTCCGCGACGACCCGCGTCTGCACCAGCGGCAAGCCGTAGCACTCGAGGAGGTCGCCAACGCGGTCCGGAGCCAGCCAATCCGTTCCACGTCCGAGCTCCTGCGCGATGATCGCCGCGGCGCGGGTGAACGCAACATCGCCGAATCGCGGGACCGTTCCGACGGGGGTGGCGCGCCAACGTCCGTGCCGCGCCGCCAGCGCAACCGCCCGCGCGGCATCCTCGGCGAACTCATAGGCGGGAACGCGAACTCGCCCGGCCGCCAGCTTCCCGGGCGGCGGCTCGGTGGTCATGAACACGGCCGCGATCGGCACGCCGCGCGCATCCTGCGCAACATCGCTGATCGCCGTCGCGACCTCGACCGCTTCGGTCACCAGTGCCGGCACGAAGATCGTCAGGATCGCGTCACACGCGTCGTTGTCGATCAGCGCGCGCAGCGCGCGCCGATAGTCCTCGCCGGACGCGGTCGCGATCATGTCGACCGGATTGCCCAGCGCCGCCGCGGCCGGCAGGAATCCGGCCAGCTCGGACTGCACCTCGGGCGCGAGCTCGGGAACGTCGACGCCGTCAGCCTGGCAGGCATCGGCGCACATGATCCCGGGCCCGCCTGCATTGCTGACGATCGCCACCCGCGCGCCACGGGGAACGGGCTGAGTGCTCAGCAGCTCGGCCACCCCGAACAGCTCGTGGAGCGTGTCGGTGCGGATCACGCCGGCCTGCTCGAACAGAGCATCGATGGTCACGTCGGAAGCCGACAGCAGCGCGCCGGTGTGCGAAGACGTGGCCCGCGCGCCGGCCACCGAGCGGCCGCTTTTGACGACCAGCAGCGGCTTGCGGCGCGCGAGCCGCGGCGCGACACGGGCGAACCTGCGCGGGTGCACGAGCGACTCGATGTACATCATCGCCACGTCGGTGCCCGCGTCCTGTTCCCAGTACTGCAGGAAGTCACCGCTGCCGAGATCGGCCTTGTTGCCGACCGACACGAACGACGACAACCCCAGGCCGAGACGCTCGGCGGCCTCGATGATCGCAACGCCCAGACCGCCGCTCTGCGACATGAACGCAACCCTGCCGGGCGTCGCCTGGCGCGGCCCGAACGTCGCGTTGAGCCGCACGGCCGGGTTGGTGTTGAGCACGCCGAGGCAGTTGGGGCCGACGATCCGGATCCCGGCCTCGCGGCACACGTCCAGCAGCTCCTGCTGGCGGCGCCCCCCCTCCTCGCCGGTCTCGGCGAAGCCCGCCGAGATCACCAGCAGCGCCCGCACGCCGGCTGCCGCGCACTCGCGCGCGACGCCGACGACCTCGTTGGCCGGCACGACGATCACCGCCAGCTCCACCGGCACCGGGATGTCTGCGACGGAGTCGTACGCGGGTAGCGCCTGAATCACGTCAGCGCTCGGGTTGACCGCGTACACGGCACCTCTGAATCCCCCCGTCAGCAGGTTGCGCAAGACCTCGCCGCCGATTGTTGCACGGTGGCGGGAAGCACCGATCACAGCCACCGAGCGCGGCTCGAGGAAGCTGCGCACAGCCGCGACGGCCGCGGTCCTCTCGCGCTCCTCGAAGCGTGCCTGCGCGTCGGCCGACAGCGAGACCGGCAACTCGACTGCGATCACGTCCCTCGTCGAGCGGATGTGGACCGGGAAGCCGCTCTCGCGAAAGACCTCGATCATCCGGTGGTTGGCGGGCAGAACCTCGGCGCTGAACCTCGACAGGCCGTGCTGCTCGGCGATCGCGGCGAGATGCGCGAGCATGATCGTCGAGATGCCCTGCCCCTGCCAGGCGTCAGCGACCATGAACGCCACCTCGGCGCACTCCTCGTCGAGCCGGATGTACGCGCCGTGGGCGATGATCGTGGCCGGGCTGCCGGTCTCGGCCACGAGCGCGAAGCGACTCGCGTAGTCGACGTCCAACGACCAAGACGTCACCCAGTCGAGGTTGGGCATGCCGAAGAAGCGAAACCCGATCGACTCGGGCGACAGCGCTTGCAGAAACGTCCTGATGGCTTTCTCATCACCAGCACGGACGGGCCGGACGTGCACCGTACGGCCGTCCCGCAGCACCACATCCGCCTCCCGCTCGCGTGGATACGCGCTGGCTTCGGGGAGGGTCATGCCTGCAGTATCAGTCCTCTGCGCCGCGCCTCCATCGGGTCCTTGTTCCACCCCTGCATCCGGGTCTTGTGCGACCACTGCATCCGCAGCCATTACTGAGGGCCCGTGCCACCGATCCTGCGGTCGCCTTGGCGCCGGATGGCCTCCGGATCTGCGCATGGCGGCCGGCTCACGCCGTGCCAACGTGGCCAGGCGTAGGCTTCAGTGGCGTTGGCAGCTGTTGCGGACAAGCCGCCGTCGGCTCGCAAGCGCCATGCGCTGGCGCTGTTTGCAGGGCTCGCGGGGCGCTATGACGAGATGGGCGCGGTGCTCAGCCTCGGGCAGGACCCGCGCTGGCGGCGCGCACTCGTGGCCGCGATCGACGCTCGGCCCGGCCAGACGGTGCTCGACGTCGCGACCGGAACCGGGCTCGTGTCGTTCGAGCTCGCCCGCCGCGGTGGCTGCCGGGTCGTCGGGCTCGACCAGAGCGAGCAGATGCTCACTCGGGCCCGCGCGCGCCTGGCCGCCGAGCCCTCCCTGGCCGGCCGCGTGCGGTTCGTGCACGGTGAGGCGGAGCGGCTGCCGTTCGCGGATGCCTCGTTCGATGCGCTGACCTTCACCTACCTGCTGCGCTACGTGGACGATCCCGAGGGGACCCTGCGCGAGCTGGCGCGCGTGGTCCGCCCCGGGGGGCGGATCGGCATGGTCGAGTTCGCGGTCCCCTCGTCGCCGGCGCTGCGGGCGCTGTGGCGCGCTTACACGCGGGTCCTGCTGCCGGCCCTCGGGCGCTCCGTCTCACCGGCGTGGTATGAGGTCGGCCGCTTCCTCGGTCCGAGCATCGAGGCACTGTATGCCCGTTCTGGCGAGCTGCCCGCCGTCTGGCGAGCAGCGGGGATCGGCGATGTTCGCGAGCGGCGCATGAGCTTCGGCGCCGGCCTCGTGCTGTGGGGGACCACACGTGGGGACAGAACCTCGTGAGCTCGAGCGTCCGGCGTTCTACGCGCTCCGCCCGGGCGGCTGGCGCGATCTCGTCACGCTCCTGCACCCGCCGTACACCGCCTGGCACCTCAGCTACGTCGCGCTGGGCGCCGCGGCCGCGCCGAGGTTGCACGCCTACCGACTGGCCGCGGCGCTGGCCGCGTTCCTGCTCGCGGTGGGGATCAGCGCGCACGCCCTCGACGAGCTGCGCGGCCGACCGCTGCGAACATCCCTGTCGCGGCGATCGCTGATCGTGCTGGCGGCCACGTCACTGGCCGGCGCCGTCACGATCGGCCTGCTCGGAACGCTCGTGGTCTCGCCGCTACTCGCGGGGTTGGTGGTCGTGGGGGCATTGTTGGTCCCGGCATACAACCTCGAGCTCGCCGGCGGCCGGTTGCACAGCGATACGTGGTTCGCCCTCGCCTGGGGCGCGTTTCCCGCGTTCACGGGCTACTTTGTCAACGCGCTCACGGTCGGACCCGCCGGCATCCTCGTCGCCGCCGCGTGCTTTGCGCTGAGCGCGGCGCAGCGGCGGCTGAGCACGCCCGCGCGGGCGCTTCGGCGCCGCACGGCGCACGTCGCGGGTGAGCAGGTGCTGAGCGACGGGACCGTGCTGCAGCTGACGCGCGAGCGGCTGTCGGCGCCGCTGGAGGGAGCCCTGTCGACGCTGGCGCTGTCGCTGACACTGCTTGCCGCGGGACTTGTCGCGGCACGACTGTAGGCGTCCCGACAGGAGTGCGTCGCCAGACGCCACCGGCCTCGCTCATAGCGTCAGCCTTATCGTGCTCCGCCGATGGCGTCTGACTCGGCCCGACACGAGACTCAACCCAGCATCGGGTGGATCGACGCTTACATCTTTGTGTGAGATGTATGAGTTTTGCCGTCTCGCTCACTGCGAACAAGCAAAGAAATCGACCACGATCTATGAGATTCTTGATCGGTGAGCAAAGCCGACCGGATCGCAAATCTGATCGGCGTCGTCGTTCCGTTCGTCGGCGTCTTGGTCGCCGTCGTGTTGCTGTGGAACGATTGGGTCGACGCGACCGACCTCGCGATCCTGGCCGCCATGTATCTGCTGAGCGGCTTCGGCGTCACGGTCGGCTTTCACCGTCTGCTCACCCACCGCTCGTTTGAGACCTATCCGGCCGTCGAGCGCGCGTTCGCTCTGCTGGGATCGCTCGCGGTCGAAGGCTCTGTCCTTGATTGGGTGGCCGATCACCGCAAGCATCACGCGTTCTCTGATCGCGAAGGCGACCCCCACAGCCCCCACGTCGGCCACGGCACGGGCTTGCAGGGACTGTGGCACGCGCACGTCGGTTGGCTGTTCGAGACGCAGGGACAGGCGGACTGGAAGCGCTACGCGCGCGACCTCTACGAGGACCCGCAGATGCGCCGGATCGGGCGCCGGTTCCCGGCGCTGGCGCTGCTGTCTCTCTTGATTCCGACCGTCGCCGGCTTCGTCCTGGACGGCTTCGCGCTCAGCGGCGCAGTTCGCGGGTGCGTGTGGGGCGGGCTGGTGCGGATCTTCCTCGTGCATCACATCACCTGGTCGGTGAACTCGGTGTGCCACTTCTTCGGGCACCGGCGGTTCGACATCGAGGATCGCTCGACCAACGTCGGGTGGCTGGCACTCGCCTCGCTGGGCGAGTCCTGGCATCACAACCACCATGCGTTCCCGCGCTCGGCCTATCATGGTCTGCGCCCCTGGGAGCTCGACCCGTCGGGAATCATCATCTCGATGATGGGCCGCCTCGGCTTGGCGTGGAACGTAGTGCGGATCACACCCGAGCGCCAACGAGCCAAGACGTTGGCCGACGCGCTCTCCTGATCTGATCTAAGGGCCCGCGCAAAAGACCGACCTTATTATTGGTATTATTCGTGGGCTCGCGGGACGACGAGCACCGGACAGCCGGCGTCGTGCAGCAGCGACTCGCCGGTGCTGCCGAGCATCAGCCGCGCAACCGGGCCCCAGCGGCGAGAGCCGATCACGATCAGGTCGACCTCGTCGGCAAGCTCGAGCAGTCGATCGGCGGGCCGACCGCGCACGACCTCGCACACGACGTTCTCCCCGGTGATCAGGGCCGCGTGCTCGAGCTCGTCTCGCAGCCGTTGCTCGGCGCTCGCCACGATTTCCTCCCACTCCGCGCTCCCGTCATCGCCGCGTCCGGAGGACCATCCGAGCCCAGGCAACGCGCCGCTGTCATGCGGGTGGACGAATGCGCGAATCCGATCGTCGATGACCCCCCGGATTTGCAGTGTCGCGCCGAACCCGGCGGCGATCTCCTGCGCGACTCGCAGTCCGGCCTGCGACTCCGGGCGACCGTCGTAGCCGACCGCGATCCTCGACATCCGTGGCTCGGGGCGTTGGTGCAGCCCGCGTGGCGCGACAGCCAGCGCTGACTCGAAGTGGCACAGCAGCTGGCGCGTGCGCTTGCCGATCCGGACGTGACCCTCCGGCGCGTGGCGGCTGGAGCCCATCACCAGCAGGTCGCGATGCTCGCGCCGCACGGCTCGCCCGAGCGCGCGGGGGATCGAGAAGTCGGTCTCGACGACGATCCGAGCTCCGGGCGCGAGCGAATCGCGCGCCTCTCGAAGCGTCGCCGCCGCCTGATCGTGCAATCCCTTCCAGTCCATTCCGCGCGGCAGCACGACCAGCGGGTCCGGGTGCACGGCCACCAGCATCAGCTCCGCGCTCGTCGCGCGGGCGATCGCAGCCGCAAGCACCGACGCATCGCGCCCCTCGGGATAACCGTCGACGCCGACAGCGATCCGAGCGATGGTCGAGGTGCTGGCTGTGGACACTGTGCTGGCTTGGTGGTTGCGCTCGCGGCGGCGTGTCGATTGCGGCCCCGGCTACCCGCCCGGTGCCGGTGCAGGTCACAGCGAAGCCGATCGGGTCGCGCAGACTATCAGCGCCGTCGCCCCGAGCGCTCCCCGTCTGAGCGAAGGGCCATCAGCAAGGGCCCGCCCTCACCCTCGGCCGCGGCGTCGCTGTTCCCACTGCCGGCGCTTTCGAGCCCCGGCAGCCGGCAGCGGGCCCCCAACGTCCTCCGCCGCATTGAGGCACTTGACCGCGAAGTCGTAGGAGCCGCGGCGGGCGTTGGCTTCGGCCAGCTCGAGCAGCAGCTCGACGGCATCCCGCTCCTCGCTGCTCGCCTGTTGCGCTGACTCTGCCTGTTCGGGCGCCTCGCGGTCGACGAACGGCTCGCGCAGCAGCGCGGGGTCGCCGGACTGCGCGATGTACGGTGCGAGGTACCGGCCGGCGACTTTGCCCGGCGGCCACCACAGCGGCCGAAACGCGATCTCGGACACCCCACCTCCCAGCTGTGTGCGCAGGTAGCGCGGCTCGCCCGCCGTCAGCAACAGGCCTCGGAGCACCGGCCGAAACGGCTCGGCGCTCGCAACCGCCCCCAGCTCGGCGGCGATCGCTGCGGCGACTGCATCCGCCTGCTGGGCGGCGAGCCCTCCCTGCTTGATTGGAAACACGGTGCCGTCTCCGGCCGCGAACACACGCGCCGCGCCCTTCACACGCCCATGCCGGTCGGTGGGGATGAAGCCGTGGTCGTCTCGTGGGAGCCCTTCGACGGCGGGGCCCGCCAGTCCGGGCAGCGCGACCACTGCATCGGCCTCGATCGCGAACGCGTCCGGACCGGTCAGGCGGCGCCCGTCCAAGCGCTCGGCGGCGTACTCGCCGTGGAACGCGATGCCGGCCTCCTCGAGCAGGTCCGCGACCATCTCGGCGGCTCCCGACCCGAACGCCTCAAGCGGCCACGTCTCGGGGGTCACGATCGTCAGCTCGAGCTCGAGCTCGGAACGGGTCGCCCACGCGGATGTCAGCAGCGCGAGCTCGTAGAGCGGTAGCACCCACGCGAGGCCCTCGGGCGCCGCGAACGCAAGCCTGCGAACGGTGCCTGCGCGCGCTCCCGCAAGCACGTTTTCGATCGCCGTTCGGTCGTCGGGGCCGGTGAAGTGGACGGCGCCCTCGATCGCCTGTAGCCGGCGCGCGCCGATGGCGACCACGAGGTAGTCGAATGGCAACCGCAGCCCGCCGGTGGTCAGCACGAGATCACCGCGAAGCTCGACCCCTGCAAGCGCGTCGCGCCGGAAGTGCGCCTGATGATCGGCGGCGATCGTGGCGAGGTCGAAGCGTCGCACATCGCCGAGCCCGAATGGCTCCGCGACGGAGATCTGGCGGTAGGTGAACTCCACCTCGGGCGCAACCAACTCGATCTCGACGGTGCCGCCGAGCAGCGCCCGCAACGCCATCAGGGCTTCGAGGCCGGCGACGCCACTCCCGGCGATCAGGATCTTCGGACGATGTTGGATCGCGTGGAGCTTAGGCACAGTCACGAGCGTAAGGGCGCGGATCGGTGCCCGGCACCGAGACGACTACGGTGCCGGTCTCGTAGTTCGCCGCGCGCGGCCAGCGAGCGCGACCAGCGTACCGAAGTCCGTTGGCGGCATCCGTCGAGTGGGAATAAGGTGGACGTCCCCGTCTTGCTCTACTTTCGCCACGACTCCTCGCGCGAGCACGATCCGAGCATGCTGGCGCCCGACCATCCCGATACCCCGGCGCGGATCGACGCGATCGAGAGCGCGATGGAGGAGCTCGACTGGCTCGGTTGCGACCTGCTCGAGGCGCCGGCCGCGAGAGAGTATGAGCTCGAGCTCGTGCACGCGCCGACGCACGTGAACCGGATCCGCGATCTGTGCGAGGACGGAGGCGGCCAGATCGACACCGACACGTGGGTCGGCGAGCCGTCCTTCCGCGCTGCGCTACACGCCGCGGGCGGGGCGTGCGCGATGGTGCGCGCCCTGATGGCGGGGGAGGCGAGCGCGGCCTTCTGCGGCCTGAGGCCCTCCGGTCATCACGCCGACCGCGAGCGCGCGATGGGCTTCTGCCTGTTCGACAACATCGCGATCGCAGCGCAGTTGGCAATCATCGAGCTCGGCGTGAAGCGCGTGTTCATCCTGGACTGGGACGTCCACCACGGCAACGGCACGGCGGAGATCTTCCGCCGCCGCGCTGATGTCCTCTACGCGAGCATCCATCAGGCGCGCCTGTTCCCGGGCACGGGCGCACTCTCGGACGTGGGATCGGGCGCGGGTTTCGGGTACACGATCAACGTCCCGCTCCCGAAGGGCAGTGGCGGGGAGCTGTGGCTGTCGGTGCTCGAGCACGTCCTGATTCCGGTGGCGCTCGAGTTCCGGCCCCAGCTGGTGTTGATCTCCGCCGGCTTTGACGCTCACCGGGCCGATCCACTCGGCGGTTGCATGCTTGAACGTGACACGTTCGCCCAGATGACGTGTCAGGTTCGGGACATGGCCGCGGCCTTTCGAGCACCTGTCGGCGCCGTGCTCGAGGGCGGCTACGATCCGGCATCGCTCGCCGAGTGCGTGACGGCGACAGTCGCGGCGCTGAGCGGTGAGGGAACCTCGGAGTCGATCGCGCCCGATCCGTTGATCACCTCGCGCGTGGCAGCGCACGTCGGTCACTACTGGGTCCTGTGACCGCAGTCGCCAGGCGGAGCGACGCGATCGTCTTCGTATGGGCCGAGTGATCGGAACCGCTCACGTGGAGTCGGGCATCCATGCCCGAATCCCGAGCAACGATCCTCCGCCTGCCTGCGACCGCGGGCCCCGCACGTTGATCGACGTGACCAGACTTGCCCGCTCGTGCAAGGTCCGGTCACCACGCGGGGCTAACCGTGGCCGATGTGCCACACGAACGCGTCCTCCAGGGAGGGCCGCTGGGCGCTCACCGCAGTCACCTCCAACCCTTCCAGAACCGATTCGACCTCGGACCGGACGCGATCGGGGTCAGCCGTCACGATGTGGGTCCGCCGGCCGTAGAGCGCCGCGTCCGGCCAGCGGCGCGCCAGCCGCTCGTATGCATCCTGCCACGGGCTCGCGGTGACCGCGATGATCACGCTGCCGGTGCGTTGCACGAGCTCCTCCGGCGTGCCGATCGCCACCATCCGGCCCGCGGCCATCATCGCGATGCGCTCGCAGCCTTCAGCCTCGCCCATCGCATGGGTCGTCACCAGCACGGTCGTGCCGGCGTCCGCCAGAGCTCTGATCAGCTCCCAGAACTGCTTGCGCGAGCGTGGGTCGACGCCGCTGGTCGGCTCGTCGAGAAACAGCAGCTCAGGCTGGTGCGCGATCGCGGCCGCGAGCGCCGCGCGCTGTCGGATGCCCGTCGGCAGCGAGTCGGCGCGCCTGTCGCGGTGCTCGCGATCCAGCCCGACCTGCGAGCACACGCGATCGAGCGACTGCGGGCCGGCCCGCCCGTAGATGTCGCCGTAGAAGCGCAGGTTCTCCTCCACGGTCAGATCCCCGTACAACGAGAAGCGCTGCGACATGTACCCCACGCGCGTCCGGATCAGCGCCGGTTGCTCGCGCGTGTCGCGTCCGAGAACGATCGCCCGCCCGGCACTCGGGCGGTAGCTGCAGCACAGCATCCTGATGATCGTCGTCTTGCCGGCGCCGTTAGCACCCAGCAGGCCGAACACCTCGCCCCGGCCGATCTCGAAGCTCACTTCGTCGACCGCGACAAAATCGCCGAAGCGGCGGGTCAACCCGTTGACCGAGACCGCGCTCACATCGCCGCCAGGAAGGCGTCCTCGAGTGTTGCGCAACCGCGACGCAACTCGTCGGGCGCGCCGGCCGCGATCACCCGACCCTCGTGCAGGAACGCCACCTGCTCGCAGCGCTCGATCTCGTCGAGGTAGGCGCTTGCCAGCAGGATCGTCGCACCGCCGGCGTGCAGCTGCTCGACCAGGCGCCAGAACTCGCGCCGCGACACCGGGTCGACGCCGGTGGTCGGCTCGTCGAGCAGTAGGATCGACGGCCGGTGCACGAGCGCGCACGCAAGCACGAGCTTCTGTTGCATACCACCCGACAGCTTCCCGGCGATCCGGTAACGGTGTGCCCCCAGGCCTGCGAATGCCAGCAACTCATCGACGCGCGTGGCGATCGTCGCTGCGTCCAACCCGTACAGGCCACCGAAGAAGGCCATGTTCTCGAGCACGGTGAGGTCGCCGTAGAGGTGAAAGCCTTGGGGCGCAAAGCCGATTTGCGACTGGCCCGCGGCCCCCGGCGTCGCCGTCCCCGCATCGGGACGGTAAAGACCGGCGAGACACCGCAGCAGGGTCGTCTTGCCGGCCCCGTCTGCCCCGACCAACCCCCAGAGCGCGCCGGCCGGCACCTCCAGATCGATCCCGCGCAGCGCCTGCGTGGAGCGCAAGCGCTTCACCAGTCCGCGCGCGGCGATCTCAGGCAAGCTGCTTGCTCACTCGGGTCGCGGCCAGCGAGATGATCGCGACGGCCATCCCGACCAGCACGACCGTCGGTACCCACAACGACGGGATCCCGAGGCCTTTGAGGAAGATCCCGCGCGAGATCGGCAGGAAGTAGGTCAGCGGAAAGATGTAGCTGAGCCAGCGGACCCCGATCGGAATCGAGGCGAGCGGGAAGATCCAGCCCGACAGCAGGACCTGCGGGAGCATGATCAGCACAGCGAGTTGCATCGCCTGCTGCTGGTTTTGCGAGACGGTCGAGATCAGCAGCCCGATTCCGAGCGTCGAGATCAAGAACAGCATCGCGAGTGCCAGCAGCAGCGCGAGGCTGCCGCGCAGCGGCACGTCAAACAGGCCCAGGCCCAAACCGACGATGATCGCCAAGTCCAAGAACGCGATCATCAGGTACGGGATCAGCTTGCCGAGCATCAGCTCGACGCGCGTGATGGGCGTGACCATCAGCTGTTCGAGCGTCCCGCGCTCGCGTTCGCGCACGATCCCCAGCGAGGTGATCACGATCCCGATGAACGCCATGATCAGTCCGACCAAACCGGGCACCATGAAGTCCGCCGAGCGCAGCGTCGGGTTGTAGAGCACGGTCACGGGCAGCGGCGCGCCCGTGCGCGTGCTCTGCAGCGCCGCGATGTTGCGCAGCGCGGTCTGCGCGACGAGCAGGTTGCTGCCGTCGACGAGCACGCTCTGCACGGCACCGCCGGAGCCGATCACGATCGCTACCGTGACAGCGCCCGCGCGCAGGTCGCGGCGCGACGCGGCGGCATCCGCGGCGACGGCTGGCCGGACGTCGAACGCGCTGCCGGCCCGCGACAGCGCCGCGCGCACCGCCGGCGAGTCGCGGCCGGCGAGCTGCACCTTCACGTGCTTGACGTCGAACGAGGCCGCATAGCCGAACACGAGCAGGAACAGCAACGGGATCGCGATGATCATCGCCAGCGTCCGCCGGTCGCGGCGCAGCTGGATGAACTCCTTGCGCACGAGCGCCCGCAGCCGGTGAGCTCGGCGCGGGCCGCCGCCGGCCTGCTCGCCGCCGGCCTGACGTCGCGGCTCAGCTCCGCTTGGTGATCTGAGCCTGGCGGAGCGAGTCAAGTTTCGATATGCCGATCACCATGCGGTGCCCCCCGCCGGAGGCGGAACGGAAGATCGTTTCTCGGGATTCGGGCATGAATCCCCGAGTCAGCGTGATCCTTCCCGACGGGCCCAACCGCTGTTTGAGGATCGCTCATAAGCTACTGGGACCTCTCGGGGCTGCGATCGAGCTGCTCGAGGTAGGGAGCCAGGTACTTGGCCGCGATCTTGGCCGGCGGCGAGAACGTCGGCTCGGCCGTCAACTCTGAGCTGATCCCGTGTCCACCGGTGATCTGCGCGTTCAGGTAACGGGGCGCCGCGCCGGTCAGCAGCACGCCGTGGATCACGGGCTCGAAGGGCTCGGGCGTGACCGCCGCGCCGGCCAGCGCGGCGATCGCCTGGGCGGCCGTATCGGCCTGTTGCGCCGCGATCCCGCCGTACTTGATCGCAAAGTCGGTGGCGTCGCCGGCGGCATAGACGCGCTCGGTGTCGCGCACCTGGCAGTGGACGTCGATCGGGATGAAGCCGTCGGGTGCCGCCGGGAGCCCGTCGACCGCCGGACCCTCCAGCTGTGGCAGCGCGACGATCCTGTCGACCTCGAGCCGGCGCTCGCCGGGACATATCTCGATCAGTCCCGACCTCGGGATCTCGCAGTAGACGCCGCTGATCACTTCGATCCCGCTGTCGGCCAGCAGCTGCGAGGTTGCCTCGCTGGCACCCTGACCGAACACGGCCAGTGGCGAGTCCTCGGGCGTGAGGATCGTGATCGCCACCTCGACGTTCATGTCGAAGGCGCGTTGCGCGGTCATCATCGCCAGCTCGTAGATCGGCAGCGGCCAGGCGATCGGCGCCGGCGCCACGAACGCCAGCCGCTGGACGTAGCCGCCTTCGATGTCCAGGATCAGCCCGTGCAGAAGCTCGTCGAGACGGCGGTCGTCGATCGTCACCGCGTGCTCGTAGCGAGGCCGCACGTGCGCCCCCAGGCCGAGCAGCAGCGCGTCGTAGCGCAGCCTGGCTCCGGACGCGGTGTGCGCCGTGCGGACGGCGGGCTCAACGCTGGCGAACGCGTCGTCGAGCAACTCGACACCCACGTCCTGCGCGATCTCCCGCAGCTGGTAGCGCTGCGCCTGCCCGTACGCGAACGGCTCGCGGACGGACATCGGCCGGTAGACGAACTCGTGGTTGGGCGATACCAGCTTCAACTCGATCCGGTCGCCGGCGAGGTCGTGCAGCGCGAGTGCTCCTTCGAGCCCTGCCACGCCGCCGCCGGCGATCAACACCTTGAACCTCTCCAAAGTGGCGGTCATGCTGGGCAGATTATCCGCCGCGTGGGGCGCTTCGTTGCCCGGTTGATAGCGCCTATGCGCCGAGGAGGTCGCGACGCTCGAACAGCGTGATCGCCGCGACCGCCGCCGCCAGTCCGATCGCGGTCATGATCGCCGCCGGCCCAGGACGGAAAGCAGCCGCCGGCACGAGCCCGACGTGGGCGAACGGCGTCGCGTCGACGAGCCACTTGGGCGCGCCCAGCAGCGACCCGAACAGCTGCCACAAGAAGCCGAGCGTGACCGAGCCGTAGGCGATCCCGGCGCTCGCGCGGGGCACGACAGCATAGGCCAGCGCGGCGACCCCGAGGAACAGGAGTGCGACCGGCAGGCAGTTGAGCCCGGCCACGAGCATCCGCCCGAACGGCAGCCGGACGCCCTGAAAGGCCGCGCCCGCCCACGTCAGCAGACCGGCGACGAGCGCGATCGCGACCGCTGCGGCGCCGGCGAGCGCGAGCCGTCCGCGCAGCCAGCCGCGCCGCGACACCGGCTCGGCCAGCAGCGTCTCGAGCCGCTGGGCGGCTTCGTCGTGACGCGCGGCCGCGACCTGCGTGCAGACGAAGATGCTGATCGCCAGCACGAAGAAGATGAACGCGAAGCCGACGTATCCCTTCGGCGTCGTGATCGCGCTGACACCCACCTTGGCCAGCTCGCGCTGCAGCTGCTCGGAGATCCCGGCGGCGGAGATGCTCTTCGAGATCACGCCGATGATCAGCGCGAACACGCCGACGCTGCCCGCCCACACCGCCAGGCTGGCACGCTCGGTCCGCAGCGCCAGCGCCGTCGGAGACCCCAGCAGCGACAGCCGCGGCGCGGCGTCGTCGCGGGCGGACAGCAGGCCGCTGCCGACGTCACGCCACGCGAAGATCTTCGCCGCGGCCGACAGCAGCAGCACGCTCGCGCCGCCCATGAGCGCCAGCACGAGCGGCTGCTCGCCTGTGAACGGCCGCAGCTCCTCGACCCACCCGAGCGGAGTCACCCACCGCAGCCAACCCAGGCTCGAGGTGTCGGCGACCACGCGCAGCACGAAGGCGATCGCGACGACCGCTCCGCCGAGCTCGAGCGCGACTCGCCGCGTCGGCGCGAGCTGACTGACGAGCGCGCCGACGCCGGCGAACACCGGCACAACCGACACCGTCGCGAGCGCGAGATATGCCGACGGCCCGACCGGTAGTCCGGCGATCAGCAGGCCCGTGAGCTCGGCGAGCCACAGCACGGCCGTACCCGCAGCGATCGCAACCAGCGACGCGACGTACGCGATCCCTCGCCCGGCGATGCCGGCGAGCACCAGCTCGGCGCGACCGGCGTCCTCCTCTGTCCGCAGCGCGCGGACGGCCGCCAACAACCCGAAGATCGCCGCGAAGATCGCCAGCGTCCCGCCGCTGCGCCACGCCGTGTACCCGCCCGCGGTCAGCAGGTCGTACGCCTTGCCGTAGAACAGCACCACCGCCTTGTTGGTGCCGAAGCTGTGAGCGAACGCCAGCCGCTCGGCGCGGGTGGGGTACGTGTGCCGGTAGGCGACGGGGTTGACATAGGCGACGGCCGCGAACAGGTAGGCGAACGCGATCGTCCGGATGCGGGCGTCGGCGAACGCTCGGCCGGCCAGCGGCCTAACTGCCGACGCGCCCATCGGAGGCGTCGTAGTGATGCAGGAAGATCTCCTCCAACGAGGGCTCGCGGCTGGAGAGCGTCGCCACGCGCTGGTCGCCAAGCGCGGCCAGCAGCGGGCCGACCGGGCCTGCGACCTCGAATCGCAGCGCGTTCGCACCCGCGCCCCTGACCTGCACTCCGGGCAGCTCGGGCAGCTGCGGCGCGGGCCCGTCGAACGTCACCTCGACGGTTTGGGCGCTCAGGTGGCGCAGCTCCGACAGCGTCCCCTCGTCGACCAGCCGCCCGGCGCGCAGGATCCCGACGCGGTCGCACAGCGCCTCGACCTCGCTGAGGATGTGGGAGGACAGGAACACCGTCTGGCCGCGCCCCTTGGCCTCGTTGATGCACTCGCGAAACGCGGCCTCCATCAGCGGATCGAGGCCGCTGGTCGGCTCATCGAGCAGCAGTAGGTCGGCGCGCGTCGCCAGCGCCGCGACCAGTTGCACCTTCTGGCGGTTGCCCTTCGACAGCGCCCGGATCTTCTTGTTGACGTCGAGCGCAAAGCGCGCCACCAGCAGGTCGCGATAGCTGGTGTCGGTGCCGCCGCGCAGTCTCGCGAGCAGCTCGAATGTCTCGGCGCTCGTCAGCGACGGCCACAGGAACGGCTCGCCGGCCACATACGCGATCCGCCGGTGCGCGATGACCGGATCCTCCCAGGCGTCGACCCCGAACAACTGCCCCCGCCCGCGTGTCGGGCGGTGAAGACCGAGCAGCAGGCGAATCGTCGTCGTCTTGCCGGCGCCGTTGGGACCCAGGTATCCGTACACCTCGCCGGCGGCGACGGTCAGCTCGAGCCTGTCGAGCGCGAGCGTGACGCCATAGCGCTTGCTCAGCTGCTCGGTCCGGATCGCATCGGCCATCGCACTCCTCGATACGCCATCGCGTCGCCGATCGCATCCGTAGTCGACGCGGATCGTGAGTCGCGCAGACACCAAAAGCGCGCCGATCCGTAGTTTCGCGCACCAAGCCCGGGGCGCCGTCCGGATGCGCGGGCGCCCGCCGGGGTCGAATCTAGGAGCATGTCCGAACCCTCGAGGGGCATCCCCGAAGCCGCCAGGGGCATCCCCGAATCGTCGCGGCCCGCGCCGGCGCGGCCGGCGCTCGCACACGTGCGCGTGATCGACTGCATGCACCACGGGATCCTCAGCTGCAGCGCCGACGCGCCGCTGAGCGAAGCCGCGCGGATCATGGCCGGGCACCGCGTGCACGCGCTCGCGGTCACCAACGGCGACTTGCGCCGGCCGATCGGCGTCCTCTCGACTCAGGACGTCGTCGCGGCCGCAGCCCGCGGCGAGAACCCGACTGCGAGAGACGCGGCGGTCCGGCAGCCGCTCGCAGTCTCGAGCGACGAGCTCCTCGTCCGCGCGACGCAGCTGATGGTGCAGCACGGCGTCGGACACCTGGTCGTGCTCGACGCGGCCAGCGGCTACCCGGTCGGGGTCCTGTCGACGCTCGACGTCGCGGCCGTGTACGGCGGCTCGTCGGCTGAGCGCTGAGCGCGCCGCCCAGCGAATCGACCTCGAATCCCTCCCGCGACTCGGTGCATACTGCATGTGAGGATCGCCCGATCAGCAATATGCTGCCCTGCGAGATGACCGCCGACGGGCTGCAAGGCAGGGCCGCGCTCGTCACCGGCGCGGCGAGCGGCATCGGGCGCGCGGTTGCGCAGCGGCTGCACGACGCGGGCATGCACGTGCTTTCGGTCGACGTCCGGCCCGACCCCGACGGCCCGGGGCTGCCGTTCGCAGCCGACCTCACGCTCGCACAGGCAAACGCCGCCGCGGTCGACGCGGCGCGCGTGCGCTTCGGACGCCTCGACGTGGTCGTCGCCAACGCCGGCGTCCAGCACGTGGCGCCGGTGCAGGAGTTCCCGCTCGAGCGCTGGGAGACGATCGTCAGCCTGCTGCTGACGAGCCCGTTCCTGCTCGCCAAGCACGCCTGGCCGGCGCTGCGCGAGTCCGACGCGGCGCGCTTGATCGTGATCGCCTCGGTGCACGGACTGGTCGCCTCCCCGTATAAGTCCGCGTACGTGTCCGCCAAGCACGGCGTGCTCGGGCTCGTCAAGACGCTCGCCCTCGAGGGGGCCGGCGATGGGATCGCGGTCAGCGCGGTGTGCCCCGCGTACGTCCGAACGCCGCTGGTCGAGAAGCAGATCGCCGACCAGGCCCGCGTCCACGGGCTGCCAGAGGAGGAGGTGCTCGAACAGGTGATCCTCGCGCCGCAGGTCGTCAAGCGGCTGATCGAGCCGGCGGAGGTGGCGGACGTCGTCGCCTTCCTCGCGGGCCCCTCCGGGCGGTTGTTCACCGGCGTGCCGGTGACGATGGACCAGGGCTGGACGTCACGATAGGCGCACACCGGGCGGCGCCCGACGCCGCCGCGATGCCAAGCCGATCGCATCAGGGGCCGCGTGCGCGCTGTCGCCCGCCAACCTTGCCACAACCATGTCAAGGTTGGCCCGAGCGCTGGTAGCATGGCTCAGATGCGCGATTTCCTGGCCACCGCGCGCGAGCGCGTGATCGTCTTCGACGGCGGCATGGGGGCGACCCTCGAGCAGATGCAGCTGAGCCTCGAGCGCGACTACAGGCTTCCGGGCCGCTGCCACGAGGCGCTGGTGCTCAACCGGCCCGAGGTGATCGAGCAGGTGCACACGTCGATGCTCGAAGCGGGGGCGATCGTCGTCGAGACCGACACGTTCCAAGGATCGCGCTGCAAGCTCGCCGAGTGGGGGCTCGAGTCCGAGACCGAGGAGATCAACCTCAGGGCGGCCCAGATCGCTCGCCGGGCGGCCGGCGCGAGCCGATTCGTCGCGGGCTCGCTCGGTCCCACCGGCTTTCTCCCCGCCAGCGATGACCCGGCCCTCGGCGCGATCACGTTCGCAGAGCTCGTCGACGTGTTCGCCCACCAGGCGGGTGCGTTGATCCGTGGCGGCGTCGACCTGCTGATCATCGAGACGGCGCAAGACATCCTCGAGCTCAAGGCGGCGGTGTTCGGGGCCCGCGAGGCGTTCGCAGGCGTGGGGCGGGCGGTCCCCGTTCAGTGCAGCGTCTCGCTGCTGCCCCAGGGCGGCAAGATGTTGCTCGGCACCGACATCAGCGCCGTGCTGACGACACTGGAGGCGCTCGAGGTCGACGTCATCGGGCTCAACTGCTCGACCGGCCCCGAGGACATGCGCGACGCGGTGCGGTTTCTCGGCGAGCACTGCTCTGTCCCCGTTCACTGCATTCCGAACGCCGGCCTGCCGCAGCAGGGACCCCGCGGCGAGACGATCTTCCCCGAGCAGCCCGATCAGCTCGCGAGCGTGCTCGGGGAGTTCGTCGAGCGCTACGGCGCCTCGATCGTCGGCGGCTGCTGCGGCACCACGCCGGCGCACATCGAAGCGATCGCGCAGCGGGTCGGCAAGCGCAGGCCGAAGGACCGGCCGCGTCGGCGCCCGCCGCACGTCAGCTCGATGATCGCCGCAACGCCACTGGTGCAGGACCCGCGCCCGACGCTGGTCGGCGAGCGGGTCAACGCGCAGGGCTCGCGCAAGGCCAAGGAGCTGCTGCTGGCCGATGACTACGACGGGCTGCTGAGCGTCGCCGAGGATCAGGTCGCCGGCGGCGCGCACGTGCTCGACGTCTGCGTCGCGCTGACCGAGCGTCAGGACGAAGCCGAGCAGATGCGCCAGGTCGTCAAGCGGATCTCGCTCAGCCAGCCGGCGCCGATCCAGGTCGATTCGACCGAGCCCGACGTGATCGAGACCGCTTTGGCGCAGATCCCGGGGCGCGCGATCGTCAACTCGATCAACCTCGAAGCCGGGCGCGCCAAGCTCGACCGCATCGTCCCGCTCGCCAGCGCGCACGGGGCCGCCGTGATCGCGCTGACGATCGACGAGGTCGGGATGGCCAAGACCGCGGCGCGCAAGCTCGAGGTCGCCCAGCGGATCGCGCGCCTGTGCTGCGACGAGCACGGGCTCGATCCGCAGGCGCTGATCTTCGACTGCCTGACTTTCACGCTCACGACCGGCGACGAGGAGTGGCGGCCCAGCGCGATCGAGACGATCGAGGGGATTCGCGCGATCAAGGCGCAGATCCCGGGCGTCAAGACGTCGCTGGGCGTCAGCAACGTCTCGTTCGGCGTCGGCATGCCTGCGCGAAGCGCGCTCAACAGCGTCTTCTTGCACCACTGCGTGCAGGCTGGCCTGGACCTCGCGATGGTCAACCCGAGCCACATCACGCCTTACGCCGAGATTCCCGGTGACGAGCGCGAGCTCGCCGACGACCTCGTGTTCAACCGCCGCGAGGATGCGCTCGAGCGGTTCATCGCCCACTTCGAGTCCATGCAACCGGCGCAGACGGGCACCCAGCAGGCCGACCCGACCGCGGGCATGGAGCCCGAGGAGGCGCTGCACTTCCACGTCCTGCGTCGCAAGAAGGAGGGGGTCGAGGACTGGATCGACCGCAGCGTCGAGAAGCTCGGCGCCGTGCCGACGCTCAACGAGGTGCTGCTGCCGGCGATGAAGGAGGTCGGTGACAAGTTCGGCGCCGGCGAGCTGATCCTGCCGTTCGTGCTCCAGTCCGCGGAGGTGATGAAGCGCGCCGTCGCCCGGCTCGAGCGCTACCTGGACAAGCTCGAGGGCTACACGAAGGGGACGGTCGTGGTCGCGACCGTGTTCGGCGACGTGCACGACATCGGCAAGTCGCTGGTGAACACGATTCTCACCAACAACGGCTACACCGTGATCGACCTCGGCAAGCAGGTCCCGATCTCGACCATCATCGACGCCGCGGTGCGCCATCGCGCGACCGCGATCGGACTCAGCGCGCTGCTCGTATCGACCTCCAAGCAGATGCCGGCCTGCGTCCAGGAGCTGCACGCGGGCAAGCTCGGCTTTCCGGTGCTCGTTGGCGGCGCGGCGATCAACCGCAACTTCGGCCTGCGGATCCTCTATCCCGACGGCGCCGAGTCAGACGCGATCTACGAGCCGGGCGTGTTCTATTGCAAGGACGCGTTCGAGGGCCTCGCGAAGATGGACCAGCTGATCGACCCGGAGGCCCGCGAGGCTCTGCTGGCAAGGACCCGCGACGCGGCGCGGCGACTGCGCGAGCAGCCCGAGACCCGCGACGACGACGCGCCTGCGACGACCGATGCCTCCGTGCGCTGCGGCGCCGCAACCGACAACCCCGTCCCTGAGCCGCCGTTCTGGGGCGTGCGAGAGATCGACGTCGACATGGACGAGGTCTATCGCCATCTCGACACCCACGTGCTGTTCAAGCTGCACTGGGGCGGGCGCGGAATCAAGGGCGAGGAGTGGGCGCGGCTTGTGCGCGACGACTTCCAACCGCGCCTGGAGCGCATGTGGCGCGAGCAGACCTACCTGCATCCCCGCGCCTTGCTCGGCTACTTCCCGTGCAACTCCGACGGCAACGAGCTGATCGTCTGGGACCCGCAGGCGCCCGGGCGACGTGAGCTCGAGCGCCTCGTGTTCCCACGCCAGCCCAGGCATCATCGGATCTGCCTGGCCGACTTCTACCGCCCGCGAACCAGCGTCGAGATCGACGTCGTCGCGATCCAGGCCGTCACCGCCGGTGACCAGGTGACCGCGTTGATGTCATGCCTGGAGCGCGACGGCGAATTCGCGCAGCAGCTGTTCGTGCACGGACTCGGCGTGCAGACCGCGGAGGCGATAGCGGAGTGGCTTCACGCGCGCGTCCGCTCCGAGCTGGGGCTCGCGCCCGCCCAGGGGCGGCGCTACTCGTGGGGATACCCGGCCTGCCCCGACCAGTCCGAGCACGAGAAGGTCTTCCGCCTGCTGCACGCGCCGGCGATCGGCCTGCGATTGTCGGGCGGTTATGCGGTCGAGCCCGAGCAATCGACGCTCGCGATCGTGGCCCACCATCCCCAGGCGGTCTACTTCGGGATGAAGTCGGGCTTTCTGCCAAGGAGCGCAGGCCAGGCGGCGGACGAGCTGATCGCGGGGTCTGACAAGGACCCGACGCGGCTGGCGGAGCTCACGGACGCCGAGCCCGCGCTGGCCGAGGCCTGACGAGCCACGGTGCGCGCAAGCGGCCCGTTTCATTCGCTCTCCAGCCACAACTTCGTGCGCGTGGCGGCGGCGGTGCCGCATGTCATGGTCGCAGAGCCCGCGTTCAACGCGCGGCAAACGATCGCGCTCGCCCAACGCGCACACGACGCCGGCGCGGTGCTGGTGATCTTCCCCGAGCTCGGCCTGTCCTCGTACGCGATCGACGATCTGCTCCATCAACACGCGCTGCTCGACGCGGTGCTCGATGCGATCGAATCCCTCGTCGAGCACAGCGCCGGGTTGGCGCCCGTGCTGGTGGTCGGCGCGCCGCTGCGCATGGACGGCGCCCTGTTCAACACTGCCGTCGTGATCCACCGCGGGCGGCCGCTCGGCGTGATCCCCAAGAGCTATCTGCCGGAGTACCGCGAGTACTACGAGAAGCGCCAGTTCCGGGCCGCACGTGACGCGATCACGGACACAATCCGCCTGCTCGACGCGAATGTGCCGTTCGGCCCGGATCTGCTGTTCGTCGATCGCGACCGGCCGGACTTCAGCGTCTACGTCGAGATCTGCGAGGACGCGTGGGCCCCGATCCCGCCGAGCAGCTACGGCGCGATGGCGGGCGCGACAGTGCTGGCGAACCTGTCCGCGAGCAACATCACGATCGGCAAGGCCGACTATCGCAAGCTCCTCGGCGCCTCGCAGTCCGGGCGGGCGATCGCCGCCTACATCTTCACCGCCGCCGGACTGGGGGAATCGACCACCGACCTCGCCTGGGACGGTCAGGCGATGATCCACGAGAACGGCGACCTGCTCGCCGAAGCGCAGCGCTTCGCCGATGACGAGCAGCTGATCACGGCCGACATCGACCTCGACCGGATCGTCGCCGACCGCGCGAGCTCGAGCAGCTTCGGCGACTCGATTCACGACCACCGCGATCGCCTGCGCGAGATGCGACGGATCGCCTTGAGCTTCGACCAGCCGCCCCGCGCGTTGCAGCTGCGGCGAGCCTACGAGCGCTTCCCGTACGTTCCGGCGGACCGCGCGAGCCGCGACGACCGTTGCGAGGAGGTCTACAACATCCAGGTCCGCGGGCTCGAGACACGACTGCGGGCGACCAGCACCGAGAGGGTTGTGATCGGCGTCTCCGGAGGCCTCGACTCGACGCATGCCCTGATCGTCGCCGCGCGCGCAGTCGATCGGCTCGGGCTCGCTCGCGATCACGTGCTCGCGTACACGATGCCCGGCTTCGCCACCACCTCGACCACGCGCACCAGCGCTCGCCGCCTGATGCTAGCGCTGGGCGTCAGCGCCAACGAGATCGACATCCGGCCCTCCGCCACGCAGATGCTGCGCGACCTCGGCCATCCCGCCGGAGCAGGTGCGCGCCAGTACGACGTCACCTACGAGAACGTGCAGGCCGGTGAGCGCACCTCCCACCTGTTCCGCCTCGCCAACCAGCATCGAGCGCTCGTGATCGGCACCGGCGACCTGTCCGAGCTCGCCCTCGGCTGGAGCACGTACGGCGTCGGCGATCAGATGAGCCACTACAACGTCAACGCCTCCGTGCCCAAGACACTGATCCAGTTCCTGATCCGATGGGCAATCGACACGAGCCAGTTCAGCGCCGACGCCGGCGACGTGCTCGGTGCGGTGCTCGAGACCGAGATCTCACCTGAGCTGATCCCCCACGACGATCCCGACGCTAACATCCCGGGTCAGCACAGCGAGAAGATCGTCGGCCCCTACGAGCTGCAGGATTTCTTTCTCTACTACGTCGTGCGGTTCGGCTACGGGCCTCGCAAGCTCGCTTACCTCGCCCACCACGCCTGGCACGACCGCGCCCGCGGCCGCTGGCCGGACCTGATCCCTCCAGAGCGCCGCCACGAGTACTCGACGGCACAGATCAAGCACTGGCTCGGAGTGTTCCTGGAGCGCTTCTTCCACACCAGCCAGTTCAAGCGCTCGGCGATCCCCAACGCGCCGAAGGTCGGCACCGGCGGTTCGCTCTCTCCCCGGGGCGACTGGCGCGCGCCCAGCGACAGCACGGCCGCGACGTGGTTGTCCGAGCTCGACCACGTGCCGGACGATTGACCCGTCGACGCTACCCCCGTGCCTTGGCGGCCTCGCTGCCGCCGCGGCGCGATGCGGCGGACGACGGGCGGGCGGGGAGCTTGACGGGCGTCGTGTGCATCGCGCGCATGCGAATCTCACGCCACGACATGCCCTCCTTGAGCAGCGCCGGCATCCCCATCATGATCGCGGTCGTGACCTCGACAGCCTGCAGAATCACGCCGTAGGCGACGCCGGTGCCGTAGCTGACGTGCCAGCCGGTGTGCAGGACCGCGGCGCACGCGGCTTGGAAGACGCCCAGGTTTGCGGGCGTGGCGGGCAGCACCGCCGTGATGTTGACCGCAAACAGGACGGCGGCCGCTGCCGCCAGCCCCGCCTGGTGGTCGAGGCCAAGCGCGACCAGCAGCACGTAGCAGGAGAGCATCTGCAGCGCCCATGCCGACAGCTGCGCGAAGGTAGCGATCGCACCGAGGCGCGGGTGTCGGAAAACCTGCAGCCCGTCGCGGGCCCGCGTCAGCACCCCGGAGATCTGCGTCACGATCGTGTGGAGACGACTGTCGCCCCGGGATCCTTCTCGCCGGCGCGCGAGCACAGGCGCCAGCAGCAGCACGAGCACCAGCGCCAGAGGCGCGATCGCCGCCACCAGCAGCGTGTTCTGCTGCCCGTTGAACATGTCGACCGACGAGAACATGACCGTCCCGAGGACCGCGAGCGCGACGATGTTCAGGAACGTCTGCGAGACGAGCGTTCCCAACACGACCGGGAGGTGATCACGCGGCCTGCCCGTGCGTCGCGACACGACCAGCGCTCGCGACGGCTCACCCAATCGCGCAGGCAGCGTCGAGGACATCAGCACGCCGATCATCGTGCCCTGCATCGCGTCAGCCAGCCGGACTCGCGACCGCGGCAGCGCGGCGCGCAAGATCGCGTGCCACGAGACCGCGCGCATCACCATGGCGCTGCACATCACTCCGAGACCGAGCAGGACGAGCGTGGGACTGGAGTTGATCAGGGCCGCTGCGATGGTGCCGATGCCGATCTTCTGCAAAGCCAGCCATGCGAGCACAGCGCCGCCCAACGAGACGGCTGCCAGCGCGCCACGCCGCGCGCGCGCGATGCCTGCCCGGCGGCTCCCCGGACGGCTGTGCTCGAGGCTGGGCAGCCGGCGCGCCCGGGCGAGTGGCTTCAGATCGGCCGATCGCGCCCCGACTCGCACAGCGGCGCGCTGCAGCGCGCCCGAGGGCGCGGGCGTCGCGATCGCCTCCTGGTAGCAGTCCATCACCTCGGCGGCGACCCGCGGCCACGCGAACCGCTCCGCGTCGGCGGCGGCGCTGCGGGCCATCGACGCGCGCCGCTCCGGCTCGTCGTGCAGGTCCCGCAGCGTCTCGGCGAGCGCCTGCGCGTCGCCGGGGGCCACCAGCACGCCGGTGATGCCGTCGCGCACCACGTCGCGGTAGCCGGCGATGTCTGAGGCGACGACCGGCGTTCCGGCCGCAAACGCCTCGGTCAGGACCATGCCGAAGCTCTCGCCGCGCAGCGAGGGTGCGCACAGCACGTCGGCGCGCTCGAGCTCGTGCCGCTTGCGCTCGTCATCGACCTTGCCGAGCGCGCGCACGCCCCGAGGGTCGAGCATCAGCGGTGAGAGCTCGGCCTCTGAGGGGCCGATGACCGTCAGCTCGGTCGGGATGTGCTCGCGCAGCGCTTCGAAGGCGCGGAGCAACAGCGGCAGCCCCTTGCGCTCGACCGCCTGCCCGACGAACACGAGCCGCAGCACGTCGTTTGCAGGCGCGCCGGCGGCTCGCATCGCCTGTTGCGGATCGACGTGCACCCCGTTGGGAACGACGCGATAGCGGCCGCCGAAGAACCGCCGGGCGGTCCACGCCGCCGATTCGGACACCGCGATGCGCACATGCAGGCGGTTGAACACGCGACGTGCACCGAGCACGTTCGCGATGCCGTTGGAGAGCCGGTTCTCGTTGTAGGTGTGAAACGTGCCCACGAGCGGCAGTGCAACGGAGTCGACCGCCACCCAGGGCGCGACCGGCGCAATCGGCTCGTGGACGTGCACGACGTCGAACCGGTCGGTCCGCAACTCCCGGTGCATCGTCGCGACACCGTACGGCGTAAGCGAGACGTTCGACACTGCGCCGTTGGCGTTGAAGCCGACCGTACGGCCAAGTGACACGAGATAATTTGGGGCTTGCAGTCGCTGCGGCCGGGCTCCGCGGTGCGACACCGCCGAAACCCGATCTGGCGGGTCGAACGGCGCGAGCACCCGCACTTCGTGTCCGTCTGCAATGAAGCACTCCGCCAGCGCTTCGATGTGCCTTGTCACACCCCCCGGATACGTCCACGAATACGGGGACAGGAGGGCGATTCGCATGGCATCCATGGTAGTCGTTAGCCCTTTCTCAAGGCAGGGTCCAAGCCGCGTATCATCACCGCGATGCCTGTTCGCCAGTTCGTCAAGTACACCTTCCTGCAGGTCGATCCGGCTTGGCGGCGGCTCGACGATCAGCGGCGCGCAGCCGACAAGCGGGAGCTCATCGCGGCCTGCGAGGACTTCGCGGACGGCCATCTGCTGCGCGCGTTCTCGCTCGTCGGGACGCGCGGCGATGCCGATCTGATGCTGCTCAGCCAGGCGCAGAACCTCGAGCGAATCCACGAATTCCACGTCGTGCTCGCGCAGAGCGGCCTGATGAAGTGGTGCACAGTGCCGTATTCCTTTTTGGCGATGACCAAGCCCTCGGAGTACTCCGGCGAGTCGCGGCTCGAGGTTCGACCCGCCCACGCCAAGTACCTCTTCGTCTACCCGTTCGTGAAGACGCGCGCTTGGTATGGCCTGCCCGGGGACGACCGTTGGCGGATCATGCAGGAGCACATCAGGGTCGGGCGCGAATACCCGTCGGTCGACCTCAACACCAGCTACTCGTTCGGACTCGATGATCAGGAGTTCGTGGTCGCGTTCGAGACCGATAACCCGGCCGACTTCCTCGACCTCGTGCAGCGCCTCCGGACGACTGAATCGAGCGCCTACACGCTGCGCGACACGCCGACCTTCACCTGCATCTCATGTTCGGTCGAGCGAGCGCTGGGGGCCCTCGACGGCGCTGCGCTGACCGTCACCGAAACCGCCGCCACATGATGGCCGCAGCCTGCCGCCTCGGGCGCTGTGCCCGCCGCCAGCCGTAGGCCGCGGGAGCGCGACGCGATCGCGCACCTGCGCGCCGTCGATCCGGTGCTGCGCGCCGTGATCGACGAGATCGGCGCCGATGGCCTCGGCGACGCTCGCGCTGGCCGACCGCAGGACCATTACGGGGCGTTGCTGCGTTCGATCGTGGGCCAGCAACTGTCCACGAAGGCCGCCCGCGCGATCTACACCCGCCTGACCGAGCGATTCGACGGCCGCACCCCCACGCCTCAGCAGGTCCTCGCCGACGATCCCGACGCCCTCCGGGCCGCGGCCGGGCTCAGCCACGCAAAGGTCCGGTACCTGCGGTCGCTCGCCGAGCACGTGCTCGACGGCTCGTTGGCGCTGGAGCGCCTGGAGGAGTTGCCAGACGAGGAGGTGATCGACGAGCTGACCGCCGTCAAGGGACTCGGCACGTGGAGCGCCCACATGTTCTTGATGTTCCACCTCCAGCGCCCGGACGTGCTCCCCGTCGGCGACCTCGGAATCCGCCGCGCGGTGAAGATCCGCTACGAGCTAGACAAACCCCCTGCACCTGGCGAACTTACGGCGCTCGCCGAGCCGTGGCGACCGCACCGCACGCTCGCGTGCCGCTATCTGTGGCGCTCGCTTAGCGCCACCCCGGTGTGAGGGATGGCAACCGAGATGGCAACTTGCCCGGGGGGCGGCCGTGGACGAGCGGGGCAGCGCTGCGGGCGCCAGGCCGCCGTATTGCAGCCGCCTCACCGGTGTCGGATTGATCGGGGCGGGAGCCGCCGCGAGTTCTCCGGGTAGCCGAACGGCTTGCCTTTGGCATCGGTTGTCAGCGCGCTGTTCGAGCCGATCGACCTTGACGCGGCCTCTCGCGGCTAGCCGTCGGCGGACCGGAGGGCGACTGAAACGCGTGATGTGCTCGCTCGCCGCGATCCGCTGTAGGGCTACGAGGCGCCCCCAAACTCTTCTCGGTGGCGACGGGTCCCTTACGGTCGGCGGGAAGTGGTGTGCGTGGCTTCGCGCACGTGCTGCAGGGGCACGAGCATCGCGCCGGCGAACGCGGCGGCGGCTGCGATGCGCCAGCCGAAGATGACCGCGACGGTGGCGGTCGGCGCCGCATAGCGGGCCGGGAGCCGCCGTGCGAGGCGCCAGATGACCGCGGCGATGGCGGCCAGCAGCGCGAGCAGACCAGCGCGCCTGACCCACCTATGTCCGCTGTCGGTCCCGTGCTCGTTGTTCGCGCGGGCACGCGTGGTGCGCCCGGCGCGTGCCGCGGGGGAGCTCGCCGGCGGCTGCAGGTAGGCGTCGAGGGTGCGGGCGGTCGGGAATCGGGCGCGCAGCTCGTCGATCGCCTGGTCGGCGAGGCCGTGCCACTCCTCGGAGGCGGTCTCATCGAAGCTGATCTCGTGTTCCAGGCGCGCCATTAGCCGCGCCGCGTGGACCGGCGTCCTAGCCGCGCGGGCCTTGCCGAGTGGGTCTGCGATTGCCATGAGGCTTCCTTTCCTCGTTGGGGGGTCATTGGTTGGCGTTGCGGATCGTTTGGATCTCGAGGTCGAGCTCTAGCTGGGCCCAGGCCTGATCGGCGGTCAGGACTGCGGCGGAGAGCCGGCGCGCGAGTGCGAGACAGGCGCGGTCGCCGAACGAGAGCCCTGCTGAGCGGGTCAACGGTCGCAGCCGGGCTGTCTCGATCGAGTCCGCCACGGAGAACTGCTCGACTGCGATCGCGCCGTCGAGTA
>Ga0335081_10002007_pt1 | contig 32137 bp, 26 predicted proteins | sample Lox_Sample_35_FD_206713 | JGI IMG/M metagenome (GOLD analysis project Ga0335081, IMG submission 206713) | Soil microbial communities from Loxahatchee National Wildlife Refuge, Florida, United States - Lox_Sample_3.5 | ecosystem: Environmental > Terrestrial > Soil > Wetlands | place: USA...
CTCGCCGCATTCGGTGCACGGCTCACCGAGCACCACCAAGGGTTCACCGTGCGGCCGGATCGCGTGCTCGGGGCAGGTCAGCAGGCACGCGCCGCAGCCGCGGCAGTCCGCGGTGACCACGGCGGTCATGGCGCGGCCCACCGGTAATCGCGGGGCGTGACCATCCGCCCGGCCTGGACCTTGGTCCGCGACGAGCCGACCACGACCAGCGTGTGCATGTCCGCTACCGCGGGGTCGAACTCGGCCAGCGTGCTGAGCGAGGCGGCCTGGCCTGCCCGGCTGGCGTTCCGGACCCAGCCGACCGGCGTGGACGGCGGCCGGTGCGCGGCCAGCAGCTCGAGCGCCCGGCGCAGCTGCCAGTCCCGTTTGCGGCTGGCCGGGTTGTAGAAGCAGGTCACCAGGTCCCCCTCGGCCGCGGCGGTGACCCGCCGCTCGATCACCGGCCAGGCCGTGTGCAGGTCGGACAGGGAGATCATGACGTGGTCGTGGCCGAGCGGCGCGCCGAGCACCGCGGCGGTGGCCAGCGCCGCGGTCACCCCGGGCACCACGGTCACGTCGATCTCGCTGCCCGCCAGCTCCAGCGCCGGGCTGCCCATCGCGTAGACACCCGCGTCGCCGGACCCGATCAGCGCGACCGCCCGCCCGGCCCGGGCCTGCGCCACCGCCGCGGCGGCCCGCTCCTGCTCCGCGCCCAGGCCGCTGGCCAGCACCGTCGTCCCCGGCCTGAGCAGGTCGGCGACCTGCTCCAGGTAGGCGTCGAGCCCGGCGACCACGGCCGCGCGGCGCAGTTCGGCCACGGCGCGCGGGGTCATCAGGTCCCGGGCGCCGGGCCCGATCCCGATCACCGCCAGCCGGCCCCGCGGCCGGGCCCGGGCCACCGCGACCGTGGCGTGCGCGCTGACCCGCTTGGCGGCCAGCAGCACCGAGCCCGGCTCGATCAGCGCCGCCGCCTCGGCGACGCTCGGCGTGCCGACCGCGCGCCGCACCACCTCGCTCGGGTTGGGCACCGGTACCGCGGCGAGCCGGCTGGCCGGGAAGGTGACCACGTTCCAGCCGCGTCCGGCCGCCGCCGCCAGCAAACCGGGCTCGTCCGCCTTCACATCCGCCGTACCGAGATACCGAACGGACCTGGGTGACACGCCCGCCTCGAGCAGCGTGTCGTCGATGAGCTGGCCGATTTCCTCAGGGGAAGCGCCCTTGCTCGCGCCCACGCCGACACGCAGTGAGGGGGGGCGGTAGAGCACGACCCGTTCGGTCGTCTGGGTTGTCTGGTCGGTCACCACGACGGCGGGGGCGCCTGGTTCCGGACGGTCGGTGCGCACGACGTTGGGCGGCAGCGCGGGGAGCGGCCACTCCTGGCTGGCGCTGAAGGTGACGCGCTCACCGCTGAGGATCGCGGTCCCGACGGCGGCCAGGTCGCTGCCCGGCTCGATGGTGAAGCCCAGGTCGGCGCCGAAATCATCGAGCCCCGCGCCGCCGGCGGCGTCGCTGGCGGTGGTGACGACGGGTTCGGCGCCCAGGGTGGCGGCGACCCGGCGGGCCAGCTCGTTGCCGCCGCCGGAGTGCGCGCCGAGCACCGGGACGGCAAAGCGCAGCGCCTCGTCGACGCAGACCACGGCGGGGTCGTCGTGCTTGGTCGTCAGCAGCGGGGCGAGCAGCCGGACGGTCGCGCCGACGGCGAGGAAGCTCACGACGGCGTCGCACTCGGTGAACGCGCGGGGCAGGGCCTCGGCCGCGGGGCCATCGTAGCTGCGGGTGTCCGGCCAGGCGGCGAGCCGCCCCGCAGCGGCGTGGCCCGCCTTCGTGACGCTGACCAGGCCGATCATCGCTCTTCCCATCGCTCTTCCCATCGCTGGCCCCAGAGGACGAAGACCGGGTTCTGCGCGGCCAGGCGGTGCTGCCCGCCGGGCAGCGGGGTGAGGCGGGAGGCCTGGAGCTGGACGCCGTCGGCCTGGTAGCGGTGGTGGTTCAGCAGGGCGGCGGTCTCGGCGACCCGATCGACGGCGGCCAGCGTGACCACGACCGTCCGCGGGCTCGCCAGCCGGATCGCGGCGGCCAGCACGGTGTGGTCGCCGCCGCCGGCGAAGACCGCGTCCGCAGGCGGCAGGCCGTCGAGGGCCTCCGGGGCGCGGCCGTGGTGGACGCGCAGGCGGACGTGGTGGCGTTCGGCGTTGCGGCGGATCTTCTCGCACTGGGCGGGGTCCGATTCGATCGCGATCACCCAGGCGCCGAACCGCCCGCACTCCACGGCCACCGAACCCGAGCCCGCGCCCACGTCCCAGATCGTCCGGCCGGGGGCCGGGCCGAGGCGGGCCAGCACCAATGCGCGGACCTCCGGCTTGGTGATCATCGAGTCGCGGTGCTCGAACGCGTCCTCCGAGAGCGCCCAGCCGTCCGGGGCGCCCGGGTGGCCGGCCAGCCAGCGCGGCGGGCCGGGTGCGTCGTGCTCGTGCTCGTGCTCGTGCTCGTCGAGGCTGATGAGGATGTTGGGGTCGGCGAGGCCGGTTTCCGCGGGCAGGACGCCGACCTTCTCCTCGGGGGTGCCGAGGAGCTCGACCGCGTAGACGCGCTTGCCCGCGGCGTGCAGTTCCCGCGCGAGGCCGGCGGCGGTGCCCGGCGCGGTCAAGATCGCGGTCTTGGGGTGCGCCAGCGCGGCGGCCAGGGCTTTTCGCGGATCGCGGCCGTGGGCCGAGACGACCAGGGCATCGTCCCAGTCCAGGCCGATTCTCGCGAAGGCGTCCGCGACCGAGGAGACCGCCGGGATGACGTGCGGCGTGATCCCGCGGGCGCGCAGGGCCCGGACGATGCCGAAGAAGCCGGGGTCGCCGGAGGCCAGGACGGCGGTGGGGCCTTCGCGCGCGGCGATGGCGTCGAGGGCCTCGTCCAGGTGCCGGAGTTCTATTTGTTCTGCGTGCGGCGGAACGGGGGCGACCCGCAGGTGCCGGGGAGCGCCGATGACCGTTCGCGCCTCGGCCAGGGCCTTCGTGGCGTCGGGGCCAGGGGGGCGGCCGTCGCAGCCGATCACGGTGACGGTCACGCCGGGGCCTCGGCGATCTTGTGCTGGCCGGTGAAGTCGACCATGACGACGCGGACCTGCGGGGGCTTCGTTCCCGGGCTGCCTGCCTCGGCGCTGAACCGGCTCAGCACGCGGGCGGCGCGGGCGCACAGCTCGCGGCCTGCCGCCGGAAGCAGGCCGGCCTGGTCCCAGAGTTCGGCCGCGTGCCGGGCGGTGTTGGCGTCGCCGATCCGCTCGGCCAGGTCTTCCGGGCCGCCTGCGGCTCGCGTGATGTCGGCCAGCAGGGCCAGGTCCACCTTGGACCGGGTGTAGTGGGTCATCAGCACGCCCGCGGCCAGCTTGGTGAGCTTGCCCGCCATGCCGGCGAAGACGACCTGCCCGAGGTGGTGCTCGGCCGCCCGGCGCAGGGCGGCGCCGGTGAAGTCCCCCACCTCGACGAAGCACACCTCCGGCAGTTGCGGGAGGAGCTTCATGGCGCCCTTCTCGGTGCGGCCGCCGGTGCACAGCACCACCGTGTCCTCGCCCTGGGCGGCGAGCACCGAGATCGCCTGCTCCACGCTGGCCCGCCAGGACGCGGTGGAGAACGGCCGGACGATGCCGGTGGTGCCGAGGATCGAGATGCCGCCGATGATGCCGAGCCTGGCGTTAGTGGTCTTGCGCGCCATCCGCTCGCCGTCCGGTACCGAGATGATCACGGTGACGCCCGTGGTGCCCAGGTCGACGGCCTCGCCGACGGCCTGGGTGATCATCGCGCGGGGCACCGGGTTGATGGCCGGACCGCCCAGTTCGAGCCCGAGGCCCGGCTTGGTGACCACGCCCACGCCCACGCCGCCGTCCAGCTCGAGGCCAGGCTCGCCGCGCCAGCGTACGGTGGCGGTCAGCCGCGCGCCGTGGGTCACGTCCGGGTCGTCGCCGGCGTCCTTGACCACCACGGCCATCGCCTGGGCTGGTTCGACCGTGCATTCGTCCACAGGGAAGCGGACCCGCTGGCCATCCGGCAGGCCGACCTCGACGGTGTTTTGCATCTCGTGTGTGGCCAGCGCGGTGGTGGCCGCCTTGGCCGCGGCGGACGCGCAGGTCCCGGTGGTCCAGCCGGTGCGCAGCGCCTTCTTCCGCACCTTGGCCGTCCGCGGCAGGTCCGGCTCGCGCAGCTCGGGATCCTCGCTCACGTTTTGCCCTTTGTGTCCCGGAGCTGCTTCCTGGCCTGGGGTTCGGCCTTACGGTACCCGTGGAAGTGGCCGGGGTGGTACAGGTGCGAGCGGGTGCCCGTTGTCTGCAGCGCCGGGCCGACCAGCACCAGCGTGTGCTTCCAGAGCTTGCGCTGCTTGATCGTGGCAGCCAGGGTGTCGAGTCTGGTGCGGATGATCAGCTCATCCGGCCAGGTCACCTGGTAGGCGACCACGCACGGGGTGTCTGCTGGGTAGCCGCCCTGGAGGAGCTCCTCCTGCAGCTGGCCGGACCGGGCGGCCGACAGGAACAGCGCCATCGTGGTGCCGTGCCGGGCGAACTCCCCGACCTGCTCCCCCGGAGGCATCGGCGTCTTGCCGCCGCCCAGCCTGGTCAGGATCACCGACTGGGCGACCTCCGGGATGGTCAGCTCGCGCTGGATGGCGGCGGCCACCGCGGTGAAGCTGGACACGCCCGGAACGATCTCGGTGTCCAGGCCGAGTTCGGCGCACTGCTCGAGCTGCTCCTGGACGGCGCCCCAGAGCGAGGGGTCGCCGGAGTGCACCCGGGCGACGGTGAGGTTATGGCGGGCCGCGCGCTCGTAGTAGGGCAGCACGCCCTCCATGGGAAGTTGCGCGGAGTCGACGATCTCCGCGTCCGTCGTGGCGTGGGTCAAGATACGCTGGTCGACCAGGCTCGACGCCCAGATGACGATGTCGGCGGTGGCGATGGCGCGCGCGCCGCGCTGCGTGAGCAGATCCGGCGCGCCCGGGCCCGCCCCCACGAACACCACGCGCCCCGCTGGCTGGCTCCGTCCCTGCGGTTGGCTCCGTCCCTGCGGTTGGCTGCCGTCACGGGCTGGGGTGGCCTCGGTCCGTTGCTCGCCCGCCTTGGCGCCTTCTCCAACCACGGCGATGTGACCCTGCCGTGGTTCTGACCACGGCGATGTAACATCGCCGTGGTTCGGGTTTGGCGCACCGGGCGGGGTTACTGTCACTTCCGCCTCAGCGGTTGCCTGCGTTTCACTGGGGCGCGCGGTGAGGCGGCCGCCGATGCCTGAGGCCCGGAGGGCCGGGATGATCAGGGTGGACAGGTAGGGAATGTCCGAAATGTCCGCTTGGAGGGACGCCGGGGATTCGGTAGGAAGTGGCTCTCTACCGAATCTATTGGGTAGAAAGCCACTCTCATTGAATTCGAGGGGGGGTGCGGGGCGGAGGAGGTCGGCAGCGGGGGCGATTAGCTCGCCTTCCAGGCCGAGGCGGGCGCCGATGACGGCGGCGTCCAGGCGGCCGACGGCCTGGAGGCGGGCGGCCAGGACAGCGGGCGCGGGGCTGGCGGCGGCGCCGACCTTGTAGCCGACGACGGTGCCGCCGCGGGCCAGCGCCTGGTCCAGGGCGGCGACGCCGCCGTTGAGCGGGACGAGCGTGACCGGTTCGGTGCCCTCGGCCAGCGAGATGCCAGCCCGGGAGGCCAGGTCCTGCATGGCGGTGATGCCCGCCACCGTCTCCACCGCCACCTCGGGCACGATCTCGCGGACGGCCTGGGCCAGGTAGCTGAAGGTCGAGTAGAGGTTCGGGTCGCCGAGGGTGCCGAACGCGACCGAACCGGCGCCCGCGGCGAACTCCTCCGCCACCGCGGCGGCGGCCGCCTGCCAGGCCGCGGCCCGCCGCGGCGTGACGCCGCCGGTGTCGTTCAGCGCGAACTCGAGGCGGCGGATCCGGTCCGCGCCGACGTAGGCACGGATGATGCTCTCGGCGCGGCCGGGGCCCGCAGACTCGGGGTGTTCCGGGTCGGCGGCCAGCACCGGGACCAGCACCGCGTCGGCCTCGCGCAGCACCCGGACGGCCTTGACCGTGACCAGCTCCGGGTCGCCGGGCCCGACCCCCACGCCGATCAGGCGCTTCACCCCGCCCTGTCGTTTCATACCGCTCGGTCGTTTCATGCCGAGGGCACCTTGGCGCAGGCGGCGGCGAACCTGGCCGCCGCGGCCGGGTGGCCGGCCCAGTGCGTGTGCAGGTAGGAGGCCACCACCGATCCGGCCACGTGACCCTCGACGGTGCCGGGGCCGACCTGCCAGGCGGGCTGGTCTCCGGCCGCGGGCACGGCCGCGGTGCGGTGGAACTCGTGGCCGCGGACCACGTCACCCGCCCGGGCAAGCACCGAATCCGTCACGGCCACCGCCTGCCGGTAGCCCAGGGTCAGCTTCGGCGTCATCGTGGCCCGCACGTCGAGGACGCCGCACATGGGCCGGTCGTCCAGCGTCCGGGCCAGGTAGAGCAGGCCGGCGCACTCGGCCGCGACCGGCGCGCCCCGGGCGGCCAGCGCCGCGACCCGGTCGCGCAGCCGCCCGTTGGCGGACAGGCCGGCCGCGTGCATCTCGGGGAAGCCGCCGCCGAGGATCAGCCCGGCCGTCCCCGCGGGCAGGTCCTCGTCTCGCAGCGGGTCGAACCGGGCTATCCGGGCCCCGGCCGCCTCGAGGAGTTCGGCTTGCTCGGTGTAGCCGAAGGTGAAGGCCGCGCCGCCGGCTATCGCGATCGTGGCGGCTGGGCCGGTGCGCGCGGTTGCGGGCGGCGCAGACCACGCGGGGCCGGGCAGCGCGGGGGCGCGGGCCGCCAGGGCGAGCAGGGCGTCCAGGTCGCAAGAGGCGGTGACCAGGGCGCCCATCCGGTCGATGGCCTGGCCGGCCAGGGCGGCGCGCTCGGCCGCGGGGATCAGGCCGAGGTGCCGGGACGGCGTGACGATCCCCTCGGTCCGCCTGATCACGCCGAAGACCGGCAGGCCGGTGCCGCCCAGGGCGTCCCGGAGCAGCCGCTCGTGCCGGTCCGACGCGACCTGGTTGAGGATCACGCCGGCCACCGGGGTCCGCGGGTCGAAGCCGGCGAAGCCGGCCGCCAGCGCGGCCACCGAGCGCCCGGCCCGGGCCGCGTCCACCACCAGCACCACGGGCGCGCCGAGCAACCGGGCCACGTGTGCTGTAGAGCCGAAATCGGGGCCGATGGGATTAGCGGGGACAGTGGGGCTGGTGGGACTAGAGGGGCTAGTAGGGCCAGAGGGGTTAGTGGGGGCGAGGGGGTTGGTGGAGGCGAGGGGGTTGGTGGAGGCGAGGGGGTTGGTGGAGGCGAGGGGGTTGGTGGGGGCGGAGGCGGTGGGGTTGGCGGGCATGGCGGTGTGGTCGACACCGTCGAACAGGCCCATCACGCCTTCGACGACGGCGACCTGCGCTCCGGCCGCGCCGTGCCGGAACAGCGGCGCGATCAGCTCCTCGCCGCACAGGAACGGGTCCAGGTTCCGTGGCAGCCTGCCGGTGGCCAGGGCGTGGTAGCCGGGGTCGATGTAGTCCGGGCCGACCTTGTGCCCGGAGACCGTCAGGCCACGGGCGCGCAGTGCCGCCATCAGCCCGACGGCCACGGTGGTCTTGCCGCAGCCGGACGCCGGGGCGGCGATGACCAGGCGCGGGAGGGCTACCATTCGATGCCCTTCTGGCCCTTCTGGCCGGCGTCCATCGGGTGCTTGACCTTGGTCATCTCGGTGACCAGGTCGGCCGCCCCGGTCAGCCTGGGGTCGGCGTCCCGGCCGGTGATCACCACGTGCTGCTGGCCGGGCCGGGCGGCGAGCGCGCCGATGACCTCGTCGACGTCCACCCAGCCCCACTTCATCGGGTAGGTGAACTCGTCGAGCACATACAGCCGATAGGTCTGCGCGGCCAGGTCGCGCTTGATCTGAGCCCAGCCCTCGGCGGCCTGCTCGGCGTGGCTATCGGCGTCGCGCTGGATCCAGGACCAGCCCTCGCCCATCTTGTTCCAGCTGACCGTCCCGCCCTGGCCGGTCTCGCCGAGCAGCCGGAGCGCGCGTTCCTCGCCGACCCGCCACTTCGCCGACTTGACGAACTGGAAGACCCCGACCGGCCAGCCCTGGTTCCAGGCCCGCAGGGCCAGGCCGAACGCGGCGGTGGACTTTCCCTTGCCCGGCCCGGTGTGCACGATGAGCAGCGGGCGGTTCCGCCGCTGCCGGGTGGTCAGGCCGTCGTCCGGGACGTGTTCGGGGGTTCCCTGCGGCATCAGGCCACCCTCCCCTGCCCTGGCCCCCGGCTGAGCTGGCGGGCGACACCCGCCTCGATTTCGTCCATGCCCAGCAGGGTCGCGCCGAGCTGGACCGCCAGCCGTCCGGCCAGGCCGAGCCGCAGCACCGACGCCTCGCAGTCCACCACCACGCTGGCCGTCCCGGCCAGCCCCGGCCCTGTCAGCATGGCCGCGGCGCGGGCCAGGTCGGCGTCGCTGCCGCTGGTGGCGCGGCCGTCGGTGACCACGACGAGCAGGGCACGGCGGCGGGGATCCCGCAGGCGTTCGGCGGCCAGGACGCGAGCCGCCCGGGCCAGGCCCGCGGCCAGCGGGGTCCGGCCGCCGGTAGCCAGGCTGGCCAGGCGGCGGGCAGCGGCCTCCACCGAGGAGGTCGGCGGCAGCGCGACCTCGGCTCCCGTGCCGCGGAACGTGACCAGGCCCACCTTGTCCCGGCGCTGGTACGCGTCGAGCAGCAGGGACAGGACCGCGCCCTTGACCGCGCGCATCCGCTGCCGCGCCGCCATCGACCCGCTGGCGTCCACGGCGAAAAGCACCAGGTTTCCCTCCCGGCCCTCGCGCACCGCCTCACGCAGGTCGGCGGGGCCCGGCCGGAGGAGGGGGGAGGCAGCGCCGGCGGCGGGGGCGTCCGCGCGCGTGGACGGCGCAGTCGCGCCGCGAACCGCGGCGGCGCGGACGGTGGCGGGGAGGTGCAGGGCGAACGGCCGGTCCTGCGGGAGGCGGGCGCCGACAGTGCGGCCGAACGGGCCTCGGGCAGCGGACCGGCGGCCTGGCGCGCCCTCACCCACCCCCGGCACGGTGAGCAGCCGGGCCCGGAACGGGGCCGCGGGCGGAACCGGAGCGCTCGGCGGGGTGTCAGCGGGCTGCTCGGTCTGGTGGGTCTGGTGAGGTGTATCGGGGTCCGGGAGGCCGCCGGGGCCGCCGGGGCCGCCAGGGCCGCCGGAGGGATCGTCATCCGGATCTTGGGGACCGCGGGGATCGGGGCCGGAGCTGGCCTCCCGCAGGGCCTCGTCGAGGGCCTGCTCGTCTAGGCCGGGGGCGTCGAACGGGTCACGGCGGCGGCGGTGCGGCAGGGCCAGCCGGGCCGCGGTGCGGATGTCCTCCTCGGTCACTACGTCACGCCCGTGCCAGGCGGCCAGGGCAATCGCGGTCCGCGCGGTAACCAGGTCGGCGCGCATGCCGTCCACGCCGAACGATCCGCACACCGCGCAGATCTGGCGCAGCGCGGCGTCCGGCAGCTCGACGCCGGGGAGGCGATTTCTGGCCGTGGCGACCTGAGCGGCCAGTTTTCCGGTGTCCGCGGAGAAGCGGGTTGCGAAACCCGCGGGGTCGGCTTCGAAGGCGAGCCTGCGGCGAACCACCTCGGCCCGTTCGGCCCAATCTTGACTCGCCGTGACCTGTACCGTCAGCCCGAACCGGTCCAGCAGCTGCGGGCGGAGCTCGCCTTCCTCCGGGTTCATGGTGCCGACCAGCAGGAAACGCGAGGCGTGCCGGACCGAGACGCCCTCGCGCTCCACGTAGTTCACGCCCAGCGCGGCCGCGTCGAGCAGCAGGTCAACCAGGTGGTCGTGGAGCAGGTTGACCTCGTCCACGTAGAGCACGCCGCGGTGCGCCGCGGCCAGCAGCCCGGGCTGGAAGGCGGTCGTGCCAGCGGTCAGCACGCGCTCGATGTCCAGCGAGCCGGTCAGCCGGTCCTCGGTGGCTCCGACCGGGAGCTCGGCCAGCGTGACCGGGCGCAGCTCGGGCGGGGCTTCGCCGTGGGGGCCGGCCGGGCAGGCCGGGTCGGGCGCGGCGGGATCGCAGGAGTACGGGCAGCCGGGAACCACCGGCACCGGCGGCAGCAGCGCGGCCAGCCCGCGGACCATGGTCGACTTCGCGGTGCCCTTCTCGCCGCGGACCAGGACCCCGCCGATGGCCGGGGACACCGCGTTGAGCAGCAGCGCCAGCTTCAGGTCCGCCATCCCGACGATGCCGGCGAACGGATACTCGCTCTGCTGACTATTACTGGCGGTCGTCGCCACAGAAGCCAGTCCTTCCCGGGTTTCCTCGCCCGAAGTGGAGGAACTCAACGGCAGCCGGAGTCTCTGGCTTCCGGTCGAGACGGCGACCTCGCGGGTCACCCCCGGTCACAGTTGCGGGACAGCCCCGGATTCGCACCGGCGTTCCTCCGCGTCGCTACCTCAGCACAGCATGACATACCCGCCGGACCCGGTGCCGGACAGTACCGGCTTACCCGCCGGGTACACTGGCCCCGAACCGGAGCGCCTTTTGAGTCCGCCTGGGGCGCACGTTGCCAGCCATTCGGCAGGTAACTCTCAGCCGACGCGGGTAGCGTGAGCGCACTGGCGACACCGCCCCGGGCTTCGGGCCTGGCGAGATGGCATGTACCGACATGTGACAGATATCTCTAAACGCTGAACGGAGCATGCATGGCGAATTCGCGTGTCCTGGTGACCGGCGGTGCCGGGTTCATCGGCCGCAGGGTAGTCCGCGCTTTGCTGGCCGAGGGGCATGAGGTCACAGTGGCTGACCTTCGGGCCTTCCCTGACCCGGCGGTGCGTTCTGTCGTCGGGGACCTGTGCGAACCCGACGTGCCCGGCCGGGCCGTCCGCCTGGGGACCGATGTGATCATCCACCTGGCCGCCATCACCTCCGTGCTCGCGTCGGTCCAGGACCCGGTCAGCACCCACCGGCTCAACGTGGACGCCACCGCCCGGCTGCTCGAGCTGGCCCGCGAGAACGAGATCGGGACCTTCCTGCTCGCCTCGACCAACGCGGTCGTCGGCGCGGGCAGCGCGCCCGGCGAGGTCATCACCGAGCGGACCGTGCTCCGCCCGCTCACCCCGTACGGCGCCACCAAGGCGGCGGCGGAGATGCTGCTCGGCAGCTACGCCAACTGCTACGGCATCACCGGCGCGGCACTTCGGTTCTCCAACGTGTACGGCCCGGGGATGGGCGAGAAGGACAGCTTCATCCCCCGGCTGATGCGTGCCGCCCGGGACGGCGAGGGTGTCCAGGTCCGCGGCGACGGCAGCATGCTGCGTGACGTAGTGCACGTGGACGACATCGTGCAGGGCATCCTGACCGCCTGGCGGGGACGGCACAACGGCCCGCTGATCCTCGGCTCGGGCCGTTCGGTCACGGTGAACGAGATGGTGACGACGGCCCGCAAGGTCACCGGCGCGCCCATCCCGGGTGAGAACGTGCCGGTCGGCAACGGCGAGATGCCAGCCGTGGTACTCGACATCGCCGCGGCGACGGCGCTCGGCTACCGGCCCGCTTACGACCTGGAAGCCGGCATGGCGACGGTCTGGCCGGATTTCGATCCGAAGGAGGCGCGTGCGCATGACTTATAAGGACCCGCGGGACCAGGTGGTGGACGACGCCGCTATCAAGGCGCTGACCGCCGCCTACGGCGAGCGCGTGACCAGCCTCCCGCCGGTCGCGATCGTGATCGCCGCCTACAACGAGGCCGGGGCCATCGGGCCGGTCGTCGAGGCGCTGCCTGCCGAGGTGTGCGGGCTGGCCACGGCCACCATCGTGGTCGCCGACGGCTGTGCCGACAGTACCGTGGCCGAAGCGGCAGAGGCCGGCGCCATGGTCGCCGACGTGCCGGTCAACCGAGGCCAGGGCGCCGCACTCCGGCTCGGCTACCGGATCGCCCGGGAGGGCGCCGCCGCGTACATCATCACCACCGACGCGGACGGGCAGTACAACCCGGCCGAGATGGCGACCGTCCTGGCGCCCGTGGTGGCCGGCGAGGCGGACTTCGTGACCGGCTCCCGGCAGCTCGGCAGCCAGGAGACCAAGGACATGATCCGGCGCGCCGGGGTCAGGTTCTTCGCCAGCACGATCAGCCTGCTGACCGGGCAGCGGGTCAGCGACACGACGTTCGGCCTGCGGGCCATGCGCGCGGAGGTCACCGGCGCCGTCCAGCTCGCCCAGCCGCAGTACCAGGCGTCCGAGCTGCTGATCGGCGTCATCACCCACGGCTACAAAATCGCCGAGGTGCCCGCGACCATCCACCGGCGGCGGGTGGGTGAGAGCAAGAAGGGCCAGAACCCCCTGTACAAGCTGCACATCCCGGGGGTGAACAACCTGTTCTACGGGGTGCGCTTCGCCCGGGTGGCCTACGGCACCTGGTGGCGCGAGCGTCAGCGCTCGAAGTCGTCGTCCTCGTCTGCATCCTCGTCCGGGCGATCGGACTCGGTGGCCCGGGCGAACGGCTCGGGGCCGGGGTCGGTCGACGCGAGCGCCTCCTCGGCGGCACCAGGCGGGTCCTTGACGACGGACGCGGCGAAGAGGACGTAGTGGAAGAACAGGAAGCGGAGCAGGAACGTGCCGATGTTGGCCGTGCCGTACACGGCGTCCACGTAGAGCACGCGCTCGATCCCGGTCAGGTTCATCCAGCCCGCCGAGTGGTAGGCGAACTTGGTGGCCAGCAGGAGGATCACCACGACCATCGCGGAGACGATCCAGAACGGCAGGGTCTCCTTGAGCAGGCTCGGGCGGCCCTTCCGCTTCCACGCCCAGCGGCTGAGCACGTAGCTCACCAGCGCTCCGGAGAACCAGCTGATGATGCTCGCCCAGGTGGCGGTCAGGTCCAGCGGCCCGGTGCAGATCGTGAGCACCACCAGGGTGGTGGCGAACGCCGCGATGGCCGCGATGGTGAAGCGGCCGAAGCGGATGCCGAGCTTGCTGCGCGCCTTCTGGGTCAGCGTGTCGCCGAGCCGGCTGGTTACCAGAGTCATTGATGTCCTAGGTTAGCTGGCCGAACATGGAACGAAGACCACCAACACACTACGAAAACCCGCGCAGGCCGACAGGGCTACCCCGGCCAAGCCGCGCCATGCGGCTTGCGCGGGGATGTTTTCAGATGTTTCAGCGCCCGCACTCTGAGCACGTTACCGCCATCACGCGGCACCCCGCTGGGCGGCGGCGAAAAGTCAGGCCGATCACGACGGACCGATCACACGGACAACGGAGAGGTTAGGACCGGACCATGAGGATCTTGGTGCTGGGCGGGGACGGGTACCTGGGCTGGCCGACGGCGCTGCACCTGTCGCAGGCCGGCCACGAGGTGGCGGTGGCCGACAACTTCGTCCGCAGGCACTACGACGACGAGCTCGGGGTCGAGTCCCTGGTGCCGATCGAGCCGCTGCGGACCCGGATCGCGGTGTGGCAGGAGCTGACCGGCTTCACGATCGGCATGTACGTCGGTGACCTGACCGACCCCATGTTCACCTATCACATCATCGAGGACTTCCGGCCCGAGGCGGTCGTGCACTACGCCGAGCAGCGGGCCGCGCCGTACTCGATGATCGACCGCAGGCACGCGGTCTACACCCAGCAGAACAACGTGGTCGGCACGCTCAACGTGCTCTACGCCATCGCCGAGACCAACCCGGACATCCACCTGGTCAAGCTGGGCACGATGGGCGTGTATGGCACGCCCAACATCGACATCGAGGAGGGCTGGCTCGAGCTCGAGCACAACGGCCGGCTGGACCGGGTGCTCTACCCCAAGCGGCCGGGCTCGTTCTACCACCTGTCCAAGGTGCACGACAGCTACAACATGGAGTTCGCCTGCCGGATCTGGGACCTGCGCGCCACCGACCTGAACCAGGGCGTGGTCTACGGCCAGGCCACCCCGCAAACCGAGATGGACGAGCGGCTTGCCACCCGGTTCGACTACGACGCGGTGTTCGGCACCGTGCTGAACCGGTTCGCCATCCAGGCGGTCATCGGCCACCCGCTGACCGTGTACGGCCCCGGCAACCAGACCCGCGGCATCATCGACATCAGGGACACCGTCCGGTGTATCGAGCTGGCCTGCGAGAACCCGGCCAACCGGGGTGAATTCCGGGTGTTCAACCAGATGACCGAGTCGCTGTCGGTGCTCCAGATCGCCGAAACCGTGGCCCGCGCCTACCCGGCCGAGGTCACCATCGAGCACCTGGACAACCCGCGGGTCGAGGCGCCCGATCACTACTACAACGTCAGGCATACCAAGCTGGTCGACCTCGGCCTGGAGCCGCACCTGCTGTCCGACACGCTGATCGAGTCGCTGTTCGAGATCACAAAGCGGTACGCCCACCGCGTCCGGCTCGAGGCGCTCCGGCCCACCGTCAACTGGCGCGAGCCCAATGCTGGTTAACACTGGGCTGGTTAACACTGGGCTGGCTAACACTGGGCTGGCTAACACCGGGTTGGCTAACGCGGTGCTGGTCGGGTCGCGCTGATGGCTTCGGTCTGCGCGACCTGCGGTAATCACTTTCCCGACCCTCGCCCCGGCGTCTGCGTGGTGTGCGCGGACGAGCGGCAGTGGCTGCCGCCTGGCGGGCAGCGCTGGACGACGCTGGCCGAACTGGCCGCGGCCGGGCACGCGTCGGACGTGCGCGAGGTCGAGGCCGGGCTGACCGGCATCGGCACCGACCCTCCGGTCGCCATCGGACAGCGGTCGCTGCTGGTGGCCACGTCAGCGGGCAACGTGCTGTGGGACCCGTCGGGGTTCATCGACGACGCCGCGGTGGCCGCGGTCCGGGCCGCGGGCGGGCTGAGCTTCGTGACCGCCAGCCACCCGCACTTCTACGGCGCGATAAGCGAGTGGGCGGGCGCGTTCGGCGCCGAGATCCTGGTGCCGACCGACGACGCCGGGTGGCTGCGGCCCGGTCCCGGCGCCTCGGTCCGGACCTGGGCCGGAACGCTGGACGTGCTGCCCGGGGTGACGCTGATCCAGTGCGGCGGGCACTTCCCCGGCAGCGCCGTACTGCACTGGGCCGCCGGCGCGGACGGTCGCGGCGTGCTGCTGTCCGGGGACACGATCTTCGTCACGCCGGGCGAGGACCGGGTGACGTTCGTCTGGTCGGCGCCGAACCGGCTGCCGCTCTCCGAGGCCGCCGTGACCGGCGTCTGGGACGCGGTGCGGCCGTACCGCTTCGACCGGATCTACGGCGGCTGGTGGTCCCCGGTGCTGCGTACGGACGCCTGGGAGACGGTGCGGCGGTCCGCGACGCGGTACATCGAGCACCTGCGCGGCACGGCCTAGCCAACCCGGCCCGCAGTACCTCGCCCTCAGTTCTGGCGCATGGTCCAGGCGGACGTGGCGGTTTGCCGGCGCAGCTCGTACACGCCGGGGGTCACGCCCGGGCCCGGCGCCGCCTCGACCCGCCAGAACTCCAGCTCGGGTCCCCCGGCTTCACCGGCCTCGCCGGGAGCCCGCCACCATTCCCGGTTGGTGACCCAGTGCTCCAGGATCGCCTGGACGGTATAGCGCCGGCTCCGCCACGCGAACCTGACCGGCCTGCCGTCAGGCCTGGCGTGAACCTCGACCGGCTCGCCGTACACCCTGTTCATGCCGTACCGCCCTCCTGCCGCCGTCCGCAGTGCCAGCCGGGAGAACCGGGTCGCCCGGCTTGTCGCTGCCGCGGAGGAGGAAGGCGGGCAGCCGAGCCAGTAACTTCGATCAAGATAAGCTGATTCGAACAAGGATGCAAATCATCATTACTAGCTGAGGTGTAATCGGAGAGTGACCGGTCGCGGAGGGAGGATGGCCGACGTTCTTCGGTCCCTAGATCTGGCGTCGACGATGCCATCGAGCACAACATCTGGCCAAGCGATCCCTTGTGAATGAGTAAGTTTGGGGGATAATGTGAGTGATTTCGCATTACTCAGGCGGTGGGGGGTTCACAGGACCACAGGGCCGTACCGATTACCCTCGGCCCAGGCGTGCGATCTTGTGCAGCCCGGGCGGGCATGCGAGTTCCGTGCGCGATGTGCGCCGACTCGGCGGCTGAGGCGTCAGATGTGCCCGCGGCCATAGGCGGGAGCAAGCCTCCTTCAGGCGCGGGCCTGGCTCCGAAGGGGGAGACATGCCATCAAGACCAATCCGGAGAATAGCGGGCTGGATGCTCGCACCGCTGCTGGTGGCCGGCGTGGTGACCGCGCAAGCGGCCTCGGCCTCGGCCGCCACCACCGGCAACGGCGGTCACCACAAGACCCTGTACGTCTCGCCGCACGCCTGGCCGTGGGGCGCCGACCGGTCCTGCCACTCAGCCAGATTCCGGACCATCCAGTCCGCCGTCAACGCCGCCCGCCCGGGCAGCACCGTGGTGGCCTGCCGGGGTACCTATCACGAGCAGGTCGTGGTGACCAAGCCAGTCTCACTGGAAGGCCGGCACGCGACCATCGACGAGGCCGGCGTCAACCCGGGACTGCAGCTGACCCTGCCGGGCCTCGGCAAGCAGACGATCTTCGCCGGGGTCGTGATCTTCAGCTCCGGCGTCCGGTTCAGCGGCTTCAAGGTCACCAACGCCCAGGGCGAGGGCATCCTGGCCGCCGGGCTGGGCCACGTGATCAGCGGCATCTCGATCAGCCACAGCGCCGTGGTGCACAACGACCTCGGCGGCGGCGTCCCGCCGAAGTCCAAGTATTTCGAATGCGCGGAGCAGGGGCAGGTCCCCGGTGACTGCGGCGAGGGCATTCACTTCACCGGCGTCGCCTACTCGGCGGTCAAGGACAACTTCATCGCCGGCAACTCCGGCGGGGTGCTGCTGAGCGACGACACCGGGCCCACGCACGACAACCTGGTGGCCGGCAACATCGTTACCGGCAACGCCAGCGACTGCGGGATCACCGTTCCCGGGCACAACCCCGCGGCGCTCAACGCCAAGGGCCAGCGCCAGCCGTCGGTGGCGGGTGTCTACCGGAACATCATCCGGGGCAACGTGGTGACCAACAACGGGAACAAGGGCGAGGGCGCCGGGATCCTGTTCGCCAACGCGGGACCCGGCACCGCCTCGTACGACAACCTGGTCCAGGGCAACTTCATCGCCGGCAACGAGCTGGCCGGGGTGACGATGCACGCTCACACCCTGGGCAAGGGCCAGTTCGAGGACATGAGCGGCAACAACGTGATCGGCAACAAAATCGGCAGGAACAACACTGGCGGCGACCCGCTGGACTGCCCCCCGGGGTCCGCCACGTGCTCGCCCCAGGACCTGGCGACCACCGGGATCCTGGTTTTCTCCGCCGGTACGCCCGTCGTCCTCAAGATCGCCTTCAACCACGTCTTCAACAACAAGATCGGTATCTGGCTGAGCAAGGTCGTGACGGCGTCCGGGCTGGGAACCAACACCTTCACGAACGTGACCACGCCGATCTCGGCCGGCCACTGAGCCTGGCCAGGCCGCCATGCATTCACTCGAACAGGGGTACAAAATACCGGCTCCGAGCTGAGCTGCGATAACTGAAAATGTCAGTCTCCCTCGGCATAGTGGTAGTAATTCACCCCTATGCCGAGGGAGGCAAGCGTGTGCTGGCTATGCGACCATCCTGGTGCAACCGAACTCGACTACCAGGACCACCTGCGACGGCTGATCGCCACGTTCGGCTGGGTCGTGCAGGGCGTGGAACGCGACGGCATTCACCCGCCGTGGGCCTACACGGTCGGGCTTACCCCGCACCGCCGACCCGAGCTCGTCATCACCGGCATGGGCCTGACCCGGGCCACGCAGGTACTCAACGGGGTGGCCGCGCATCTGCTGCACGACGCGGCACCCGAGCCGGGAACGCAGGCGGCGCTGCTCGACGGCCCTCTGGTCGAGGTGGTCAGGGTGACCGCGCCGTGGGCGCACCTGAACATGGCCGTGGAGTTCTACGGCCAGCGGATCCGCGGCCTGCAGCTGGTGCACGCCGACAAGCGGGGGCGCTGGCCCTGGGACCAGGGCTACCAGGGCGTACGCGGCGGGCAGCCCGTGCTGGGCCGGCGGGAACCGGCGGAACACCGGAGGCGAGTGGGCTGAGCGCCTGGCTTTGTCGGCATATCTCGGTTTACCGGATGATCTGGCAGGCAGCCAGATCAAAACGTAATCAATTTCGGGGCTGTCACCGAAGACGCCGGAGTGTATCCTCCTGAATACCCTCGCGATAAAAGGGGGCATGGGGAGGAGATTCAATGAGGACACGGAAAGCGGAGAAACTGGCCCGGGCCAGGGAGCGGCTGCAGACGCTGACTCCTGGCGAGCTGACGGAGGTCAGCGGCGGAAACGGGCCGGATCACCACCACCACCACCATCACGACGACCACCACGATCATCACCATCACGACGACCACCACGATCATCACCACCGGCGTCACCGGCACCACTGGTTCTTCTAATGACGGGCGGGCCGGCGGTGAACCGCTTCGGAGTCCTGGCCGCCGGCCCTCTCGCATCGGCCGCGCGCCCGTCCTGCCCGATGGCTAGTGCGGTCGCGAGACGGATCACGGGGGCAGCTGATGACAGATCCGGCCTCGCTCTTCCGTGCGGAGGCCCTGCGCTTCCGCGCGGCGGACCTGCGCCACGACGACCCGGCTGGTTCCGGGTGGGTGGTGCCGGTGAGCCCACGGTGGGTCGCGAGGACTTACTGGGTACTGCTGGCCCTGGTGGCGGCAGGTCTGTTCGGGAGTACGCAGATGCGGGTCGGGGAGTTCGCCCGTGGTCCGGCCGTCGTCCGCGACCGGGTGGTGGTGGCGGTGCTGCCCGCTGCTTTCGCGGCTGAGCTGCGGCCCGGCCTACCGCTCAAGCTGACATCGCGGGGCCATGCCCCGGTCACCGTCATGGTCGGGTCCACCGGGCCCGAACTGACAGGTGCGGAGGCAGCGAGCAAGCTGCTGGGCACGGACATGCCCCCGGCCGGGCTGCCCTCCGGGACCCTGCTGGTGGTACGGGCCGCGGCACCGCCGGAGCTGACCGGCCGGGAGGCCGGGACGGCCTCGGTTCGGGTGGGCTCCCAGCGGCTGGTCGTCACGCTGGTGAAGGGCCTGGCGCCGGAATCTGGCGCCGCCGATGGGTAGGGCGGTCCCCTACGTGGCACAGCTGGAACTGGCTGACTGCGCCGCCGCGTGCCTGGCTATGACCCTGGCCTATCACGGACGGTACGTTCCGCTGGAAGAACTGCGGGACGCGACCGGCACCGGCAGGGACGGAGTCGGCGCGCCCGGCATCATGGCGGCCGCCCGGCAGTACGGCCTGATGGCGCGGGGAGTGAAGGCCGAGACCGGCGACCTCGCCTGCCTACCCCCGGGATCGGTTCTGCACTGGGACTTCGACCATTTCGTCGTGTTCGAGAAGATCACGCCGAAGGGCGTCGCCGTGGTAGATCCGGCCCTGGGACGCCGAATCGTCCCGGCCGGCGCGTTCGGCCGGTCCTATACCGGCGTCGCGATCATCCTCGAGCCAGGCGCCTGCTTCGCCCGGGGCGGAGAAAACCGGCCCAGCCCATATCGTTACCTGCGGCCCATCCTCGGCCAGCGTGTCCTGGCCGGCCGCGTGGTCGTCCTTTCCGTCCTGCTGCAGGCCCTCGCGCTGGCGGTGCCGCTGTTCACCGCGATCGTGGTCAACCGTATCGTGCCGGCCGGCGACCGGCACCTGCTGATCATCCTGGCGGTCACGATGGCGGCGATGGCCGGCTACTACTTCCTCATCTCCCTGGTGCGCGCCCATCTGCTGCTGCACCTGCGCACGCACGTGGACAGGCAGCTCACGACGGCGTTCATCGGTCACCTGGCCCGCCTCCCGTACGCGTTCTTCCTCAGGAGGTCGGCCGGGGACCTGATGATGCGGCTGCAGAGCAACTCGACCGTCAGGGAGATCCTGACCACGGGATCCCTGTCCGCGCTCCTGGACGGGGGCATGGCCACCGCGTACCTGGTCTTGCTGCTGATCCTCAGCCCGCCCCTCGGCCTGCTCGTGCTGGTACTCGGCGCGGCACAGGTTGCCGCCACCATCGCGGCGCGCCGCAGCAACCAGCGCCTGACGACAGAGAGCCTGGAAGCCCAGGCCCGTTCGGAAAGCTACGCCTACCAGCTGCTGGCCGGCATCGGGGATCTCAAGGCGGCCGGCGCCGAGGACCGTGCCGTAGCGCACTGGTCAGGCTTGTTCGCCCGGGAGATCTCGGTCGCGCTGGACCGGGGGCGGCTGAACGCCCTGGTCGGGTCGGTCGCGGACACGCTGCAGCTGGTCTCGCCGCTGGCGCTGCTCGGCACGGGCGCGGTGCTGGTGCTCCAGGGCCAGCTCAGCCTGGGCGCCATGCTCGGTCTCACCGTGCTCGCGACCGGCTTCCTCGAGCCCCTGGCCGCACTGGTCGGCACCGGGCTCGAGCTCCAGCTGCTCGGCAGCTACATGGCCCGGATCAGCGACGTGCTCGACACGCCGGCCGAGCAGCAGGGCCTGACCGTCCGGCCGGCCGGCCGGCTCGGCGGGCACATCAGCGCCGAGGGGCTGTCGTTTCGCTACCGCTCCCCAGGCCCGCTGGCGGTGGACGACGTCTCGGTCCGGATCCGGTCCGGCCAGTTCGTCGCGATCGTGGGCCGCTCGGGATCGGGCAAGTCGACGCTGGCGCGGCTGCTGCTGGGCCTTTACGAACCCGAGGCGGGGCGCGTCCTGTACGACGGGGCTGACCTGCGCGACCTCGAAGTCCGCTCGCTGCGCCGCCAGCTCGGGATCGTCACGCAGGAGTCGTATGTCTTTGGCAGCAGCATCCGGGACAACATCGTCCTGGCCGCTCCGGGCATCGCCCAGGACGAGGTGGCCCGCGCGGCCCGGCTGGCCTGCATCGACGAGGACATCCAGGCCATGGCGATGGGATATGCGACGGTCCTGACCGAAGGCGGCGCCAGTCTGTCGGGCGGCCAGCGGCAACGCCTGGTGCTCGCCCGTGCCCTAGCCCACCGGCCCTCGGTCTTCCTCCTGGACGAGGCGACCAGCGCCCTGGATACCATCACCGAGACAGCGGTCTACCGGAATCTGGCGTCCCTCGAGAGCACCGTCATCGTGATCGCCCACCGCCTGAGCACGATCACCCGGGCCGACCTGATCGTGGTCATGGACGGCGGAAGGGTCGTCGAGCAGGGGGCCCACGATGATCTGCTCGCCCGCACCGGGCACTACCGAGGGCTGGTCAGCGGGCAGGTCCGTGCCTACGGCTAGCCCGCAGCCCGACGCCGGCCGTCAGGGGTTCCAGCCAGGGGCCGGGAACGCCGACAGCAGGTCACGGACCTCGCCGGCGATGCGGTCGAGGCTCGCTTCGTCGCCCTTGGCGGCGGCGGTAACGGCCTCGTCCATCCAGGCCGCGAGCGGGGCCATGTGCTCCTCGCGCAGCCCGCGGGTGGTGATCGCCGGGGTGCCGATCCGCAGGCCGGAGGGGTCGAACGGCTTGCGCTGGTCGAACGGCACGGTGTTGTAGTTCGTCTCGATGCCCGCCCGGTCCAGCGCCTTGGCGGCCGGCTTGCCGCCGATGCCCTTGGGGGTGAGGTCCATCAGGATCAGGTGATTGTCCGTGCCGCCGGAGACCAGGTCGTAACCGCGGGCCAGCAGCGCGGCCGCCAGGGCCTGGGCGTTCTTGACCACCTGGTGGGCGTAGTCGCGGAACTCGGGCTGCGCGGCCTCGCGCAGGGCTACCGCGATCGCGGCGGTGGTGTGGTTGTGCGGGCCGCCCTGCAGGCCGGGGAACACGGCCCGGTCCACGTCCTTGGCGTGCTCGGCCTTGGACATGATCATGGCGCCGCGCGGCCCGCGCAGCGTCTTGTGCGTGGTCGTGGTGATCACGTCGGCGTGCCCCACCGGGGAGGGGTGGGCACCCCCGGCGATCAGGCCGGCGATGTGCGCGATGTCGGCCACCAGGATCGAGCCCGCCTCGGCGGCGATGGCGGCGAAGGCCGCGAAGTCGATTGTCCGCGGGATCGCCGTGCCGCCACAGAAGATAATCCTGGGCTGCTCCTTGAGGGCCAGGTCGCGTACCTCGTCCAGGTCGACCCGGCCGGTGTCGTGGCGAACCCCGTACTGGACCGGCCGGAACCACTTGCCGGTCGCGGAGACCGACCAGCCGTGGGTGAGGTGGCCGCCCATCGGCAGCGCCATGCCCATCACCGTGTCGCCCGGCTGGGCGAAGGCCAGGTAGGCCGCGAGGTTCGCGGGCGAGCCCGAATACGGCTGCACGTTAGCGTGGTCCACGCCGAACAGCGCCCGCGCCCGGTCCCTGGCGATCGTCTCGACCTGATCGATGAACTGCTGGCCCTCGTAGTAGCGGCGGCCAGGGTAGCCCTCGGAGTACTTGTTGGTCAGCACGCTGCCCGACGCCTCGAGCACCGCCACCGACACGTAGTTCTCCGACGGGATGAGCCGGGCCTTCTCGTACTGCCTGCGCGCCTCGTCCTGGACGAGGCGGGCGATATCCGGGTCGGCGTTCTCGACGGCCGGGATGGGCGGGATGTGCATCACAGACCTCCTCGCAGACGAGGCTACACACCCGGCCACAGGCAGGTCACGGGGGCGCACCAATGAGTGTTCCGGTACCTTACCGGGACATGGCCCAGAGAATCATCCTCGACTGCGATCCAGGGATCGATGACGCGCTGGCGATCGCGTTCGCGCACGGACATCCCGGCATCGAGCTAGTCGGCATCACCACGGTGGCGGGCAACGTCGGGCTGGCCAAGACGACGGCGAACGCGCTGGCGGTGTCGGAGTTCGCCGGTGCCGCCGGGACGCCGGTGACGGCTGGCTGCGCCGGACCGCTGCTGCGCCCGGCGCTGGACGCGCGGCAGGTGCACGGGGATTCCGGGCTGGGCGGGGCGGTCCTGCCGCCGGCCGCGGCCAGCCCGGCCCCGGGGCACGCCATCGACTACATCGTCGACACCGTAACCGCTGCCCCCGGCGAGATCACGCTCGTCGCGACCGGCCCGCTGACCAACATCGCGCTGGCCGTGAAGCGGGAGCCCCGGCTGGCGGACTGGGTCCGCGGCTTCGTGATCATGGGCGGCTCGGCGGGCCGGGGCAACGTCACGCCCGCCGCCGAGTACAACATCTGGGCCGATCCCGAGGCCGCCGCGGCGGTGTTCCGGGCCGGCTGGACCGTCACCATGCTCGGGCTCGACGTCACCTTGCGGACCGGGGCGACCGCGGCGGTGCTGCGGCGGATGAGCGAACTCGGGCGGCTCGGCACCGGGCTGCTACTGCCCGCCCTGGAGCAGTACCGCTCGGTGAGTGAACCCGCGGGCCCGCCCGTGCACGACGTCTGCGCGGTGGCGTGGGTGGCGGAGCCCGACCTGTTCGGCCTGGTCCCGGCGCGGGTTCAGGTGGAGGTGGCGGGGCAGTTCACGGCGGGCATGACCGTGACCGACTTCGACTTCCCCGGCGAGGTCGGCAGCGGGAACGCGCAGGTCGCGATGCACATCGACGCGGACAGGTTCTGGGACGTCACGCTGGGCACCTACGCGAGGGTGGCCGATGCGATAGGGCGATGACCGCCTACGCTCCGGCGGCGGCGAGATCCAGGCCAAGCTCGAGTTCCTCGTACCGCCGCACCGTCTGCTCGGCCGCCTCGACCAGGTCGGCGTAGCTCCACCGCTCCCGGTCGCCCTCCGGGCTGGTCATCGAGACGACGCCGGACCGGCACCAGACGGTCAGGCCGCGGCAGACAGACAGCACCGACATGTCCGAGGCGGGCTGGTCGGCCCGTACCAGGCGGCCGCCGAACCCCCGCTCGTCGAGCATCGCCTCGAGTTCGGCGGCCGCCTGGCGGGCGCTGAGCCGCTCGCTGGCCCGGCTGGTGGCGCTGACATCGGCCGAGAGCGTGTACGCGTGCAGCCCGGTGACGTCCACCAGCCGGGCGTGGGCCAGCGGCGCGGGCACCGCGAACCAGACGGCCTTGCCGCGCACGCCCCAGCCGCCGAGCCTGGCCCGGGTGGGATGGTGGCCCCACCGGCCGCAGGACAGCTCGTGCACGATCTGCAGGCCGCGCCCGGTCACGGCCTGGACCGCTTGAGCCGGGAACCGGGCGGCGGGCGGCGCCTGGCCGTGCCGCCAGCCGCAGTAGCAGTCGAACACCTTGCAGACGAGTTCACGGCGGCTACCCATGCCGCGCAGGTAGAGCCAGAGTTCGGGGCAGCCGGGCTGGGCGCCCGCGAAGGGCGCCGGGTCCCGCAGGATCAGCGGGGCCTGGGGGGCCTGGGGGGCCTGGGGGGCCTGCGGGGCCGGGCCGGCGGATGAAACCGGTTCACCTCCCATGTCCGGGGCGACGGACACGAACCGATCCCCCCCTCCGCCGGTCCCGGCCACCGCGCGCGCGTGCAGTGTATTGGCCGCAAGCTCGCTGGCCATCAGGATGCAGTCATCGAGAAGATCCGGCTCGAGCCCGACCTCCGAGACCGCCTCCCTGAACACCTGCCGCGCAACTCTGGCGCAGGTCGCATCGGCTGGCAGCGGCCACGCGTGACAAGATCCCGCATGTACGCTCCGCAAGCCGCTAATGCCTTGCTGCCTCATACCTGGCGCCTCCGGCTCACCCGACATAAGGCCGTCGGCAGGAGGGGGTGCCGTCGGCAGCAAATCCGTAATCAATATACGCGGATTTCGACTCTTAATCTGTGAAACACAGATTACGACTCGCCGGCCCCGCTTCGCAATATCACTGGCATGGTTATTTTCGTCACTGCTTTACACAGACGTACCACACTGGACAGAGATTAGCTTCTCGGACATTTGGCGTAAATTACCTCGAATGCTCATGCGTATACTGTTAACATTGTCATCGCGCGTGCACGCTTGTTAACGATGAGGTACCTGCTTTTGGTGCGCTCTTTTGTTGAATGGCGATCTGGATGGTTTGTCGGTATATAGGGCTTTTTAACCGTTCTTAGCTGGCCAACAATTCGGCCCGCCGTGTACAGTCTCGGATGGTGGGGGAAACCAGATGGTTACCCGCCGGGCCTCGAGACAGGGCCCGTCATCGAAAAGGCCCCCCAGTGGCTGCATCCACCGGGGGGCCTTTACCGTCATTCGTTACCGCAGGTCGTAGCGGCCGTCCTTGACGTCGGCCAGGAACGCGGCGAAAGCGTCCCGGTCGACGACGTGCGCGCCGCCCTCGGGCCGCTTGCTGTCCCGGACGGCGGTCACGCCGTCCAGGTTGGCTGCGATCTCGACACAGCCCCCGTTGTGGGCACTGCGGCGGGCTTTCCGCCAGATCGCCTGAGACAGGTCGGTCATCCCTACTCCATTCGCTTCGCGAGACGTTCGAGGTAGCCCGTAGTGTCCGCGGGCTCAAGCGCGGCATCGCAGGCACGCTCGAACGATTCGATGTACCCCTGGACTGACTCTGGCTTGCTCACCTCCTCCACCGAATAGTCGGTCTCCACGAAGACGAGGCTCGGCTCGTCGTCGCGGAAGCCGAAGATGTTGACCATGGACACGATGCCGATGGGCGGGCCGTCTTCGAACCGCTGGACGTGCAGTTGCACGTTGCGGTGCTTGCTCAGCTCGACCAGGTGCTCGACCTGCTCCCTGCGGTCTTCCCGCATGCCCCAGCGGTAGAGCAGGGATGCCTCGGTGATCACGGCGCTGAACATGGGCGCGGAGCCGTCGGCGCGATCGAGAACTTCCTGCCTGCGCTGGCGCGATTCGAGCGCCCGGCGGCGGTACGCGGGCGGCCGCGGGCCGGCCCGCATCAGCGCCTCGGTGTAGGCGGGAATCTGCAGGAGCCCGGGCAGGACCAGCGGCATGAAAACGCGGATAGTCGTGGCGTCGTTCTCGTAACCAGGGAATTCGCTGTCGAAGATCTCCGGGTACTCACGCCACCAGGGCCGGGCCCTGGCGTGGATGGCCAGATCCTCGATCTGCTCCTTCTCGTCGCCGTCGATGCCGTAGATGCGGACCAGATCCCTTATGTCACTCATCTCGGGACGTTTCCACTGGTTGGCCTCGAACCGGCCGACCTTTCCCCGGCCCCAGTTCAGGATGTCGCAGGCATGGTTGGCGGTATACCCGGTCCTGAGCCGCGCCGCGGTGAGCTGGCGGGCGAGCCGGCGCTTGGCGATGGTGGCACCGTACGAGTCATCGCTCATTTCGGCGTCCCCTCCTTGACAGGAGCCCTGTCGTGCCTTACACGGTACCCAAGTTGTGATTCGCAAAACAAGGTACTGGGAGATCCCGGATTACGGGCTGGTCGCGGCGTCATCGAACTCGCCGTTGCGGGCTCCGTCAAGGAAGCATTCCCACTCGTGCCGGTCGAACACGAGCACCCGCTGCTCCGGGTCACCCGCCACGCGCATCAGCACCCACTCCGGGGCATCCGCAGAGGCCGCGGGGGCTGCGGGATGGGTGCCATGGGTGCCGCTGGCCCGGACGAAGGCGACCTCGATGGCACCGTCGCCACGGCCGGACTGGTGCCAGACCTGCGCGGCGAGGTCGATGCCGAGGCCGGAAACGGTGGGCTTGGCGGTCACGGCTTCCTGGCGACGCCGCAGTAGAGCCAGCGGGAGCCGTCGCTATCCGCCATCGTGACGTCCTCGGCGCCCCACAGGCCGGTGAAGGTGACGCCGGGCTCGGCACCCTCGTAGGGCTGGACCAGTTCCAGGCCCTCGAAGAAGCGCTCGACCTTCGCCCTGGAGCGGAAGTACATGTGCTCGGTGGCGGTGTCGAACACGGCACGGAAGCCCTCGGCCATGGCCGGCGGCTTGTAATCGTCGGTGAGGTGCGACAGCGACAGGTAGCTTCCCGGGGCAACCGAGGCCACGTAACGCGACACCAGCGCCCACGGGTCCGAGGTGTCGGAGACGAACATCATCACGCCGGTCATCAGCAAGCCCACCGGCTCGCTGAGGTCGATGAGCGTGCGCAGCGCGGGATGGTCCAGGATCGAGTCGGGCTCGCGCAGGTCGGCGCAGATCACGCTGAACGTGCCGCCGCTGTCGAGGAGCGCGCGGCTGTGCAGTTCTACCATGGGGTCGTTGTCGACGTACACCACGTGCGCCGTCGGCACGACCTTCTGGACCACCTCGTGGGTATTGCCGACCGTCGGCAGTCCGGAACCGATGTCGACGAACTGCCGCACGCCGTGCTGCGTTATCCACCGTGCCGCGCGCTGGTGGAAGCCGCGGTTGGACCAGGCCGCGTCCCTGATCTCGGGCGCAGCCTTGAGGATCTGCTCGGCGGCGAAACGGTCAACCTGAAAATAGTTATTGCCCTGCAGCATGTAGTCGTAGATCCGGGCCGGGGTAGGCCTGCCTGTGTCGACGCCAGCCGGAACCTGGGGAACCTCGTTCATGGCCGCCTTCCGCGTGAGCAGTTAATTCACAGTCTGGCACGACTCGTGCGAATCACGAACACAGACATCGAGTTTTCCGTATTCGCGCAGATAGTGATCGATAAGAGGGACTGCGGCGCCGCGCAAGAGCCGGGTGGTGCTGCAACTAGCCACGTGAGTCGTGGCCGGGACGTTTTTTCGCATAGATCTACGAGCGGCCGGATGCCTGCTGTTTCGCATTTCAACGAACTCGCGCGGTTCCTGCCCGGAATATCGCGGTCCGTGCTGTCCCGGGAAGCGCCTGGTGCCGCGTTAGAATCCCTCGGCGCCGCGGGACTCCAGGTCGCCCTCCATGTCCAGGTAGACCTGGCGGAGCTGGTCGAGGGTCTTGTCGTCGGGCGCCTCCCACAGGCCGCGGGCGGCGGCCTCGAGCAGGCGCTCGGTGATGCCGCGCAGCGCCCAGGGGTTGGACTGCTGCATGAACGAGCGGGTTTCGGTGTCGAAGACGTAGGAGGCAGCCAGTTGCTCGTACATCCAGTCCGGGACCACGCCGGCCGTGGCGTCGTAGCCGAACAGGTAGTCCACGGTCGCGGCGAGCTCGAACGCTCCCTTGTACCCGTGCCGGCGCATCGCCGCTATCCAGCGCGGGTTCACCACCCGGGAGCGGAAAACGCGCCGGGTCTCCTCGGCCAGCGTGCGCGTCTTCGGCGCGTCGGGGACGGCCGAGTCGCCGATGTAGGCCGCGGGATTGCGCCCGGTCAGCGACCGGACCATGGCGATCATGCCGCCGTGGTACTGGAAATAGTCGTCGGAGTCGGCGATGTCGTGCTCGCGGGTATCGATGTTCTTGGCCGCCACCGCGATCCGGCGGAACGCCCCCTCCATGTCCGGCCGGGCGTCCACGCCGTCCAGGCCGCGGCCGTAGGCATAGCCGCCCCACACCGCGTACACCTCGGCCAGGTCGGCGTCGTCGCGCCAGTTCCGCGCGTCGATCAGCGGCAGCAGGCCGGCGCCGTAGGCGCCGGGCTTGGACCCGAAGATGCGGGTGGTCGCGCGCCGCCAGTCGCCGTGCCTGGCCTGGTCGGCCAGGGCGTGGGCGCGCAGGTAGTTGGACTCCTGCGGCTCGTCCAGCCTGGCCACCACCCCGATGGCGTCATCCAGCAGGGCGATCACGTGCGGGAACGCATCCCGGAAGAACCCGGAGATGCGCAGCGTGACGTCGATCCTCGGTCGTCCGAGCTCGGCCAGCGGGAGGATCTCGAAGCCGGTGACCCGGCGCGAGGCGTCGTCCCACCGCGGGCGGCAGCCGATGAGCGCGAGCACCTCGGCGATGTCGTCGCCCTGCGTGCGCATGGCCGAGGTGCCCCACACGGTCAGGCCCACGCAGCGCGGATACTCCCCCTCGTCCGCGAGGTGCCGTGCGATCAACGAGTCCGCCAGGGCCAGGCCGGTCTCGAAGGACGTGCGCGACGGGATGGCCTTCGGGTCGACCGAGTAGAAGTTGCGCCCGGTCGGCAGCACGTTGACCAGCCCCCGGGTGGGCGAGCCCGATGGCCCGGCGGGGACGTAGCCGCCGTCCAGCGCGTGCAGTACCGCGTCGATCTCGCCGCTGGTCGCGCGCAGCCGGGGAACGAGTTCGGCGCACGCGAACTCGAGCACGCGTGCGACCTGCGCCAGGGATTTGACTGCAGTTTCGGGGGTTATAGCGCCCGAAACCGCAGTCAAATCCGCGGTGGCGTCGGCGGAGGCAGCAACGAGGATGCGGGAGGCGACTTCTGAGGCGCGTGTTGCGTCCCAGCCGGCGGCGGCCATGGCTTCGATGAGCTCGCGGGCGGTGCGCTCGTAGAAGTCGGTTTCCACGCGTACCGATGGGGCGGAAGGTGCGGGCGGGGCGGAAGGTGCGGATGGGGTGGGGGCGGCGGGGCCGGGGAGGGCGAGGGCGTCGCGGAGGCCGGGGAGAGCGCCCCAGCGGGCGCTCCACAGCTGGGGGGCGCGCAGGATGACCAGGACCAGGTTGACCAGGGCTTCTCCGGAGGGTGCGGCGCCCAGGATGTGCAGCCCGTCACGGATCGCGGCGTCCTTGACCTCGCACAGGTAGCCGTCGATGTGCAGCACGAAGTTGTCGAATTCGGCCGAACCAGGCTGCGCGTCGACGCCCAGGTCCTGGTGCAGGTGGGCGGCCTCGATCAGGGACCAGATCTGAGCCCGGAGCGCGGGCAGCTTGTCCGGGTCGAGCGCGGCCACGGTGGCGTACTCGTCCAGCAACTGCTCGAGCTTGGCCATCTCGCCGTAGGTGTCGGCGCGGGCCATCGGCGGCACCAGGTGGTCGACGATCACCGCGTGCCCGCGCCGCTTGGCCTGGGTCCCCTCCCCTGGGTCGTTGACGATGAACGGGTACACCAGCGGCAGGTCACCGAGCACCGCGTCCGGCGCGCACTGCGCGCTCAGGCCGAGACCCTTGCCGGGCAGCCACTCCAGCGTGCCGTGCTTGCCCAGGTGGACGACGGCGTCGGCGCGGAAGTCCCCGGCCAGCCAGCGGTACGCGGCCAGGTAGTGGTGCGACGGCGGCAAGTCGGGGTCGTGGTAGATGGCCACCGGGTTCTCGCCGAACCCGCGGGGCGGCTGGATCATCAGCACCACGTTCCCGAAGCGCAAGCAGGCCAGCACGATGTCACCGGTGCTCTCGTCGGTGTACAGCTCACCCGGCGGGGGCCCCCAGTGTGCCTGGATGGAGGAGCCAAGACCGTTCGGCAGGTCAGAGAAGAAACGGCGGTAAGCGGCGAGCGGGACCCGGGCCGGTGCGGCGCGGAGCTGGTCCTCGGTGAGCCACTCGGTGTCGTGGCCGCCGGCCGCGATCAGCGCGTGGATCAGCGTGTCGCCGTCCTCGGGGAAGCCGTCGCCGAGGTCGTAGCCGGCCGCGCGCATGGCGCGCAGCAGCGCGACGGCGGAGGCTGGCGTGTCGAGCCCGACGGCGTTGCCGACCCGGGAGTGCTTGGTGGGATAGGAGGAGAGCATGATGGCGACGCGCTTGGCGGCGTTCGGGGTACGGGCCAGGCGGGCGTGCCGGACGGCGATGCCGGCCAGCCGGGCGGCGCGTTCGGGGTCGGCGGCGTAGCGCGGGATCCCGTCCGGGCCTTCCTCCTTGAACGAGAACGGCACGGTGATCACGCGGCCGTCGAACTCCGGGATCGCGACCTGCATGGCGGCGTCGATCGGGGCCAGCGCGGCGTTCGATGCCTCCCACTGCGCGCGCGAGCTGGTCAGGCAGAGGCCCTGCAGCACCGGCACGTCCAGGCCGGCCAGCAGGCCGGCGTCCCAGTCGCTCTCGCCGGTGCCATCCGCGGCTGCGGAGCCGCCGGCCGCGAGCACGGTGGTGATCACCGCGTCGGCCGGGCGGAGCAGCTCGGCGAGCTGGGCGTCCGCTGAGCGCAGGGAGGCGCAGAAGACGGGCAGCGGGGTGACGCCCCGCTCGGCCAGGGCCTTGCAGAGCGTGTCGACGAAGGCGGTGTTCCCGGACAGCTCGTGCGCCCGGTAGAACACGACGGCCACGGTGGGGCCGTCCGCGGGGACCGGGCCGCCGGGGAGGGGGTGCAGGCCTTGGGGGGGCATGAGGTGGGGGGGAGAGAAGCCCTCGCCCGTGAAGAATACGGTGTCGGACAGGAAGCGGGCCAGCTCACGGAGGTTGTCCGGGCCGCCCTCGCGCAGGTAGGCGAGGGCTTCGGTGGCCACGCCCGCGGGCACCGTGGACAGCGCCATCAGCTCCGCGTCCGGGGCGGCCTCGCCGCCCAGCGCGACCAGCGGTCTACCCGCGGCGACCAGCGCGGCCACGCCCTCGGGCCAGGCGTTCCTGCCGCCGAGCAGGCGCAGCACGACGAGGTCGGCGCGGGCCGCCAGGGCGGGCACCTGGTCCGCGGTGACCCGGGCCGGGTTGGCGGTCAGGTAGCCGGCGCCGGACGCGGCCGCGGCGAGGAGTTCGGTGTCGGCGGTGGAAACCAAGAGAATGGTGAGCACTCACCGATAGTGCCATGCTCGGCGACAGCGAACTCGCGGAGCACTCACAGGCGCCGTACAGGGTGACCCTGGTGATGTCCAAGAACCCAGACCGACGCTTACCGGTATGAACACGATGCATGACGCGCCCGCCGACGGCGGATTTCCGGCGAGCGCACCCGGCCCTTCCGGGTCGGACCCACGGAAGAAGTGGTACCGCTGGGGCGTGGGGGCCGCTGTGTTCGGCCTCCTCGCGGGCGGCGGGATCACCTGGGCGGCGGTGTCCGGCGGCGGCGCTCCGGCCTCCAGCGCCTCCAGCGCGCGGGCGGCCGCGCTGAACACCGCGCTCACCGACGCCGCCGGCAACCAGGCCGATTCCCCGGCCCGCGTCCGCTGGGCGCTCGGCCGGCTGCGCCACTTCGGTGGCGTGGACGGGACGGCGACCTTCCACAACAAGACCGGTTTCCACACGCTCTCGTTCGAGCGGGGCATCATCCAGTCGGTGAGCGGCAGCGACGTCGTGATCAAGGCGGCTGACGGCACCACCTGGACCTGGCACGTCGTGAGCAACACCGTGGTCAGGAAGAACGGCGCCAAGACCACGACGAGCGCGCTGTCGGCAGGCGAAACCGTATTTGCCGGAGGGCCGGTGGTGAGCGGGGCCAGGGATGCCCGCGTGATCATCATCAGGCCTTCGGGCCCGGCCGGGTCCGGTTCGGCTAATCCCTCTGGATCTCAATCGGCTCAGCCTTCGTTGAGCTGACCAACAGGCATGCCGCGGCGGGCCCCGGGCCGGCGGGCCGCGGCCAGGAGGGGACGGCGAATG
>Ga0335081_10002009_pt1 | contig 32131 bp, 28 predicted proteins | sample Lox_Sample_35_FD_206713 | JGI IMG/M metagenome (GOLD analysis project Ga0335081, IMG submission 206713) | Soil microbial communities from Loxahatchee National Wildlife Refuge, Florida, United States - Lox_Sample_3.5 | ecosystem: Environmental > Terrestrial > Soil > Wetlands | place: USA...
GCCGCCGCCGCTCCCTGCGTCGCGGCCGTCGTGAGGTTCTGCGAGATCTTCGCGAGGCCGGACTGGCTCACGCAGGGGGCCTGCAGGCCGACGTACAGCGGCATCAGGTTCCAGCCGAGCGACCGCGTCGTCGTCACCCAGGACGCCGAGAGGTTGCCGTCCTTGCACGCGCGGTTGGCGCCGCCGAGGTAGATCCCAACCGCGTCGTAGGGTGAGGCCGCCCACGCGCTGAGCGCGGCGACCGACGGCGCGGTGCAGGTCTCGAAGCCGTACCCGGTGAACACGTCGGCGCTGCGCTGCGCGGTCGCGCCGGAGGTGCCCGGCAGGCCGAGCACGAGCATGACCGCGAGTGCGGCCCCGGCGGCAGCGAGACGCCTCACCCGGCCAGGGTGCCGCGAAACTGTGAAGAAACCGTCAGGCGGGGGCAGCGGGCGGGGTCAGACGGCCTGGAGCGGCGGCATCACGCGGCCGCCGCGGCGCGTCTTCCCGGCCGCGCGCAGCGCGCGGCGGTAGGCCTCGACGGGCGTGGCCGCCGACGCCATGACCTCGCCCGTCGAGCGCATCTCGGGGCCGCGGGCATCGGCTCCCGCGAACCGCTCCGACGGGAAGACGGCCTCCTTCGCCCAGGCGCGCGTCGGATCGGCCCGCTCCGGGAGGCCGAGGTCGCCCAGCCGTTCCCCGAGCAATAGCCGCACGGCGTGCTCGACGAGCGGCACACCGGTCGCCTTCGCGACGAACGCGACGGTCCTCGACGCGCGCGGATTCGCCTCGAGCACGTAGAGGCGGTCGTGCGAGACCGCGAGCTGGAGGTTGAGCAGCCCCTTCGCCCCGACCGCACGCGCAACGACTGCCGCCGCCGCCCGGACGCGCTCGTCGAGCGCGGCCGTCACCGACGGGCCCGGCAGCACGCACGCGCTGTCGCCGGAGTGCACGCCGGCCGGCTCGATGTGCTCGAGGATCGCGCCGGTCCACGCATCCTCGCCGTCGCTCAGCACCTCCACGTCGAGCTCGAGAGCCCCCGTCAGGTAGCGGTCGACGAGGCAAGGGCCCGTGACGTCGAGCTCATCCGCGCTTCGCGCAACGTGCATGCCGCGACCGCCGAGCACGTGGTGCGGCCGCACGAGCACCGGAAAGCCGAGCCGCTCCGCGATCGCGCGCGCCTCGTCCGCATCGGCGGCGGCGCCCCACTCCGGCGCCAGGTCGCCGACGAGCTCGGCGAAGCGCGCGCGGTCCTCGGCGGCGTCGATCGCGCCGAGCGGGTCGCCGAGCAGCGGCACGCCCGCCGCCGCGAGGCCCGGTGCGAGGCGCAGCGGCGTCTGGCCGCCGAACGACACGGCGACCGCCAGGGGGCGCTCGAGCTCGCACACGTCGAGCACGCGCGGGACCGTGAGCGGCTCGAGATAGAGGCGGTCCGAGGTGTCGTAGTCGGTCGAGACGGTCTCCGGGTTCGAGTTCACGAGCACCGCCTCGTAGCCGAGCGCTTTCAGCGTGCGCGCCGCATGCACACAGCAGTAGTCGAACTCGATCGCCTGGCCGATCCTGTTCGGGCCCGAGCCGAGCACGACGACTGCACGCCCGGAGGGCGGCGGCCCCTCGTCGACGCCCTCGTGCGCGACGTAGTAGTACGGCGTGTGCGCCTCGAACTCACCCGCGCACGAGTCGACGGCCAGGCGTACCGGCCGGCCGGCCGGCGCGGGATGCACGGCGACCTCGCGCAGCTGCTCGGCGAAGTACGGATGGATCCCGGGCAGCTCGAGCCCGCGCCGCGCCGCCTCGACGTAGAGGTCCCAGCGCTCCGGCAGCGGCTCGCCGAGCAGCGACTCGTCGAACGGCACGGGCGCCGACTCGCGGCCCTCGAACGCCTTGGTGAACGCCTCGGCGAACGTGCGCCCGAGCCCGAGCGCCTCGCCGATCGCGCGCATCTCGGCGCCGAGGCGCCGGTCGGCCCACGGGAACTTCTCGAACTCGAACCGCGGCGCCTTGACGGCGACATAGTCGAGCGCGGGCTCGAACGCGGCCGTGGTCTGCTGCGTGATGTCGTTGGGCAGCTCGTCGAGCGTGTAGCCGACGGCGAGCAGCGCCGCGAGCTTCGCGATCGGGAACCCCGTTGCCTTGCTCGCCAGCGCCGACGAGCGCGAGACGCGGGGGTTCATCTCGATCACCCGCAGCTCGTAGGTTTCCGGATGCACCGCGAACTGCACGTTCGCTCCGCCCGTGGCGACGCCGACGCCTCTCGCGGTCGCGAACGCCGCCTCGCGCATTCGCTGGTACGCCGCGTCGGGGAGCGTCTGCTGCGGAGCGACGGTCCACGAGTCGCCGGTGTGCACGCCCATCGGGTCGAGATTCTCGATCGAGCAGACGACCACCGCATTTCCCGATCCGTCGACCATCACCTCGAGCTCGTGCTCCTGCCAGCCTGCGAGGTATTCCTCGACCAGCACCTGCCCGACCGGGCTCGCCGCCAGCCCGCGCTCGATCGCCGCGGCCAGCTCGGCCGGGGTGTGCGCGACGCCGCCGCCGGTGCCGCCGAGCGTGAACGCGGGGCGCACGATCGCCGGGACGGGGAAGTCGACCTGCGGCGTCGAGGCCACGATCGACCGCGGGACTGCGAGCCCGGCCGCCTGAACGGTTGTCCTGAAGAGCTCGCGGTCCTCGGCGCGTCGGATTGCATCGACATCGGCGCCGATCAGCTCGACTCCGCAGTCGGCGAGCTCGACCGCGAGGTTGAGCGCCGTCTGGCCGCCGAGCGTGGGCAGGATCGCGTCCGGCCGCTCGCGCTCGATCACCTCGCGGATCGTCCCCGGGTCGAGCGGTTCGAGGTAGGTGGCGTCGGCCCACTCGGGGTCGGTCATGATCGTCGCCGGGTTCGAGTTGACGAGCACGACGCGGTAGCCCTCGCGCCTGAGCACGCGGCACGCCTGCGCGCCTGCGTAGTCGAACTCGCACGCCTGGCCGATGCGGATCGGCCCGGAGCCGATGATCAGGATCGAGCGAAGGTCGGTGCGCTTCGGCATGCCGCGGCGAGCCGGTCGAAGAAGGGAAGCCCGTCGAGCGGACCGGGCGAGGCCTCCGGATGGAACTGCACGCTGGCGAAGCCGTCGCCGACGAGCCCTTCGCACGTGCCGTCGTTCAGCGACACGAAGGCTGCGTCGTCTTCGGCGGCGACCGCGAAACCGTGGTTCTGCACCGTGACGAGGACGCGGCCCGATGCCGTGTCGCGAACGGGGTGGTTCGCGCCGCGGTGGCCGAACGGAAGCTTGAACGTCTCGTGGCCGAGCGCCAGGCCGAGCAGCTGGTGGCCGAGGCAGATCCCGAACACCGGCACGCGGCCGAGCAGCGCCCGGATCGTCTCGATCTGGTCTACGAACACCGACGGGTCGCCCGGCCCGTTCGAGAAGAGCACCGCCTCGGGCCGCGCCTCGAGCACGGCGTCCCCGTCCCAGTCGCCCGGGACGACGAACGCTTCGAGGCCGGCGGCGGCGAGCCGGCGCGGGATCGAGTGCTTGGTCCCGAGGTCGACGACGACGACTCGCGGCCCCATGCCCACCGAATAGGGGACGGCGGTCCCGATCGCGCGGTCCAGCTTGCGGCCGTCGATGGGCGGCTCGGCCAGGGCGCGCGCCCTGAGCTCGTCGACGGGTGCGTCGCCGAGCGCGCAGCGCACGACGCCGTCCGAGCGGATGCGCCTGACGAGCGTTCTCGTGTCGACCCCGCTGAGCGCGACCACCCCACGGTCGCGCAGCCAGCGGGCGAAGGCCGGTCGTGCGTCGCGCATCACCACGCCTTCGCACTGCACGCGCGCCGACTCGAGGCGCGCCTCGTCGACGCCGTACGTGCCGACCAGCGGGTACGCGAAGCAGAGGACCTGAGCGACGTAGCTCGGATCGGTGATCGCCTCCTCGTAACCGGCCATCGCAGTCGTGAAGCACGCCTCGCCCGCCGCGACCCCGGGCGCGCCGACGCCGACGCCGGGGAGGACCGTGCCGTCCTCGAGCACGAGCTTGGAAGGTAGCGGGACGCTTCGCATGATTTTCACTATAGTGCATACTACGCATCATGTTCAGCGCCGCCATCATCGGCTGCGCCGGGTACACCGGCCAGGAGACACTCGACCGCCTGCTCGCGCATCCCGAGCTCGACCCGGTCGCGCTCGGCTCAGACTCGCTCGCGGGACGGCCTGCGGCCGCGCTCGACCCGCGTCTCGACGGCGACCTGCCCGCGTTCGTGACGAACGCCGAGGCCGCCGCGTCCGGCGCCGACGTGCTCTTCCTCTGCGTCGGCCACGACGCAGCTGCGGCGTTCGAGCCGCCGGCCGGGGCCGTCGTCGTCGATCTGTCGGCCGCCCACCGCCTGCGGGACGCCGACACGGCCCGCGCCTGGTACGGCGAGGCGCCCGGTGCGTGGAGCTACGGCCTACCGGAGCTCTGGCCCCCCGACGGGCCGCTGGTCGCGAACCCGGGCTGCTACGCCACCGCCGCACTGCTCGCGCTCGGCCCGCTCGCGGGCAGCCTCGAGACCGCGATCGTCGATGCGAAGTCCGGCGTCTCCGGGGCCGGTCGCACGCTCCGCGATTCGTCACATGCGGGCGCCGTGCTCGAGAACCTCGCGCCGTATGCCGTCGGCGAGCACCGGCACGCGCCCGAGATCGCCCAGCAGCTCGGCTTCGGTGTCTGTTTCGTGCCGCACCTCCTCCCCGTGCGGCGCGGCCTCCTCGCAACGTGCTACGTGCGCTTCCCGGGTGACGCCCGGGAGGCGCTCGAGGAGGCATACGCCGGAAGCCCGCTCGTGCGTGTGCTCGACGACGGTGTCGCGCCGGAGCTCGGACGGGTGCAGGGCACGGACACCGCCGAGGTCGCCGTCTTCAGCGATCGCGTGACGGCAACGACGATCGTCGTGTGCGCGATCGACAACCTCGGCAAGGGGGCGGCCGGCCAGGCCGTCCAGAACGCGAACGTCGTGCTCGGCCTCGACGAGACGGCCGGGCTGCGCCTCAGCGGAGTCTTGGTATGAGCGTCACCGCGGCGAAAGGATTCGAGGCGTCGGGTGTCGCTGCCGGCATCCGCCGGGAGGGCAAGGACCTCGCGCTCGTTCGCGCGACCAGCCGCGCCACAGGCGCGGCGATGTGGACGCGGAACCGCGTCCAGGCCGCGCCCGTCGTCGTCTCGAAGGCGCACCTGGAGCTCGCCGAGCCGCAGGCAGTCGTCGTGAACAGCGGCATCGCCAACGCGGCCACCGGCGCGCGCGGCGAGCTCGACGCGGTCGCGACGGCGGCCGAGACCGCACGGCTGCTCGCGCTCGACGTCGAGGAGGTGATCGTCCTCTCGACTGGCGTGATCGGTGCGCTGCTGCCGCTCGAGAAGATCCGCGCGGCGCTGCCCGCGGCGGCCGCGGGGCTCTCGGCCGACGGCGGAGGCGACGCGGCCGAGGCGATCCTCACCACCGACACGCGCACGAAGCAGGCAGTCAGCGTCGGCGACGGCTTCGCGGTCGGAGGGATGGCGAAGGGCTCGGGAATGATCCACCCCAACCTCGCGACGATGCTCGCAATCGTCACGACCGACTATCCCCTCGAGCCGGGCGAGGCGATCGAGGTGCTCCGTCCGGCGGTCGACACGAGCTTCAACTCGATCTCGGTCGACGGCGAATGCTCGACCAACGATGCGGTCGTTCTGCTGTCGTCAGGCGCGGCGGCGATCGAGCGCACCGAGGCGTCGGACGCCGCGTTCGGCCACGCGCTGCAGGCAGTCTGCGCGGATCTCGCGGCGCAGGTCGTGGCCGACGGAGAAGGCGCCACGCTGGTCGCCGAGATCTCGGTCAGCGGGGCGGCGTCGCCGTCGGAGGCGCGCGCGATCGCGCAGCGCATCGCCACGTCGCCGCTCGTCAAGACCGCGCTCTTCGGCCGCGACGCGAACTGGGGCCGCGTGCTGATGGCCGCCGGCAGCGCGCCGCACAACGGCGGCTACGCGCAGCTCGACCCATCGCGGGTGTCGCTCGTCTACAACGGCACCCCGGTGCTCCGCGACGGCGCGCCGCTCGACGCCGAGCCGCCCGTCGACGGCGCCACGTGCACGATCGAGCTCGACCTCGGCCTCGGCGACGCGCGCGCGAGCTACCTGACGAGCGACCTCACCTACGACTACGTCCGCATCAACGCGGACTACCGGTCATGAGCCGTAGGCTCGACGGAGGCTCACCAAGAACGGAGGCGCCGACCTGGGCGGCGCCGGAGCGGGGCTCAGCGCGGATCGTGGTGAAGCTCGGAGGCGCGGTGGCGGCGCAGTCGGCGGGCGCCGTGCTCGCGCTCGCGGAGCAAAGCGACGTGTGCGTCGTGCACGGAGCCGGCGAGCAGATCACGCTCGAGATGGAACGCGCAGGGATCCCGGTGCGCTTCGTCGGCGGACGGCGCGTGACGAGCGCCGAGGCTCTCGAGGTCGTGCGCCGGTCGTTCGCCGAGGTCGGCGCCGCGCTGTGCGCCGCGCTCGGAAGCCGCGCCGAGCAGCTGTTTGGCGACGAGATCGGCCTGCCGGCGACACCGGTCCCCGAGCTCGGGCTCGTCGGCGATCCGCTCCCGTCGACGCCGGAGGCGATCCTCCGCTCGCTCGACGCCGGGCGCATCCCGGTGGTCGCGCCGCTCGCAGCGGGACCGCTGAACGTGAACGCCGACGAGGCTGCGGCCGCGCTGGCGCAGGGGCTCGCGGCCGAGCGGCTGCTGTTCCTCACGGACGTCGACGGGCTGATCCTGAACGGCGAGGTCGTCGACGAGATCGGAGCGGGCGACGCCACCGACCTCCTCGACCGTGCGCTGCTCGAGGGTGGGATCGTGCCCAAGCTCCGCGCCGCGGTCGCAGCCGCACAGGCAGGCGTCCCGGCGGCGATCGGGCGCACGGCGGTCGTGGCATGACGACGATGACGACGCACATCCTCCCCACGTACGCACGTCTCGACATCACGTTCGTCGACGGCGACGGCTGCTGGCTCGTCGACAGGGACGGCGAGCGCTACCTCGACTGCCTCGGCGGGATCGCCGTCGTCGCACTCGGGCACCGCCACCCGGCGCCGCTCGCCGCGGCGCACGCCCAGCTCGACCGGCTGTGGCACGTATCGAACCTCTACTGGACCGAGCCGATGCAGGAGCTGGCCGCGAAGCTCTCCGGCCGGTTCGGCGGAGCGAGCGCCTTCTTCTGCAACTCGGGCGCCGAGGCGACCGAGGCGGCGATCAAGTGGGCGCGCAAGGCGACGGGCCGCAGCGAGCTCGTCGCGCTCGAGGGCTCGTTTCACGGGCGGACGCTCGGCGCGCTCTCGATCACCGGGCAGCCGGCCAAGCGGGCCGCGTTCGAGCCGCTGCTGCCCGGCGTGCGGTTCGCGACGCCCGACACGCTCGCCGAGGCCGTCTCGGACCGCACGGCGGCGATCTTCCTGGAGCCGGTGCTCGGCGAGGGCGGCGTGCATCCGCTCGCGACCGAAACGCTCGCCGAGGCACGCGAGCTGGCAGACGAGCACGGCGCACTGCTCGTGTTCGACGAGATCCAGACGGGCGTCGGGCGTTGCGGCACCTTCTTCGCGTTCGAGCAGCACGGCGTGGAGCCCGATGCCACGACCCTGGCGAAGGGGCTCGCGAACGGGCTCCCGATCGGCGTCCTGCTCGTCTCGGACTCCGCCCCGACGGCGTTCGAGCCCGGCGACCACGCGTCGACCTTCGGCGGCAACCTCGTCTCGTGCGCCGCCGCCTGTGCGGTCGTCGATGCTCTCGACGACGAGCTGCTGACCCACGTCGGCGAGATGTCGGACCGGCTGGCCGCAGGACTCGAGCCGCTCGGAGCCGTGCGCGGCCGCGGCCTGCTGCTGGGCGTCGAGCTCGACCGGCCGGTCGGCCCGGTCGTCGAGGCGGCGCTGCAGAACGGCCTCGTCGTCGGCTCCGCCGGCGAGCGGACACTGCGGCTCGCCCCGCCGCTGACGATCTCGGCCGACGAGGCCGACCTCGCCGTCCGGCTCCTCGCCGAGGTGCTCGGTTGACGACCAAGTACGAGCGGCAGGGGACGATCCTGCGCCTCGTCCAGCAGCAGCAGCTGTCGACGCAGAGCGAGCTCGCCGCGGCGCTTCACGGCGAAGGGATCGAGGCGGTGCAGGCGACCGTCTCCCGCGACATCGCGCAGCTCGGCCTCGTCAAGGTGCGCGCTTCGGACGGCCGGCTGATCTACGCGCTCCCGGGCGCCGCCGACCTGCGTCGGCGCGACGAGCTGACGTCTGCGCTCCGCCGCTGGGCAGGGACGTTGACGCCGACCGGGCCGCTGGTCGTGGTCGAGACGCCGCGCGGCGTCGCCGTGCCGCTCGCCGACGCGATCGACGCCGCCGGGCTGCCACACGTCGCCGGGACGATCGCCGGCGACAACACCGTTTTCGTCGCCGCGCGCGAACCGCACACCGGCCGCGAGCTGGCGGGAGAGCTGCACGCCTTGATCGACGGGAACGGCGCCGAATGACGACGACGCCGGCAACGTCGTCGGGCGGCGCGATCCTCGGCTCGCTGCCGCTCGGCGAGCGCGTCGGGATCGCCTTCTCCGGCGGGCTCGACACCTGCTGCGCGATCGCGTGGATGCGCGAGCGCGGCGCGATCCCCTACGCGTTCACCGCCGACCTCGGCCAGTACGACGAGCCCGACATCGAGGCCGTCCCGGCCCGCGCCCTGCGGTACGGGGCCGAGGACGCCGTGCTCGTCGACTGCAAGGACGTCCTCGTGCGCGAAGCCCTCGCCGCGCTGCAGTGCGGCGCGTTCCACATCCAGACCGCGGGTCGCCGCTACTTCAACACGACGCCGCTCGGCCGGGCCGTCACCGGCACGCTCCTCGTCAAGGAGATGGCGGCGCACGGCGTCGAGATCTGGGGCGACGGGTCGACGTACAAGGGCAACGACATCGAGCGCTTCTACCGCTACGGGCTGCTCGCGAACGAGAGCCTGCGGATCTACAAGCCGTGGCTCGACACAGCGTTCGTCGAGGAGCTCGGCGGACGGCGCGAGATGAGCGAGTGGCTGACGGCGCGCGGGCTCGATCACGGGACGTCGACCGAGCTCGCCTACTCGACCGACGCGAACCTGCTCGGCGCGACGCACGAGGCCAAGAACCTCGAGTTCCTCGACACGTCGATGCGCATCGTCGCGCCGATCATGGGGGTCGCGCACTGGGACGCTGCAGTCGAGGTCGAGCCCGAGGAGGTGACGCTCGAGTTCGCGGACGGGCTGCCGGTCTCGGTCGACGGCATCGAGCTCACCGGGGTCGAGTTGCTGCAGGCCGCGAACGCGATCGGCGGACGCCACGGCCTCGGCATGTCCGACCAGATCGAGAATCGCGTGATCGAGGCGAAGAGCCGCGGCATCTACGAGGCTCCCGGGATGGCGCTGCTGCACATCGGCTACGAACGCCTCCTGACTGCGATCCACAACGAGGCGACGCTGGAGCGGTACGCGGTCGACGGCCGCCGCCTGGGGCGTCTGCTCTACGAGGGACGCTGGTTCGACGTCCAGGCGCTGATGCTGCGCGAGTCGCTCCAGCGCTGGGTGGCCGCTCCCGTCTCGGGCTCCGTGACGATCGAGCTGCGCCGCGGCGACGACTACACGATCCTCGACACGCGGGGCGAGTACCTCTCCTACGACCCGGAGCGCCTGAGCATGGAGCGGAGCGCGACCGCGTTCACCGCCGCGGACCGGATCGGCCAGCTCGCGCTCAAGATCAACGACATCACGGACTCGCGGCGCATGCTCGAGCGGCTCGGGTGGTCGCTGTGACGCTGTGGGCCGCCCGCGTCGGCGGCACCCTCGCGCCCGAGGTGTGGGACTTCGTGAAGTCCGAGGACGCGGAGCTGCTCCCGTACGACTGCGCGGGCACGCGGCTGCACGCGCGCAGGCTGCATGCGGCCGGGCTGCTCGACGACGCAGAGCTCGCCGACGTCGATGCGCGCCTCGACCAGATCGGCCCCGACGACCTCGAGCCGACCGACGAGGACGTGCACACGGCGATCGAGCGCCTGCTCGGCCCGGTCGGGCGGAAGATCCACGCCGGGCGCTCGCGCAACGACCAGGTCGCGACGGCACACCGGCTCTACATCCAGGACGCGTGTGACGAGGCGGGCGCATCCCTCCGCACGTTCGCCGCGGCGCTGCTCGACCGCGCGGAGGCGGAGGCGGCGACGCCGATGCCGGCCTACACGCACCTGCAGCGGGCGATACCCGTGACGCTCGGCCATCACCTCCTCGCGTGGATCGAGATGCTCGAGCGCGACGCCGCCCGCTTCGCCTTCGTGCACGGGCAGGCCGAGCTCTCGCCGCTCGGCGCCGGTGCAGTCGCGGGCTCCACGCTGCCGCTGCCGCCACCCGAGGCGCCGATGCGGAACACGATCGACGCCGTCGCGGATCGCGACTTCGTCCTCGACTACCTGTACGCGTGCGCACTGCTCTTCGTCCATCTCTCGCGCATCGCGGAGGAGATCTGCCTCTGGGCAACGGCCGAGTTCGGCTTCGCGAAGCTGCCCGAGGACGCGGCCACCGGCTCGTCGATGATGCCGCAGAAGCTGAATCCCGACGTCGCCGAGCTCACGCGCGGGAAGGCGGGGACGGCGATCGGCCGCCTCACCGGTCTCCTCGCGACGGTGAAGGGGCTCCCGCTCGCCTACAACTCCGACCTGGCCGAGGACAAGCAGGCGACGTTCCGCGCGCGCCGCGACGTGCGTCTGGCACTCGGAGCGCTCACGGTGCTCGTCGAAGGCCTCGAGCTCGACCGCGAGCGCCTCGCCGCCGCCGCCGCAGACCCCCTCCTGCGCGCGACCGATGCCGCCGAGGAGCTCGTCGAGCGCGGCATGCCGTTCCGCGACGCCCACGCCGAGATCGCCGCCAGGGTGCGGGCCGGCACCTTCGAGCCTCCACCCGCCAGGCCGCGCGGCCTGGACGTCGAGGGCGCCGTTTCGGCGGCCAGGGAGCGCTGGTCGTGACGCTGCCGCTGCCCGTCGACCTCTCCGGCCGGAGCCTGCTGCGCATCGGCGACCTCGTGCCCGCCGAGGTCGAGGCGATCCTCGACCTCGCCGGCGAGCTCAAGGGCGACCTGACGCCGCGCCTCGCCGGCCGGACGCTCGGGCTCGTCTTCATGCAGCCTTCGACGCGCACGCGCCTCTCGTTCTCGGCCGCGATGGCGCAGCTCGGTGGCACGCCGATCTCGCTGCGCAGCGACGAGCTGCAGCTGTCTCGCGGCGAGTCGATCGGCGACACCGCGCGCGTGCTCTCGCGTTACGTCGACGTCGCCGCGATCCGAACGCTCTCGCAGGACGATCTCGAGACGTGGGCCGAGGCGGCGACGATCCCGGTGATCAACGCGCTGACGCAGGCGGAGCATCCGTGCCAGGCGCTGGCCGACGCGTTGACGATTCGCGACCGGCTGGGCGGGCTCGACGGGGTCCGGATCGGCTGGGTCGGCGACGGCACGAACGTGCTCGTCTCGCTGGCCGGCATCGCCCGCCTCACCGGCATGAGCGTGGTTGCCGCCTGCCCCGCTGGATACGAGCCGCCGGCCGGCACGCCGGTCGAAGTCGTCAGGGACCCGGGCGAGGCGGCCCGCGCCGCCGACGTCCTGGTCACCGACATCTGGACGAGCCTCGGCACGGACGAGGAGGCGGCGCAGCGGCTCCGCGACCTCGAGCCCTACCGGGTCGACTCCAGGCTGCTCGCGGCGGCCGCCCCGGGCGCAGTCGTCCTCCACTGCCTCCCGGCCCACCCGGGCGAGGAGATCTCGGCCGAGGTGCTGTACGGTCCGCAGTCCGCAGTGTGGGACGAAGCCGAGAACCGCCTGCACGTGCAGAAGGCACTACTCGCGCTGCTGCTCGGGTAGACCGACCGGACATCGCTTCGACGACCTGACCACCTTCGACCGGGAGGCCGATGGAGCCGGGGACGCTGATACTGATCGTGGGCGCGGTGCTGCTCGCGGCAGTCGCCGCGGCCACGCTCGCCGGGCGCGCCGGGGTGCCGGTGCTGGTCGTCTTCCTCGGCCTCGGGATGCTGCTCGGCTCGGACGGCATCGGGGGGATCGAGTTCTCGGACGTCCACCTCGCACGGACGGTCGGCATCGTCGGCCTCGCGGTCATTCTCTTCGACGGCGGGATCTCGACGCCCTGGCGCGCGCTCCGCCCCGTGGTCGTTCCTGCCGCGACGCTCAGCACCATCGGCGTGGTCGTCACCGCCGCGATCACCGCGCTCGTGGCGCACGCGGTGTTCCCGCTCTCGTGGTCGGCTTCGTTCCTGCTCGGCGCAGTTGTCGCCTCGACGGACGCCGCCGCCGTGTTCTCGACCCTCAGGGTGACGAACCTCCGCCGCCGGCTGGCACGCGTGCTCGAGGGCGAGTCCGGTGCGAACGACCCGACGGCGGTGGCCCTGACGATCGGGCTGATCGCGTGGGTCGACGGGAACTCGTCGGGCGTGGCGTCCGTCGTCACGCTCGTCGTCCGGCAGCTCGCGGTCGGCCTCGTGATCGGCCTCGTCATCGGCGCCGCGGCTGCCTGGGCGCTCGCCCGCCTGCCCGACCTCGCGGCGCCGTTCGCACCGGTCGCCACCGTGTCGGTCGGCGCGATCGGGTTCGGGCTGGCCGACGTCTCCGGGGGCAGCGGCTTCCTCGCCGTCTACCTGGTCGGCCTGTTCGTCGGCAACACGACGACCGCGCTGCGGCGGACGCTGATCAACTTCCACGGCGGCCTGGCATTCCTCGCCCAGGTCGGGCTGTTCATCGTGCTCGGCCTCTTCTCGTTTCCGCACGAGCTGCGCCCGGTGATCCTGCCCGGCCTGGCGCTCGTCGCAGTGCTGCTCTTCGTCGCGCGGCCCGTGGCGGTCTGGCTGTCGACGCTCTTCCAGAGCTTCGACACGCGCGAGCGCGTGCTGCTCGGCTGGGCCGGGTTGCGCGGCGCCGTACCGATCGTCCTCGCGACGTACCCGCAGGCGGAAGGGCTCCCCGAGAGCCGGACGATCTTCAACGCGGTGTTCTTCGTCGTGGTCGCGTCGGCGCTGATCCAGGGCCCGACGCTCGAGCCGCTCGCACGCCGGCTCGAACTGACCGGCCGCGGCCGCGGGGCGAGCGAGCCGCCGCTCGAGGTCGCGGCCGTCGACAGCCTGGGCAGCGGCCTGCTCGAGTTCGGCGTCGGCCCGGGGTCGGCGATCGCGGGGCGCCATGTGCGCGACCTCGGCCTGCCGCGAAACGCGCTCGTCGCGGTGATCATGCGCGACGGAGAGGCGGTGCCGCCGCGCGGCTCGACCGTCGTCGAGGACGGCGACCGTCTGTACGTGCTCTCGCGGCGCGAGAGCCGGACCACCGTCGAGCGCCTCTTCGCGACGTGGGACTGACCCCTTGTAGAGTCGCCGCGTGGAGGCCGTTGCAGACCGCACCGCCGCTGCGACGGCCCGCGAGGCGCTCGCGAGCGTCCGCTACGGCGAACGCGGCATCGTCCAGCTGCTCGGGGACGACGGGCCCGGCGCCGACGAGCCCGACGTGCCCGAGCTCGAGCGGCGCCTGCCCGATGTGCCGCTCGCGACGGTCGTGCGGCTGCTCCTGCTGCAACGGCCCGTGCGCGAGGCGGACGCGAACCGCGCGCTCGGGCCCGACGGCACCGAGGCGATCGTCGCGCTCGGCCTGGCCGAGCGGAACGGCAAGCATCTCGAGCCGCGCGGGCGGATCATGCCCGCCGAAGGGCTCCTGCTCGCATGCGACCCGTTCCCGAGCGGATCAGCCGACCCGCCGGGCTACGTCGCCGCGTACACGCCCACCGCATCCTGGTGCGCGTCGCTGACACCGCGCCGGCAGGTCGAGCGAGCGCTCGACGTCGGCACCGGGAACGGCGCGCAGGCGCTGCTCGCCGCCAGGCATGCGAGCCACGTAATCGCGACGGACGTGAACCCGCGGGCTCTCGCGTTCACATCGCTGAACGCGGCGCTCAACGGCTTCGACAACGTCGAGACGCGGCTCGGCAACCTCTTCGCGCCGGTCGCAGGCGAGACGTTCGACCTCGTCACCTGCAATGCGCCGTACGTGATCTCGCCCGAGACGAAGTGGCAGTACCGGGACGGTGGGCTGCCGGCAGACGAGTTCTCGGCCCGCGTCGTCGAAGGCGCAGCGTCCGTGCTCGCCGACGACGGCTACGCGACGCTGCTCGTCAGCTGGCTCGCGGCCTCCGAGGACGATCCGGACGGGCGCGTCCTCGAGTGGGTCGAGGGCACTCGCTGCGACGCATGGGTGCTCGGGCTCACGGGCGCCGACCCGCTCGAGCACGCGTCGACGTGGAACGACCACCTCGTCGACGACCACGCCGCGCTCGGCGAGGCGCTCGACGACTGGACGGCGTACTTCCACGAGCTCGGCGTCGGCTGGATCAGCGAAGGCGCCGTCCTGCTCCATCGACGTACGGGGCCCGCTCACCCGCCGCGCGTCGATCCCGCGTCCGCCGACGAGCTCGAGCACGCAGGCGAGCAGGTCGAGCGCGCGTTCGCGGCGCAGGCCTTCCTCGCCGGCCTCGAGAGCGAGGACGACCTGCTCGACGAGCCGCTGTCGCTGGCCGACGAGGTCTCGATCGAGACGCGGCTCGACCCGCACACCCGCGAGCGCGAGACGCGGCTGCTCCTGGACGAAGGGACGTATCCCGACGTCGAGTGCGCACCGGCGGTTGCCGATGCGCTGGCCGCACTCGACGGCTCGTCGACGCTTCGCGAGGGCATCGAGCGGCTCGGGCTCCCCCCAAAGGCGGATGCCGCCGTCCGCGCCGAAGCGCTCGATGCCCTGCGCGACCTGCTCGAGCTCGGGTTCGTCGAGCTCGACGACGACGCTTAGCCGTCAGATTCCGAGCGCGGCCGGAGCCTCGGGCTCGGGGTCGTAGACCGGCGTGTAGCCGAGCATCCGGCCGAGCGGCGCGCCCAGCGCGAGACCGGCGCGCTGCACCACGGTCGGCGGGAACGGCAGGCGGACGGTGTCGAAGTGCGCACGCGCGATCACCGCCAGGCGGAGCGGGCTCGGCATGCCCTTCCTGTTCGTCTTGCCGTCGGCGGCGAGCGCGAACATCGTCTCGAGCAGCGACTCGAACTGGAGCGCGGGCCGAACCTCGCACACGAAGTGCGCGACGCCGTCGCCGGCGTTCCAGAACCGGTGCGCGGTGCCGGCCGGCACCGTGATGCGCTCGCCCGGGCCGGCGATGCGCTTCTTGCGGCCGATCTTGAAGCCGACCGTCCCGGCGAGCACCTCGAAGCGCTCCTCCTGGCTGGGGTGGACGTGGGCCGCGGCGACGAAGCCGTTCGGCTGCACGTAGGTCTCGATCACGACGGCCTCCCCGCCGGTCTCCTGCGACGTCTTGCGAAAGACGATGCGCTCGCCGGTGACGGGGTTCTCGATGCTCTCTCCTGCACGGATCATCCGGGGATCTCCTTGGCTCTGGCCGCCACGGTGCGGCCGGTGCGAAGACGATCTGCCCGGGCACTTAAGATCGAGTTGGGGTCGGCTTAAGCAGTGAGCTTCGAAGAGATCGAGTTCCGCCTTCTCGGGCCGGTCGAGGTGCTGCGCGACGGCGAGCCCGTCGCGCTCGGCGCGCCCAAGCAGCGCGCGCTCCTGGCCGAGCTGCTCATGCACCGGGGCGAGGTGCTCGGCCGGGCGCACCTGATCGATGCGTTGTGGGGCGAGGCGGCCCCCGAGTCCGCCGCCGCGTCCCTCCAGGTGTACGTGCACGGGCTCCGGCGGGCGCTCGGCCCCGGCCGGATCGAGACGCACGGCGACGGCTACCGCATCGTCGCCGCGCCGGGCGAGCTCGACGTCGACCGCTTCGAGACGCTCCTCGACCGGGGTTCCCGTGCGCTTGCCGACGAGCGGGCGGCGACTGCCGCCGAGGACCTGCGCGCCGCGCTCGCCCTCTGGCGCGGGTCGGCGCTCGCGGGCCTCGGCGACCAGCCGGTCGCGCGCAGCGCAGAGGCGCTGGACGAGCGCCGCCTCGGCGCGCTCGAGCTCCGGAACGACGCCGAGCTCGAGCTCGGGCGGCACGACGTCGTGCTCGCCGACATCGACGAGCTGATCGCCGAGCATCCCTACCGCGAGCGGCTGCGCGAGCAGTGGATCCTCGCCCTCTACCGCGCAGGTCGTCAGAAGGACGCGCTCGACGCGTACCGGACGACCCGCGCCCTGCTGATCGACGAGCTCGGCATGGAGCCGGGACCCGCGCTGCAGGAGCTCGAGCGGGCTGTCCTGCGCCAGGATCCAGCGCTCACAGGGCCGGTACCGCGGCGCGCCCCGGCGACGCGGCTGCCGTCGCCCCCGACCCCGCTCGTCGGGCGCAGGCTCGAGGTGGCCGCGGTCAACGCCCTGCTGCGGCGGGAGGACGTCCGGCTCGTGACCCTCACCGGCCCCGGCGGTGTCGGCAAGACGCGGCTCGCACTCGCGGCGGCCGAGGAGATCGCGGGCGAGCTCGATGACGGCGCGGTCTTCGTCGACCTCGCACCGGTGAGCGACGCGGCGCTGGTCGCGGGGGTGATCGCGCAGGCGCTCGACGTCGCCGAGAGCGCCGCCGACCCGATCGCCGCTGCCTCGGAGCACCTGCACGGCCGGGCCCCGCTCGTGGTGATCGACAACTTCGAGCACCTGCTCGGCGCCGCCGTCGAGGTCGGGCGGCTGCTCGGCTCGGCAGCAGGGCTGAAGGTGCTCGCCACGAGCCGCGTGCCGCTGCGGCTGGCCGGCGAGCACGAGTATCCGGTGCCGGCGCTGGACCTCGACGACGCGATGCGCCTCTTCGCGGAGCGCGCCGAGGCCGTCGATCCCGGGTTCGCCGTGACCGACACGAACGTCGCGCACGTCGCCGATGTGTGCCGCCGGCTCGACGGGCTCGCACTCGCGATCGAGCTCGCCGCCGCCCGCACGCGCGTGCTCCCGCCGGCGGCGCTCGCCGAGCGGCTCGGCCGCGCCCTCGATCTGCTCACCGAAGGCGCACGGGACGTCCCCGAACGGCAGCGGACCCTCCGCGCGACGCTCGACTGGAGCTACCGGCTCCTCTCCGGGCCGGAGCGCGCACTGCTCGCGCGGCTGTCGGTCTTCGCCGGCGGCCTGACGCTGGAGGCGGCGGAGGCGGTGATCGGAGGCAGTGTGCTCGACGACCTCGCAGCGCTCCTCGACAACAACCTGCTCCGCCGGACGGCAGCCGACACTCCGCGCTTCGCGATGCTCGAGACGATCCGCGAGTACGCGGCCGAGCAGCTCGAGGCGAGCGGCGAGCACCGCCTCTATGCACGGCGCCACGCCGAGCACTTCGTGGTGATCGCCGAAGCCGCCGGCGCGGCGATCGTCGCCGCCCGTCCCGGGTACGAGCAGAGCCTCGACGCGCTCGCGGCGGATCACGACAACCTGCGCGCGGCGCTCGCGTTCAGCGTCGAGACCGGCGATGCCGAGCTCGAGGGACGGCTCGTGGTGGCGCTGCGGTGGTTCTGGGTGGTGCGCGGCTTCTCGAACGAGGCCCGCTCCGCGTTCGAGCGCGCGATCGCCGACACGGAGAGCGCGGACGACCGGCTGCGGGCGAGGGTGCTGGCGGACGGTGCGACGTTCCCGTACCGGCAGGGCGACCTGGCCGAGGCGCGGCGGCTCTGGAGCGAGGCGCTCGCGCTCTACCGGGGTCTCCGGGACGACGACGGCATCGCGCGCTGCATCGCCGACCTCGGCGCGGTCTCCAGCACGGAGGGCGATCTCGACGGCGCGGCGGCCGCGTTCGAGGAGAGCCTTCCGCTGTTCGAGGCGCTCGGGAACCACCAGCGTGCGGCGATCGCGCTGGCCAACCTCGCCGCGATCGCAGAGCTCCGCGGCGACATGGAGACGGCCGCCGAGTTCGGCGAGCGTGCCGTCGCCGCGCAGCGGGCGCTCGGCGACCTCGACGGGCTCGCGATCTCGCTGCACAACCTCGCACGAGCGCGCATTGCACTCGGCGAGCTCGCCGTCGCGCGCACGCTCCTCGACGAGGCGTTCGCATTGGCCGACCGCCTCGGATACCGGGAGGTGATCGCCTACGCCCTCGAGACGTCTGCCGAACTCGCATTCGGCGCCGGGCGGCACGAGCGTGCGGCCCGTCTGCTCGGGGCGGCCGCGGAGCTGTTCGCCGCGATCGGGGTCGAGCTGAGCGGCAGCGAGCGCGAGGGATCCGACCGGACGCTCGCCGCACTCGAGGAGTCGCTCGGCGCGGAGCAGGTGCAGACGCTCGTCTCCCGGGGGCGCGAGCTCGATCTCGCCGATGCGGTCGGCGAGGCGCTCGACCGCAACTAGCCCCGGTCCAGACATACGGCCGGTGTGGCGCCGAGGGCAGGGGTTTAGACCAGGTGTGCGCGTCGTGAGCGGCGCGCAGGTCAGCAATGCCAACGCTCCGCCTCAACGACCCGGCGCTCGCCGACGACCTGCTCGTCGAGCTGCGCAGCCACGGAGACATCCTCGCCGAGGAGATCGGGCCGGGGTCGATCCGTGTCAGCGTCCTCGGCTCGTATTCGGCCGAGGGCATGCGCGTCGCGATCTACCTCCACGTCCGCGCCTGGGAAGCGGCGCAGCGCGCGAAGGGCATCGACGTCCGCGTCGAGCTCGACTGAGAACCTCTAACTTCTCCTTCGTGGCGCAGGCGGCGCTCCAGGGTCTCCACGTCGTCGACCTCTCGCGCGTGCTTGCCGGCCCGCTCCTCGCGCAGACGCTCGGCGACCTCGGCGCCGACGTGGTGAAGATCGAGTCGCCGGCCGGGGACGACACGCGGCGGTGGTCGCCGCCCGCCGACGCCGAGGGCCGTGCGACCTACCACCACGCCGCCAACCGCAACAAACGCTCGATCGCGCTCGACCTGAGCGACGACACCGGCCGGGAGCTCGCGCGCCGCCTGTGCGAGCGCGCAGACGTGGTCGTCGCCAACTTCAGGCCGGGCACGCTCGAGCGGTTCGGCATCGGTTACGACGCGGTCTCCGCTTCGAACGCGCGGGTCGTCTACTGCGAGATCACCGGCTTCGGCGAGGCAGCCGGCGCCTCGCTCCCGGGCTACGACCCGCTCGTCCAGGCCGTGGGCGGCCTGATGAGCGTCACCGGCCCACCGGACCGGCCGTCGAAGACGGGCGTCGCGATCGTCGACGTCGTGACCGCGCTCTACGCCTCGACCGCCGTCCTCGCGGCACTGCTCGCGCGGACGCGAAGCGGCCGCGGGCAGCGCCTGACGGTCAACCTGCTCCACGCGAACCTCGCCATGCTCGCGAACCAGTCGACCGGCTGGCTCGGCAGCGGCGTCGTGCCGCAGCGCCTCGGCAACGTCCACCCGAGCATCGAGCCGTTCGCCACCTACCAGGCGGCCGACGGCGAGCTGATGATCTGCGCCGGCAACGACGGCCAGTTCGCCCGGCTGGCCGAGGTGATCGGCGCGCCGGAGCTCGCGGCCGACGAGCGGTTCCGGACGAACCAGTCGCGGGTCGCGCACCGCGCCGAGCTGACGTCCCTGCTCGAGTCGCAGCTCGCCGGGCGCCCTCGCGCCGACTGGCGAGACGCACTGAGCGCGGCGGGCGTCCCCGCGGGAGCGGTGCAGGGCCTCGACGAGGCGTTCTCGCTGGCGGACGCCCTCTCGCTCGACGTCGTCGACGAGACGGACGGCGTCCGAACCGTCTCGTTCCCGGTCCGCCTCTCTCGCACGCCGGCGACGACGCGCCTGCGCCCGCCGGACCTCGACGAGCACGGAGACGAGCTCAGAGCGAGATCTTGACGTCCGCGCCCGCGCGCTTGAGCAGCGCGGAGAACGGGCAGCCCTCGTCGGCCTTCGCGATCGCCTCGCGCAGCGAGGGCTCGTCGAGCCCGTCGACCTCGGCGGAGACGGTGACGTTCGAGCCGACGATCTGATGGCCCTGCCCCTCGACCTCGTCCATCACGATCTGACAGTCGACGACGAGCCTGCCGGGCGGCGTCCCGGCCTGAACGAGCTCGGTCGCCAGCGACATCGTGAAGCAGCCGCCGTGGGCGGCGGCGAGCAGCTCCTCCGGGCTCGTCCTCCCCTCCGGGCTGCCGATCCGGGTCGCCAGGCTGTACGGCAGGTCGGCGAAGGCGCCCGACGCGGCCGCGATCCGCCCCTGCCCGCGGGCGACGTTGCCCTCCCACACGACCTGCGCGTTCCGCTCGATCCTGGGCACCTAGGCCTCCACCTCCGCGGCGTCGGGGACGACGGCCGGCGTGCCGTCGGGGTAATACGCCTCGGCCGGCGAGCCGGCCGGGCGGAACACGCCGAGCAGCCGCAGCTCGGTGTCGCCGGTGTTCGCCAGGCAGTGGACGAGGCGCGCCGGCAGATGCACGCAGCTGCCCGGCCGGAGCGGCGCGGTCTCGCCGCCGATGTGCAGCTCCCCCTCCCCCTCGAGGATGTAGATCACCTCGTCGTACGTGTGGAAGTGGTCGGGCGCGCGCCCCGGCGGCACGAGGCCGATGAACTGGGTCGCCGAGGCGCAGCCGAGCTCGGGCCGCGCGCCGAGCACGAACTGCCTGCCCGCGGTCGCCGAGCCCTTCTCCTCCTCGGCCAGGTCGCGCACCCCGAAGGGCGCCGAGGCCGGCGGCGGGTCGTGGACGAGCACCGAGAGCACGCGGACTCCGGCGGCCGACCAGCTGGTCCCGCTCGCGAGGAACGCTGCCGTGCCCGGGCGCAGCGCATGCCGCTCCGCGCCGACCTCGAGCTCGCCCTCACCGGCCAGCACGTAGAGCACCTCGTCGGCCGGCTCGTGGCGCTCGCCGCCCGACAGCTCGACCACGCGCTGCGTGAGCAGCTCGCCCGAGTGCAGGCCCCCGTCCGGCCGGTCGTCGGCGTGGATCGCGTACCGCATCGTCCGTAACCTACGTGCATGGGAAACCTCGAGCTGGTGCAACGCTCCTACGACTCGTTCGCACGCGACGACCTCGACGGCGTGCTCGCGGACATGCATCCCGAGATCGAGTGGCACCAGGCGCAGGGGCTGCCGCACGGCGGCTACTACCGCGGCATCGACGAGGTGCGCCGCAACATCTTCGACCCGCTGGACGCCGAGTGGTGGGACGAGTTCACGGCCGACCCGGACGAGTTCCTGGACGCCGGGGACGAGGTGGTCGTCCTCGGCCGCTACCGCGGGACGGCCAAGCAGACCGGGAGGGCGCTGGACGTCCCGTTCGTCCACATCTGGAGCATCCGGGACGGCAAAGCCGTCCGTTTCCGCCAGTTCCTGGACACCGCCGGCTGGGTCGAGGCACTCGGGAGCGCCTGAGGATTTGATCATTGACACCCGCGGCCGGGGGGTTGAGGATTCTGGCCGCGGTGGCGACTGGCGCGAACCAACGAACCGTCGCCGACGTCTAACGGTAGGACAGGTCGACCCCCCGACGTCCCCATGCAAGGAGGATTTTGATGAAGAAAGGCATCGGCCTCGCTCTCGTGGTGCTGATCACCGCGGTGGCGGCCGCCAGTGCGCAGGGCGCGCATCGCCAGTTGCAGGCGGCCTCGGCCGCGGGCGTCAGCTGCACGAGCACGCTGAAGCTGGCGATGGTCACGCCGCTGACAGGTGGAGCCGGGTTCCTCGGCACCGAGCAGCTGAGCTGGGCGAAGTACGCTGTGGCGACTCTCCCCAAGACGATGGGGCTGAAGATCCAGCTGCTCCAGGGCGACACCCCGGTCGAGCAGGGCGCGGCACCGGCTCTGACGCTGGCCCAGAAGTACGCCGCCGACCCGAGCGTCGTCGGGATCATCGGCCCGTCCACCTCGGGTGACGCCGAGGCGTCGGCCCAGACCTACTACCACGCCGGCATCGCGCAGATCTCGCCGTCGGCGACCGACATCCCGCTGACCTACACGGTCAACGGCAAGAAGCTCGGTACTCCGGCGTTCTTCCGGGACGTTCCGGCGAACAACATCGAAGGCCCGTCGATCGCCGCGTACATCACGAACAACTTGAAGGCGAAGAACGTCGTCGTCTTCGACTTCCAGGAGCCCTACTCGCAGGGCCTGGCGGCGTCGATCAGCTCGTACCTGACGAAGCACGGCGTCAACGTGTCCCACCTCTCGGCGCCGAACACCACGACGGACTACTCGGCGTACGTGACGAAGGTGCCGAGCAACACCGACGTCGTCGTGTTCCCGACGCAGCAGCCGCCGGCGGCGCAGACGTTCGCCGAGCAGCTCGTGGAGCAGGGCAAGAAGGCCGTCGTGTTCGGCGGTGACGGTGCGGACGCACCCGCGCAGTTCAACCATCCGGGCGACTACGTGGCGAACTTCGCTCCCGACATCAGCGGCATTCCGTCCGACGCCGGGATCATCGCCGGCTGGCAGAAGGCCAACCCCAAGGCGACGCTGGGCTCCTTCGGCCCGCCGACCTACGGTGCGGTGCAGATCATGTTGAACGCGATCAAGATCGCGTGCGCGAAGGACCACGGCATGCTCAAGCGGGCCGATGTCTACCGCAACATGAAGAAGGTGACGATCAAGAACTGGATCCTCGGCGGGACGTTCAAGTGGTCGACGAAGACCAACGACCCCCTGAACGCCCACTTCTTCATCTTCCAGATCCAGCCGAACGGAAAGTACAAGCTCGTCAACAACTAGCTCGTAGAACCTCGAAGGGGGCAGTCCGGTCTCTCGCCGGGCTGCCCCCTTCATTCCGGAGTTAGTCTGGCGCGCCATGCAATTCTTCATCCAGCTCACTCTCGACGGCCTGACGATCGGCAGCGTCTACGCGCTGGTCGCCCTCGGCTACACCCTCATCTACGGCGTCCTGAAGCTCCTGAACTTCGCGCACGGCGACGTCTTCATGGTCGGCTCGTTCATCGGGTACGGCGTGCTCCAGGCGCTCGGCGGCGCATCCAACCCGATGGTTCCGGTCTGGCTGCTGCTCCTGCTGGTCACGGGCGCGGCAATGATCGGATGCTCGGTCCTGGGCGTCGTCATCGAGCGCTTCGCCTACCGCCCCCTGCGTGACGCGCCTCGCATCGCGCCGCTCATCAGCGCGCTCGGAGTGTCGTTCTTCCTGGCCAACTCGATGCAGCTGCTGTTCGGGGCACAGCAGTTCAACTACGCCTCGTACAACCTGAGCGGCGGAGCGCTCTACTTCCGCGGCTTCGACCTCGACGGCGTGCACGTCCCGCTGCTGCGGATCATCACGATCGGCGCGGCGTTCGTCTTGATGGTCATTCTCTGGTTCCTCGTCAACCACACGCGCACCGGCAAGGCGATGCGCGCGACCTCGTTCGACCGCGAGGCGGCTTCGATGCTCGGGATCGACATCGACCACGTGATCGTGTTCACGTTCGTGCTCGGCTCTGCGCTGGCGGGTGCAGCCGGCGTGATGTTCGCGCTCCGTGTGCCGACGTTCGCCGCCGTCGGCTTCACCACGGGGCTGAAGGGCTTCACCGCGGCCGTGATCGGCGGCATCGGCTCGATCCCGGGTGCGATGGTCGGAGGGATCCTGCTCGGGTGCGCCGAGTCGTACACCGCCGGCTACTGGACGACCGCGTGGAGCGACCTCGTCGTCTTCACGATCCTGATCCTGTTCATGATCTTCCGGCCGCGCGGGCTCTTCGGCCGGGTTGACATCCGGAAGGTATGACGTGAGCGAGCTCACGCCTCCCACGCCTCCGCCCGTCGACCCGAGACCCGAACCGGCCGCGGGGCCTGCGGTCGGGCGCGACGAGTGGGTTGCGCGCGAGGGCGAGCGGCGCGCCGCTCGTCATCCGTGGATCGGCACGGCCGAGGCACGGCTCCGCCTGGTCCCGTGGTGGGCCTGGCTGGCCTTGTTCGTCGCCGCCGGGGCACTGATGCCGGCGTTCGAGTCGAGCGGATACGTACGCCTCGTCGCCTTCGAGACCGTGATCTACATGGTGCTCGCCCTCGGGCTGAACCTCATCGTCGGTTGGGCCGGTCTGCTCGATCTCGGCTACATCGCGTACTTCGGAGTCGGCTCGTACGTCTACGCGATCTTCGATTCGTCGAAGTTCGGCTACCACGTGCCCACGATCATCCTGATCCCGGCGGCCACGATCATCGGCGCGCTCGTCGGGCTCTGCGTCGGGCTCCCGTCACGCCGCCTCTCGGGCGACTACCTGGCGATCATGACGCTGTTCTTCCTCGAGCTGTTCGAAACGGTCGCCACCAACGGCAACCAGATCTTCGGCCACGACATCACCGGGGGGTCGTTCGGGATCTCGGGCGTCTCGCCCCTCAGCTTCCTCGGGCACCGCCTCGCGGTGCAGCACCAGGGCATCTTCGCGGTCTCCTACTACTACGTCGCGATCGTGATGTTCGTGATCATCTTCGTCGCGCTGCGCTTCACGAACCTGTCGCGCACCGGGCGTGCGTGGCGCTCACTCCGCGAAGACACACTGGCGGCAGAGGTGATGGGCATGCCGGTGAACTGGCTGAAGCTCCTGAGCTTCGCCACGGGCGCCGGGGTCGCGGCGTTCGCCGGCACGGTGACGACGGCGCTCAACGCCAGCGTCTATCCGCTCAACTTCTCGCCCGTGGTGATGATCACCATCTACGCGATGGTGATCCTCGGCGGCATCGGCAGCCAGTGGGGCGCCGTGCTCGGGGCGATCCTCATCAGCGTCCTGCTGCAGGTCCTGCAGAACCCGGGACAGGCCCGCGCCCTGTTCTACCTCGGCGTGATCGTCGGCGTGATCGCGATGTTCCGCTTCTCGCTGAGGCTCGCGGCGGTCGTCGCCGCGACGGCCGTCTTCGGCGTGGTCGTCCACGCCGTCGCCGCGTCCTACCACCACTCGTGGGTCGACGGTGCGCACGGCGGCGTCGCCGGCGTGCTCGGGCACTGGGTCGTCGTCCCGGTGCAGCTGGCGCCCTGGGTCGGTCAGGTGGCCTACTTGCTGCTCCTGATCGGGATGCTCTGCGTCACCCAGCTCCGTGGCTGGCTGCGCATCATCGCCTTGCCCCCCACGCTCTACCTCGCCGGGTTCGTGTGGGAGAACCTCATGATCCCGAACCCCGGCCCGGCCCGGTACATCATCCTCGGGCTCCTGCTGATCGTGCTGATGATCGTGCGCCCGAACGGCCTCCTGGGCGAGAGACGGGTCGAGATCACCTGATGGGCGAGCGGCTGCTCGAGATCGACAAGGTCTCGCTCGCGTTCGGAGGCCTCACCTCCGTCTCGGGCCTCGACCTCCACGTCGACGAGGGCGAGATCGTCAGCGTGATCGGGCCCAACGGCGCCGGGAAAACGACGCTCTTCAACCTGATCACCGGCATCTACAACCCCGACGAAGGCGACATCCGCGTCGCGGGACAGAGCATCGTCGGCCTGCAGCCGCACGAGATCACCGGGCTCGGGATCGCTCGGACGTTCCAGACTCTGCGCCTGTTCCTGAACATGACCGTCAAGGAGAACGTGATGGCTGCCGCCTACGGCCATACGAAGGCGGGGATCTTCCGGTCCATGCTCAGGACCCCCGGCATGCGGCGCGAGGAGCGGGCGATCAGTGAGCTCGCCGAGCAGAAGCTCGCGTTCTTCGGGCAGCGGCTGATGGGGTACCGGTGGAACCAGCCTGCGTACTCGCTCTCGTACGCGAACCGTAGGAGGCTCGAGATCGCGCGCGCGACGGCGACGAATCCGAGGTTGCTGCTGCTCGACGAGCCGGCCGCGGGGATGAACCCGGTCGAGACGCACGAGATAACCGAGCTGATCGGCCAGCTGCGGAGCGAGGGCGGCTACACGATCCTCGTGATCGAGCACGACATGCACGTCGTCGAGGGAATCTCGGACCGAGTCGTGGCGCTCGACCACGGCGTCAAGATCGCCGAAGGCTCCTTCACGGAGGTAGCGACCGACCCGTTGGTGGTCGAAGCGTACCTCGGCCTCGGGACGATGGACACGAAATGAGCGTATCGGCGGCGACGACACCGGACGCCCCGCTGCTCGAGCTCGACAGTGTCGACACCTACTACGGGCAGATCCACATTCTCCAGGGCCTGTCGCTGAAGGTGCGCGCGGGCGAGCTCGTGTGCCTGCTCGGCGGCAATGCATCGGGCAAGTCGACCACGCTGAAGACGATCCTCGGCATCGTGCGCCCGCGGAACGGGAAGGTTCGCGTAGCGGGCGAGGACGTGACCCGCAAGCCGACGAGCTACCGCATCGCGCGCGGGCTCGCCATCGTCCCCGAGAACCGCCGACTGTTCGCCCCGATGACGGTGCTCGAGAATCTCGAGCTCGGCGCGTACCTCCGCGGCGGCGGAGACCGCGAGGACTTCGACCGCGTCTACGGGCTCTTCCCGCTGCTGCACGAGCGCCGCTCTCAGCTGGCCGGCACGCTCTCCGGGGGTGAGCAGCAGATGGTGGCGATGGGGCGCGCCCTGATGTCCCGCCCGAAGCTGCTGCTGATGGACGAGCCGTCGATGGGCCTGGCGCCAATCCTGGTCGAGCGGAACTTCGAGATCATCAAGCAGGTGCACGAGTCCGGTGTTGCGATCCTCGTCGTCGAGCAGAATGCGAATGTGTCCCTCTCGATCGCAGACCGCGGCTACGTGCTCTCGACCGGCCGCCTCGTACTCGAGGGCGCCGCATCGGAGCTGCGCGAGAACGAGGATCTCCGGAAGGCATACCTTGGCCGTTGACGTGACGACCGTCCCGGCCCGCTGCCGCCACCGGTTCCCGATCTTCGAGCGGCTCGTCTACGTCAACTCCTGTTCGCAGGGCGCCCTCTCCGACGCAGTGCGCGCGGCCTACCTCGACTACCTCGAGGGCTGGGACGACCGCGGCGCGCCGTGGGACTACTGGGTCGAGCGCTCCGAGTCCGCCCGCGCCTCGTTCGCGCGTCTCGTCGACGCCCAACCGGACGACGTCGCCGTGACCACATCGGTCTCGGCGGGCGTGAGCGCGCTCGCCAGCGCGATCGACTTCGAGGCGAGGCAGCGGGTCGTGATCTCCGACTTCGAGTTCCCGACGATCGGCCAGATCTGGCACGCGCAGCAGGCGCGCGGCGCCGAGGTGACGATCGTGCGCGCCGACGGCCCCGAGATCCCGCTCGAGCGGTTCGAGGAGGCGATCGACGAGCGGACGGCGATCGTGTCGGTCACTGCCGTCTGCTACCGGAACGGCGCGCGGCTCCCGGTCGAGGAGATCGCGCGGATCGCGCACGAGCGCGGGGCGCTGGTGGTGCTCGACGCCTACCAGGCGGCCGGCACCTACCCGCTCGACGTCGAGTCGCTCGGCGTCGACGTCCTGGCCGCCGGCGTCCTCAAGTACCTGCTCGCGTCGGCGGGCCTCGCATTCATGTGGGTGCGCCCGGGCCTGGCCGAGCGGCTTCTCCCGACGCAGACCGGCTGGTTCGCCGACCGCGACATCTTCGAGATGGATCACACCGACTATTCGCCGGCACCGAACGCGCGGCGGTTCCAGTCGGGCACGCCGCCGATCCCGGCGATCTACGGCGGCATCGCAGGCATGGAGCTGATGCAGGAGATCGGGATCGCGGACACGCGGGACCACGTCCTCGCGCTGACCGACCGCCTGATCGAAGGCGTCGATGCGCTGGGCGGGATCGTCCCGACCCCGCGCGTGCACGAGCAGCGGGGTGCGCTCGTCTGCATCGCGTCGACCGACGCCCCGGCGCTCGTCGCGACCCTCGAGACGGAGGGGATCGTCACCTCGGAGCGAGACGGCAACCTGCGGGTCTCGCCGCACGCCTACAACAGCGAGGACGACATCGACGCGGTGCTCGCCGCCCTGGCGCGGCATCGGCACCTGCTCCGGACTCCGTAGCGAGGGCGGTTACGCGGCTAATTCGGGCCCGGGAACCGGCCGGCGGCGTCCTCGACGGTGTCGGCGAGCGACCTCGGCGGGCGCTCTCCCGCGCGACGCGACTCCTCACGCGCACGCGCCACCGCCTCGCGGTCGGCTCGCCTCGCCGCACGCCATTCCTTCAGGCGGCGGAGCAGGCTCACGGGTGGGCGGGGCCTCGAACCAACACGTACGAACTTGCGCGAGTCGCAACCGAGATCTTATAAAACGTGGACATGCTTCTCCGCGAGGTCGGATATGCGCGCCCCGCATCGCTCGGAGAAGCGATCGAACTGCTCGCGGCCAACGACGGCGCGAGGGCCCTGGCGGGCGGCCAGACCCTGATCAACGTGATGAAGGCGCGGGCCGGCTCCCCGGACGCGCTGATCGACCTGAACGGGCTCGAGGAGCTCCGCGGGATCGACCTGGCGGCGGACGGGACGCTGTCGATCGGTGCCATGACGACCTACTCCGAGATCGTCGGCAGCGCCGAAGCGCGGGCCCGGCCGATCATCGGCGAGGTCTGCGCCCAGATCGCCGACGTCCAGGTGCGCAACCGCGGCACGATCGGCGGCAACCTCTGCACGAACGACCCCACGAACCACCTGCCGCCGCTGATGGCGGCACTCGGAGCCACGATGACGATCGCCGGCGCCGACGGTGAGCGGACGGTCACCTCGGCCGAGTTCTTCCTCGGCGTCTACCTGACCGCCGTCGTCCAGGGTGAAGTGCTGACGAAGATCACCGTTCCCGCCGGCCGCAGCGACGGCTTCGCAGCGGTGACGCTCGGCGTCGACGGCACCTGCATCGCGAGCGCCGCAGCCTCTCTGAACGGGCGCATCACCGTCGCGCTCGGCTGCGTCGACGCCGTCCCCGTGGTCGTCGAGCCCGCAACCGCGAGCCCCGACGACGTGCGCGCGGCGGTCGAGGCGGCGGACATCGATCCTCCGTCGGACGTCCATGCCTCGAGCGCCTACCGGGCGCACCTCTCGCAGGTGCTCGCGGTGCGCGCCGTCAACCAAGCCCAGGGAGCCGCATGATCACGACCGAGCAGACGATCACCGTCACGATCAACGGCACGACCTACGAGCGCGAGGTCGCGGCGCGGAAGCTGCTGATCCACTTCGTCCGCGACGACCTCGACCTCACCGGCAGCCACATCGGCTGCGACACGGGCAACTGCGGCGCCTGCTCGATGCTCGTCGACGGCATGCTCGTGAAGAGCTGCATGATGCTCGCCGTCCAGGCCGACGGCACGACCATCGAGACGGTCGAAGGGCTCTCGGACGGCGAAGAGCTCAACACCCTGCAGGCGGCGTTCCGCGAGCACCACGCGCTGCAGTGCGGCTACTGCACGCCGGGGATGCTGATGAGCGCCACGGCCCTCTTGCGCGAGAACCCGAGCCCGTCGGACGACGAGATCAAGAAGGCGCTCCAGGGGAACATCTGCCGCTGCACCGGCTACTGGAACATCTTCGAGGCCGTGAAGGCGGTGGCACGGTGACGAGCACGACGATCGCCCCCGAGCAGGTCGAGGTCGGCAAGACCTGGTCGGGGCAGAGCGTCCCGCGCAAGGAGGACAGGCGGCTCCTCCAGGGCCAGGGCGTGTTCGTCGACGACATCAAGCGCCACGGCATGGGCTACCTCCACTTCGTCCGCTCGCCGTACGCGCACGCGCACATCACGTCGATCGACGTCTCGCAGGCCGAGGAGCTCCCCGGGGTCTACGGGACGCTGACCGGCGAGGAGGTCGCGGCGCTCACCGACCCGTTCTTCCAGATCTCGAGCCCGCCCGGCGCGAACGTCAAGGACTTCTCGCTCGCGCTGGGCAAGGTGCGCTACGTCGGCGAGGCGATCGTCGCGGTCGTGGCCGAGACGCGCGAGCTCGCCCGCGACGCGTCGGAGCTCGTCGAGATCGAGTACGAGCCGATCGACGCCGTCGTCGATGCCCGCTACGCCCAGGACGCGAACGTGCCGACGATCCACGAGGACGCGGGCGGCAACCTGATGTGGCACGGCGTCTACGAGTGGGGCGACCTCGACAGCGCCTTTGCGGAAGCAGATCGCGTCGTGAAGATCGACCAGCTCCACTTCCACCGCTTCAACTCGACCCCGCTCGAGTGCGACGGGGCGCTCGTCGAGTTCAACAAGGGCACCGGGCAGTGGACGATCCACACCAACAACCAGTTCCCGGGATTCGCAGCGATCATGATGGGCCCGGCGATGCGCACCGGGCTCGACCGGCTCCGCTTCGTCACGCAGGACATCGGCGGCGGTTTCGGCAACAAGATCACCTCGCACCCGCAGCTCGTCGTCTGCTGCCTGCTGGCGCGCAAGCTCGGCCGCCCGATCCAGTGGACGGAGTGGCGCACCGACTTCCACCTCTCGATGTCGCACGGCAACGAGCGCTGGTTCCTCGAGACCGAGGTCGCGGTCAAGAACGACGGCACGCTCCTCGGGTTCCGGACGAAGGCGCTCGACGATGCGGGTGCCTGGCTGCGATACGAGCCGCTCGGCGGCGTGATCTGGGCGCAGGTCACGCCCGGGATGTACAAGTGGCGCAACATCCGGGTCGACTTCACACAGGTCGCCACCAACAAGGCGCCCGTCTCGCCGAACCGCGGCTATTCGCGCATGCAGCACCTCTGGTTCACCGAGCGCGTGATCGACATCGTCGCCCACGAGCTCGACCTCGATCCGGTCGAGGTGCGCAAGCGCAACTACGTCACGGTCGACGACATGCCCTACGAGACGCCGAACGGCTGCGTCTACGACTCGGGCGACTACGCGCAGATGCTCGACATCGGCCTCGAGCTGATCGACTACGCGGGCATCGAGCAGCGCCGCGCCGACGCGAAGGCGCGCGGCAGGCTGCTCGGCGTCGGCATCGGCTCGACGCTCGACTCCGGCACGAACAACTTCGGCCAGTCGCGCATGATCAACCCGGAGCTCCAGTTCTCGGGCAACAACGAGGTCGCCACCGTCAAGCTCGACATCTTCGGCGAGATCGTCGTCACGCTCGGCACGACTCCGCAGGGCCAGGGGCACGAGACGACGGCCGCCCAGGTCGTCGCCGACATCCTGAAGTGCTCCGTCGACGACGTGAACGTGCGGGCCGGCCACGATTCCTACTGGAACTCGCACGCAGGGTTCTCCGGCACCTACGCGTCGCAGTTCGCGGTGACCGGCCTGTCGGCGGTGAAGGGCGCAACCGAGATGCTGGCGGTCGAGATCAAGAAGCTCGCCGGCGCCGTGTTCGGCGGCGTGCCGGAGGAGGCGCTGGAGCTTGCCGACGGCGGCGTTCGGATCAAGGAGAGCCCCGACGCGTTCCTGCCGTTCATGGCTTGCGGCGCGATCATCAACGCCAACAACGCCGGCCTGCCGGAGGACCTGGGCGTCACGCTCAACTGCCGCTACGTGTACCGGCCGCCGTTCCAGGTGCCGGACGTCGAGCGCAAGTTCGGCAACCTCACGCTCACCTACGCGACGCAGATCCATGTCGCGGTGATCGAGGTCGACCCCGAGACCGGCTACTACGACATCGTCGACTACGCGGCCGTCGACGACTGCGGCAGGCGCATCAACCCGCAGATCGTCGAGGGGCAGGTGATGGGCGCGACCGCGCAGGCGCTCGGCGCCGCCGTCCACGAGAACTTCGTCTACGACGAGGACGGCAACCTGCTGACGCCCAACTTCTACGACTACCACGTCCCCCACGCGCTCGACATGCCGCCGCTCGCGACCGGCAGCCTCGAGAGCCCTTCGCCGTTCACGCCACTCGGCACCAAGGGCATGGGCGAGGGCGGCGGCGCAGGCATCCACGCCGTCTGCGCGGCGGTGCAGGACGCGCTGCGCGGGCACGGCGACGCGATCGTGTGGGACAGCTGCAACCCGTACCACCGCGTGTGGGAGATGCTCAACGACCCGAAGGGAGCCGGCGGGACGGTCTCGGTGACAACGACGTGATCGTCTCGGGTGACCGGACCTTCAGCGCCCCGCGCGCTGCCGTGTGGGGCGTGCTGAACGACCCGGCCGCGATGGCGAAGACGATGCCGGGCGTCCAGAGCTTCGACGTGCACGACCCGGCGCACTGGACGGCCAACGTCAAGATCCCGCTCGGGCTCGGCGGGCTGCGCATGAAGGTCGACATGGAGAAGGTCGAGGAGCGCGAGCCCGACTTCGCGAAGCTCGCGATCAAGGGTCAGGGCGTCGGCGCGATGATGCGGATGGAGACGCAGTTCGAGCTGTCGGACGCTCCCGACGGCGGAACGGCGATGCACTGGACCGCCGACGTCCGCATCGCCGGCCCGGTCGGATCGATGGGCCAGCGTGTATTGCAGCCGATCGTCAACCAGC
>Ga0335081_10002010_pt1 | contig 32125 bp, 28 predicted proteins | sample Lox_Sample_35_FD_206713 | JGI IMG/M metagenome (GOLD analysis project Ga0335081, IMG submission 206713) | Soil microbial communities from Loxahatchee National Wildlife Refuge, Florida, United States - Lox_Sample_3.5 | ecosystem: Environmental > Terrestrial > Soil > Wetlands | place: USA...
CTGGTCAGCGCGCGCGGACACGGCATCCACGCCACCGACGCCATCCATGCCGCCCTCGCCGGCAAACCCTGGCTACCGGTAGCCGTAACCGCCTGACATCACGGACCCACACCCGTGAATGGACACTGGCGCCGTGGTCATGGTAACGCGGCTCTGGCCGTGGTTTCGAGTCTGCGGGCGGGACGCGGGCCCCGGGCAGGCGGGGCGGGGGCCGGGTCACCGGGCGGGGTGGCGGCCTGGCGGGCCCTGGCGGGCAGCCGGGGGCGAGCGCGGCGCCGCGGGCGGCTGCGGTCCGCCGCCGCGTTGAAGGTTCCGGAGATCCGTTAGCAGTCGCAGTACCAACTGCCTGCGGCGTTCTCGATAGTGAGCAACGCTATCTGGCCCGTAGTCCGCGTGATCATGAGCAATCGGGCGTGCTAGCCGGGATGCCAGCCAGGGTCGTCGCATAGCGTGAACCAGCGATCCTGAGCTCGGGCACACTGATGAAAAGAGCAGTTCGCAATTCGGAGGCCGGGAGTGAGCCCTCTCCGCGGTGGTGAGGCCGCCAAGTTTGGCGACCGTTACGAAGGCCGGTGGACTGTTCGACAGTTGCTCTACATCCTGCAGGGTCATGCGGATGCCGTGACCGTCGAGGCCGTCGGTGAGATCGGGGAGGGAGTTGAGTTCACGCTTCAGCGAGGCGGCCTGACCGAAGTTCACCAGGTGAAGCGGCAGATAGGGACCGCGAACGAGTGGAAGCCGTCCGACCTCAACTCCTGCGGGGTGCTCGACGCAGCCCGCCGCCACGTGGCCGCTGGCCGTAGATTCCACTTCGTATCTTTGGTGCCCGCGAGGGTGCTGGATGAGCTTGCCGGACAGGCGTTGCGTTCGAGTGATCTGCAGTCGTTCATCGATCACCGGCTGACGAACCCTGACTTGCGCAGTGGTTTCGACTACCTGAGCGGCAAGGCATACGACTCGGCGGAGGCCGCCTGGACAACGTTGCGCGGTATAGAGGTGCGCTGGCCAGACGAACGCGAGGTGGTTGACGGCAATGCCGCGTTGGCTGGCCTGTTGCTCGAAGGCGCGGGGGGACGGCTGGCGGCGGTCGGTCTCGGCGATCTGGTCTGGGACCATCTGGGGATTCGGCTCGACGCCGCGAAGATCGAGGAGTTGCTCCCGAAGTACGGGCTGCGGCGTAATCCGCTGGGTGGGAGCCCAGCTATCAGCCAGAGCGTCCGGGCTCTGTCGGCAAGTTGGTCGGCGAGTGTTGCCCGCGAACTATTGCAACCAACGATCTCGCGCTCCGAATCGTCCCTTCTGGTCGAGCAGCTTCGAGAGGTAGCAGGTCGACTCCTGTTCGTCATCGGGACGGCTGGCGCCGGTAAGAGCGCGATGTTGCATGAGACCGTTGGCCAGATCGAGGCCAATCACTGGCCGGTGCTGGCCCTGCGCCTCGACCGGATCGAACCGTTCTCCTCAACGAGGGAGCTTGGCCAGCGATGCGGCTTGGAGGTCTCGCCGGTGACCGCCTTGGCGGCCGTCGCTCAGGGCCGGCCCGGCCTGCTGGTCATCGACCAGCTGGATGCAGTGAGCCTGGCGTCTGGCCGAATGCCTACCACTTTCGAGGCGGTTGCCGACCTGCTCCGCGAGGCCACTGCCTTCCCGGAGATGCGCGTCGTGCTGGCCTGCCGCAAGTTCGATGTGGACAACGATCACCGCATCAGGTCTCTGGTGGGCGCTGAGGGTGTGACGCGGGTCGAGGTGTGGCCGCTAACAGATGAGCAGGTCGATGCAGCCGTCCGGTCGATGCGACTCCTTGCGGACGCTCTCACGACCACGCAACGGGACCTATTGCGAACACCGCTGCACCTCGTCCTGTTGCAGACGATCGCCGATCAGCCCGATGCCCTGTCTTTCACTACCAGCCGCCAGCTCTTCGACGCCTTCTGGGAACGGAAGCGCCGCGATTGTCAGCAGCGGCGAGCCGAACGGACTCGCCTCGCCGAGGTAGTCGGGGTTCTCGCCGAGGCGATGAGCGAGCGGCAGCGACTCTCCGTTCCGCGCTCCGTCCTCGATAGAGGCGATCTGCTCGGTGACGCCGACGTCCTTGGCTCTGAGCACGTCCTGGTCCGTGACGGCGGGCAGTTGGCGTTCTTCCATGAGGCCTTTTTCGACTATGCCTTCGCTCGGCAGTGGATCAACCGACGCCAGACGCTGGTGGAGTTTCTCCGAGCGGGCCAGCAAGAGCTCTTCCGACGTGCGCAGGTGCGGCAGATTCTGACCCACCTCCGGGGCGAAGACTCCGAGCGTTACATCTCTGAGGTCGAGGCCGTCCTGGCAGACCCAAGCGTTCGGTTTCACATCAAGGAGACCGTCCTTGCTTTCCTCGGCTCTCTCATGGACCCGAAGACGGCTGAGTGGGAGATTATGGCCCGTCTGGTCACCGCTGACTTGCCTTTCGTCAGTCGGCTATGGATGACCATGCGAACGCGTCCATGGTTCGATCGCCTCGACGCAGAGGGCGTCATCGAGCGATGGCTTGCCGCTGACGATGTGGCGAGCCATAGCCGCGCCCTTGAGGTAATGCTCGGCGGGGTAAAAGAACGACCAGATCGGCTGGCCGAACTGCTCGCACCGCATGCCGGTAACAATGCCCAGTACCAGAACTGGCTCGGTGTAGTGACCCGCTTCGGCGACCTGCACCAGAGCCGAGCGCTCTTTGAACTGGTGCTAGACGCTATCCGGCGCGGCGAGTACAAGGGTCGCGAGGATGCGCTGTGGATACCGGCATTTAACCTGGGACAACATCGGCCCACCTGGGCGGTGGAACTGCTGGCCACCTACTTGGCAGAGCGCTCCGACGCGTTCGAGATCGACGACCTGGGGCGCGTCACCGCCTTGCGATCGACCGAGCAAAGCGCCCTAGAGTTGACGTCCCATGGCGCGGCCGGGGCGCCGGAAACGTTCTGCGTGCTGCTCCTGCCCTACATGCTCCGTGTGATGCAGCTCACTGAATATGATCCTCAGACGCTGCCGATTGCTGACTGGCACTTCTCGTACCGACGTCCCGTTGACGGCCCGGCTCACGAACTAGACGACGCGCTCCTACGGGGCGCGGTCACCGCCCTTCGGAGGCTGGTTGAGACCAACGCGGCGGCGGCTCAGCCGATCCTGGAGACGCTTGCGGCCGACCGGCATGACAGTGCCCAGTGGTTGCTCTACGAGGGGCTTCAGGCGGCAGGCGAACGCCACGCGGCGTGGGCCGCTGGACTGCTCCTCGAAGGCGATCACCGCTTCGAAAGCGGGAATGCAGGGAATCCTGCCTGGACCGCTCGGCAACTACTCCAGGCCATCACCCCGCATATCTCAGATGAGTCATTCACGGCCCTTGAACAAGCGGTCATGGACCTGCGGCGAGCATGGGAACGAAGGCAGTCTGCTGGGTGGGCATCATTCACTCTGCTCTCCGGCATGGCCGAGGACCGATTGTCTGAGGCTGCAAAGCGACGACTGGGTGAACTGCGCCGCCGCTTCAACATGGAGCAGCCACCCGCGCCCAGAGAACCTCCTGGTGGCGTCATCCAGTCGCCTATCCCCCTGAGGCAGCCGGCCGCATGAGCGACGAGCAGTGGCTCGGCGCGTTCGCGCGGCACTCCACCGACAGATCCGACTTCGCGACCTTGAAGGGCGGGGCGCATGAGCTGAGTGGGGTCCTCAAGACTGAGGCGGCCACCGACCCCATGCGCTTCGCCCGCCTGGCCCTGCGCCTGACAGACGAAACAAATCCGTCCTACGGCAATGCCATACTCATGGCGCTGGCAGAAACTACGGAGCCCATCGAACCAGCCGCCGTATTCGATGTCATCCGCCACATCGCTTCGCTGCACAATGACGAGTACCAGAACTGGCTGGGGTATCCGCTCCGGCGCGACCCGAACGGCGAGGTACCCGATGACATTATCGAGATCATCTTGCGGAGGGCGCTCCGGGCCACCAGCCCCACAAGCGACGGATGGCGGGAAGATCGCGGACCGGGACTCCGTGGCGACATCTGGTCGTTTGGGCTGAATAGTGCCCGAGGTCACGCCGTAGTGGTTCTGGGTGATCTTCTGGCTCACGACGCCGACGGGCACCGGACGGCACTGATCGCGCCCGCGCTCGGCCAGATGACAGAAGACCCGATTGTGGGGGTCAGATGCTGTGTTGGTTACCTCCTAACAAGGTGCCTCCGCCACGCACGGGTCGAAGCAACTGCCGCCTTCCGGCGTCTCATCCTGACCGACGATCGGCTGCTCGCCACCCGCCAACTGCTCGATCTGATGACCTATATCGGCCTCGGCGAGCCAGACGAGATTGAGCCTGTCATCCAGCACATGCTCAGCTCTGCTCACGCTGACGTCCGTCAGGGAGGGGGCATGCTTGCCGCCTTCGCAGGATTGGAACTGGGCCTCGGCCATCTGATGACCACGGCGCGTGGCAGCCAGGACGCCGCCACTCGCACGGGAGCGGCCGAGTTGTGTGCTCGCCGCCTGCCGCATACTACCGACTCGGGCATGGCTGCCGACGCGCTCGGGCAGTTCGTGAACGACCAAGACGATAACGTTCGCAAGGCTGCTGCCAAGGTTGCTGCCGCGCTCCGCGGTCAGGCTCTCCGGCCGTTCGAAGGCCTCCTGATGACTCTCATCGTCTCTGAGTCCTTCAGTCATGCCCTGACGCAACTGCTCTTCACCCTCCAGAACGCACCCGATCGCATCGATAACCTTGTGATTCAATGCGTCCGACGGTTCCTCGACGTGCACGCCACCGACATTAGCAACATCGCCACGGCGGCAGCACGGGAGGCGAGGGACATCGGCCAGCTCATTCTGCGCGCTTATGCCCAAGCAGCTAATGGAGCCAGCCGAGCAAGGGTGCTCGATCTCATCGATCAGCTGCTCCAGGCGGGCGCGTTTGACTTCGCGCAGAATGTCAATGAGGCGGAGCGCTAGCAAAGCTATTCAATCGGCGGTTAGGCTCACTGTGCCACCATGAACAATAGACAATAGGGAGTCCGCAGCCGTTGCTCACGACGACGACACCCGGATTTTGCTCATTCGGTGCTCATGATCATCCGGAATTGCTCGCCGGTCCGCGGATCCTACAGGCGGCGCGTTGTGGCGGGCCGGGCATGCCGAGGAGCGCGGCGGCGGCCTGGCGGGTCTGGGTGCCGGGTGTGACGCCGATTTCGGTGAGCCTGGTTTCCAGGAGGCGCAGGGTGCGGCGCACGGCGTCGGGCCGGCCGGCCGCGGCTTGCAGGCGCATGATCCGCTGGTAGAGGTACTCGTTGAACGGGTCGTGGCCGAGCGCGGTTTCCAGGGCGGCCAGTGCCTGGTCGGGGTCGGCTGGCTCGAGGAGTTCGGCGATGCGGGTCCAGGCGTCCAGCGCGCGGCGCCGGGCCTCCTCCGCATAGGGCTCGGCCCAGTCGTATCCGGCGCCGTCGGCCAGCGGTCCCCGGTACAGCGCGGCTGCTTCCTGGCAGGCGGCCAGGCGGGCAGTGTCGTCTGCGGCGTGGCGAGCGGCCTCCAGGGCGGCCTGGAAGCCGGCGACGTCGGTGGTGATGTAGGCCGGGTCGAGGCGGTAGCGTCCGGCGGTCAGGGTAACGAGCATGGGCTCGGTCAGGCCGGCGGCTGCGCGGAGCAGGTCGCGGAGCTTGCGCAGCGCGAGGTTGCGCTGGCTGGCGCCGCGGCCGGGAGCCGATTCGGGCCACAGGGCCTCGCTGATCGCCTCGCCGCTGACCCCGTCGGGGTGGACGGCGAGGAAGGCGAGCAGCTCGCGGGCCTTGCGCAGCCCGCCGCGGATCTCCTGTCCCCGGGCGGTGATCCGCAGCGGGCCGAGGATCTCCACCCGGATGGCCCGCCGGGCCGGGGCGTCCGGGGTGTTCCCGTTCTGCTGCGGGCGGCCGGCGTCACCTGCGGGCCGGGGTTCCGCGCGTGCTGGCCGTGCGGGCCCGCTGGCGCCCGGGTGCGGGCCGGGGGCGGCGGGATCGGGGGGCGGCGGGCTCTGCGCCGTGTGCGGGAGGCCGCCGGCCGCGGGCCAGGGCTCGCGGGCGGCCTCGCTGGCGGGCCAGGACGGCGGCGGGCCGCCGGGGACCGGCGCGGGGCAGGACTCGCCGGCGGGGGTGCCGCAGGCCTCGCGGAGCAGGGAGATCACGGCGGTGGTGTCGGCGGTGTCGAGGTTGAACAGCCGGATCCCGTCCATGGCGGAATCCGGGGATGTGATGGTGCCGTCGGCTGCGACCTGGCAGATGGCGCCCGGTGGCCAGTCGCCGAGCAGGATTCCCGCGACCCCGGTGCCGCGGCCGGATTCCAGTACCGCGGCCAGCCGCTGGGTAGCCGCCCGGGCGGGGGACGCGATCAGCGCTGCCGCTGGCAGGGCCCGGGAGCTGTCCTGCAGGTCGTCACCGGTGTCCTGGGAGCCGGACATGCGGGCCCGGCGCACGATGAGGGCCTCGGCCTGCTCGAGGGCGGCATCCAGGGACGGGGTGACGATGAGGCCGGGGAGGCCGGCCCCGCTGATGTCGTCCCGATGATAGCCGGGCAGCAGAATGGCGGCGTCGGCGGCGGGCACGATGACCTCCGCCAGGCCGCCTGGCCCGCCGGGCACTGCCCGCGCGAGCAGGCCCGCCAGGATCGCGCGGGCCGCCGCGGGCGCACCGGGGCCGGTCAGGCCCAGCCCGCCGGAGGCGGCGATGTCCGCGGAGACCTCCCTGCCGCCGCGCACGCCGAGGGCGATCACGCCGGCGGGTTCCGGCCAGGCCGGCGGCGCGGGCGGCACCGCCGCGGGGCCGGGCAGGTCCGCGGCGGTGGCTGCGCCCTGGGCCGCGTCGCGGAGGACCGGGCCGGGACCGGTGCCACGCGGGCCGGTGTCATCCGGGCCGGGGTCCTCATCGGTGAAAGAAGCGTCCGCGTCCGCGTCGTCAGGCTCGGCCGTGGCCGCGCCGGGGGGTGGCGGGTGAGCGGCGCGGCGCAGGGCGGCGATCGAGGGCGGCACGGGCGGCCCGGCGGGGTCCAGCCGGGAGGTGAGCGTTTTCCCGGGACGGTAACGTCGCCGCCGGTGCACGCCGGCGATCATCAGCGCCGCGGCGGCGGCGGCGGCCAGGCTGACGCCGGCGAGGCCGCCCGACGGAAGGCTGATGCCCGGCGCCCCGTGCTCCTGGCGGTGCCCGGCGGGGGCGGGCCGGGGGGCGTGCGGGTCCTGCGGGTGATGGGGTGGCGGGGATACTGGCCGCGGCGCACTGGCCGGCCGGGGTGCCCTGGTGCGGGCGGGCCCGGGTCCCGGCTGGTGGCCGGGGGCGGGGGGCAGGCGCAGCGTCCAGCCGGGCTCGATGAGTCCCGGGTCCGTCAGCTCCTGCCCGTCGGGCTGCGGGCGGCCTTCGCTGAGGGCATAGATCTCGTGCCACTTCTCGCCGTCGCCCAGGCGGGCCGCGGCGATGTCCCACATGTTGTCGCCCTCCTTGACCGTGTAGGAGGCGCCGGCGGGCGCAGCGGGCGCGGGCTGCTGGGCTGCGGTCAGCGTGATGACCGCTGGCGGGGCTGCGCCGCCAGGGACGGGCCGCCCGGCATCCGGCATGCCCGGGCCGGGTGCCGCGGGTGCGGCCCCGGCTGGGGCCGCACCCGCCGGGGCAGGCTGGTTCAGGCGGCGGGCTGCCGCCGGCCCGGCGGCTGCGGGCCGGGTGGTTTCTCCTGGCCGGTGCGGGCGGGCGCTGCCCGTATCCTCCGGGCCGCCGTGGCTACGGCGGGCAGCCTGGCCAGGCGGGCCGGCGGGCGGGGCGGCAGCGTGCACGGCAGCCGTCGGGGTAGCGGGCATGCGCGGGGCGGCCGGCCCGGCAAGCGCGCCGCCGGTGCCGCGCACCGCGGCGAGCAGGCCGATGAGGACACCGCCGATGAGCAGTGCCGCCAGCGCCCGCGGCGGGCTGAGCCCGGCGGCACGCTCGCGCAGGCGGGCGGTGCACCGGGCACCGGCCCGGTCGCGGGCCAGCTCGGGAAGGTGGCGGATCTGCCAGGCGGCTTCCAGCAGCACGTCGGTGATGAACGCGGCCCAGCACGCCCATCCGGCGCAGGTGATGACATCGAGGATGAACCGGCCCGATTCGCGTGCGGTCAGGCCGGCTTTCAGGGCCGCCAGGGACGGGATGTGGCGGGGCAGCGGCCAGCCGGTCACGTGCCACATCAGCCACGGCGTCCCCGCGATCAGCACGCCCAGGACCGCCGCCGCGCCCGCGACCATCAGAGCCCCGGCGGCACACCGCGTCACTCCCCGCAGCACGCCCGTCACCGTCTCCTGCTCCTCATGGCTGCGGCACGCGGGCCTGGCGGGCCGGGGCGGCTGCGGCCGGGCCGGTGATCCCGGATTCCGCCGTGGCGGTGGCGGTGCCGGTGACGTGCAGGGACCGGATGCCGATCAGGCCCAGGAACACGGTCGGCTGGACGCCGGAGACGGCGACGGTCACCGTGTCACCGGTCACGGTCACCGTCGCGGTGTCGCCGGTGCCCGTGCCGGCCAGGTACGCCTGTGCTGCGGCCTGCGCGGCCGCGGTGTCCAGGACGACCTGCCCGGTGGCGCGGAAGCCGGCCAGGTTCACCTGCTGCGCGCCGGCCCGCGCGGCCTCCTGCGCGATGTCGATGCAGGTGGTCTTCGCGGCCAGCGCCCGCCCGCCGTCATACACCAGGCCCGCGACGGCCAGCAGCGCGACCATGATGACGACCGCGAAGACCGTGATCTGCCCCTGCTCACGATCCCGCGGCGCTGCAGGCCGGGTGATCTCCCGCCGGCCCGGCCCGCAGCCGCCCAGCCCCTGAGGCGACGGCCGGGCGCCTGCCCAGCCGCCGCAGCGGCAGGGCGTGCCTGCCCGCCGGGGGTCACGGCCGCCGGGCGGCCTGCTCCGGCCGCTGATCCTCGCCCTGGCCCCGGCTCGCGGACCGGGGCACCCCGGCGGTCTCATCCCGGTGTCCCGGTACCCGGGTTCGCGGCGGGGGGGCTTTCAGGATTGCTGAACCCGAGGGCGGCGGTGCGGTAGGTGTCGATCACGCTGGTGAACGAGGCGGACAGGGTGCGGCTGCCGGGAACCTCCAGCAGGGCGAGGTCGGACAGGCCGGTGGTGCAGGTGACCGTGGCCCGCACGGTGCCGCCGGGCCGGAACCCGCCGAGGCCGACGCTGACGGTGAAATGCTGGCAGGACAGGCCGCGGCCGGACAGGGCGGTGTCCGCCGCCTGCCGGGCCTGCGCGGCAGCGGTGGCGGGGCTGGGGGCGATCGAGGCGGCGCGGGCGGCCTGGTGGGCGGCGTCGCTGATCACTGCCCGGGCCTCGGTGACCCGGCCGAGGAACACCACGAACAGCAGCATGATCACCAGAAGCGGGGTCAGCAGGGTGATCTCGACCGCCGCGGAGCCGCATTCCCCGCCGCCCCGCCGGCGCCCGGCTCCCTGGTGCGGCAGCGCACGGCGCGGGAGCCGGCTGACCGAGCGTGCCCGGGCCGGCCGGGCGCCCGGGCTGCCTGCCAGGGCGGGCGCCGGGGGGTGCGGGCTCATCTGGTTCACCCGCCTGTCCATTCCTCGACCGGGCCGGCCACCGTGGCGCTGACGTGCAGGCGGATGCCGGGGATCAGGTTCTCTGCGCTCCCGGTGACGGTGACCGCGGCCCGGGTGGCGGTGCGGGTGATGCTCACCGCCGGGGCGGTCAGGCTGCCGCCTTCCTGGGCCAGCACGGTGGCGGCCTGCGCCCGGCCGGCGGGGATGGTGCCGTCCTGGACCCGGGTGGCGGCCAGTGCCTGGCTGGCTGCCGCCTGGGCGGCGTGCTGGGCCTGCTCGGCGAGGGCGAACTGGATCACGCCGAGTACCAGCAGCATCAGCAGCGGGGTGACGATGACGAGTTCTGCCGCGGCCGCCCCTGCATCCCCCCGCGGCAGCCGCCAGCGGCCGCGCCGCCGCGCCGGGCGGGCCGGCGGACCGGTCCGGGGGTCCTCCGGCGGGCCGGTGCTGGCGGCAGGCCGGGCGGCGCCGGCCGGCGGGTGCGCGGGCACCGGCATCACATGTTGATGGCGCTGGCCGCGCCGGTGACCTTGGCGACGATGATGGCGATCACGGCCAGGGCGGCGGCGGCCAGCAGCGAGGTCACGATCACCGTCTCGGTGGTGTAGCCGGCGTCGTCCCGCAGCTTGTCCCGCAGCGCGGCGGCCAGCGTTCCGGCCCGCAGCGCCACGCGGGCAGGTATCCGGGACCGGCGCGGCGCCGCCGGGGCGGCCCGGGAAGCGGCCGGGCGGTGTGTGTCCGGGTGAGTCATCAGGTTTCCCTCCTTTAGCGGGGTGGCGGCGGCCCGTGGCGGGCCGCTGAGCCGGCGGGGCGCCTAGAGCCCCGTCAGCACGTGGGCGACGGCGGGGAAGGCCAGGAAGAGCAGGAACCCGGCGAACAGCACGACGACCGGCACGCTCATCCGCTCGGTAGCCGCGGCGGCCCGGGCCTCGGCCTCGCTCATCTGCCGGGTCCGCAGCGCCTCGGCCCTGGCGGTCAGGGACGCGCGGATGCGGGCGCCCTCGGTGCCGGCGAGCTGGACGGATGCGGCCAGCTCCCCGAGATCGGTCACGCCGATCTCGTCGCCGAGCCGGGCCAGGGCGGCCCACGGCGGGGTCCGCGCCGCCCGGGAGGCCGCGAGCGCGCGGCGGATCTGGCGGAACGCCTGCCCGTCCCCGTCAGCCGCGGCGTCGGCAATCGCCTGGTCGATGCCCGCGCCGCCGGCCAGCGCGATGGTCGCCAGGTCCAGGAACGCCGACAGGGCATGCCGGGCGTCCGCGCGCCGCGCGGCGGCTTCGGCGTGCACGCCGAGGTCGGGGGCGAGGAATCCCGCCGCTGCCAGGGCCAGCCCGGCCCAGACGGGAACCACCGCCGGGGCGCTGATCCCGGCCGCGAGGAACACAGCGGTCAGCAGGGGGACGATGAGCAGCCCGGTCACGGCGGTGGCGGCCTTCTCCGCGAGGTGCCGGTCGGTGCCGCGGCCGAGCACGGCCAGGTCACGGCGCACCGCGGCACCCGGCAGGCCCAGGGCGCGCAGCAGCCCGGCGGCCGGGCGGCCGGCGCGGGCCGCCCACCCGCCGTCATCGCCGGTGATGATCGGTGGCGGCACGGCCGGGGGGCAGAGCGCGGCGAGCATGCGGGCCAGCGGCGGCCGGGCGGGCCACGCGCCGCTGATGATCAGCCATGCCCCCAGGCCGAGGCCGGTGCCGAGCAGCAGGGCCAGCCACAGTGGCATGCTCATTCCCCCGTTCCGGGCAGCGGCTCTGCGGCGGCGCCAGCCCGCCACCCGGTGTCCTGCTGCACGGCCGGTGCGGCCGGGCGGGGGCCGGGGGCCAGGATCCGGGCCGGCTGCTGGTGGCGGGCCATCCGCCGCAGCAGCGCGAACCCCGTGGCGAAGATGACGCCGACCAGGAGCAGGACCACCTGCCCCGCGGCGCTGTCGTAGGGCGCCAGGTAGCCGCGGTTGAGTACCACCAGGCCGGCCGCCATCACGGCGGTGACCGTGGTGATCATCCGCGCGCTGGTGCGCAGCGACGCGCGGCCGGCCTCGACCCGCTGCCGGATCGACGCCTGGGCGCGGGCGGACGCGGCCAGGGAGCTGAGCAGCTCTCCCAGGCGCCGGGCGTGGTGGGCGGCGGCGTGGATCAGGGCGGCGACCACCAGGTCGGCGAGCGGGTCGGCGACCTCGGCGGCGAACTCGCGCAGCGCACCGTCCAGGCGGTCCCCGCCGGCGAGGCGGCTGGCCAGCTGCTCCACCCGGGGGCGGATCGCCTCGGGCGCCAGGGGCGCGGTGGCGCCGATGGCCTGCTCCAGGCCCGCGGCGGCGCTGACGGTGTCGCGGAGCATCTCCGTCCACCCGGCGATGGCCTCGATCCGCGCCACCGCCCCGGCCGCGTCCTTGTCCCGTCCCAGCACGCTGGGCGCCGACCAGGCGGCCAGTCCGGCCAGGATGGTGCCGGCCGGCCAGCCGGTGGCCAGGCCGGCGATCATCGCGGCGGTCAGCGCCAGCCCGGCCCGCCGCGCGAGCGCGGCCGGGGGCTGGCGGGCGCGGTGCCGTGCCTGCCACGCCGCGACCGCCAGCCCCCCGGCCTCCGGGGTGCCGGGGCCGGGGCGCAGCAGGGCGGTGACCGCGAGCCACAGGCCCAGGCCGGTGCCGAGCCCGCAGATCACCGCGGCCGGCAGCAGGGGAGAGGTGGTCAGGGTCACGGCTGCCTCACCACCGGTCCGCGGGCTGGGCCGGGGCGGGGTCGAGCCCGGCGGCGGCCAGGTCGTCCATGGTGTCGTCCCGCAGCCGGGCGCCGGGCACGGCGCGGCGGTCCGGGCCGGGCCGCCAGACCTCGTTGGAGATGATCTGCGGGCCTTCCGCGTCCACGATCTCCCGGATCGAGGACACCACCCGGACCCCGGTGGTGCTCCAGGCGAGGTGGACGACGAAGTGGATCGCGGAGGCGACCAGCAGGCCGGTGGCCTCCACATTCAGCCGCTCGGGGCTCTGCGCGGCGTAGGCGGCCAGCTTCGTGAACACCCCCCGGGAGGAGGAGGAATGGAGGGTGGCCATGGAGCCGTCGTTGCCCTGGCTCATCACGTTCAGCATGGCGATCAGCTCCGGGCCGCGGACCTCGCCGACGATGACCCGGGCCGGGTTCATCCGCAGCCCCCACCGCACCAGCTCGGCCAGGCCGATCTCGCCGGCGCCCTCGATGTTGGCTTCCCGGCCCTGCATGGCGACCACGTTCGGGTGCCTGCCGGGGTCTTGGTCCAGGCCGAGCTCGTAGGTGTCCTCGATCGTCACCAGCCGCTCATGCGGGGGAATCTCGGCGGCGAGAGCGCGCAGCAGGGTGGTCTTGCCGATGCTGGTGCCGCCCGCCACCAGGATGTTCCTGCGCGCCCGCACCGCGGCGGCGAGGAACTGCGCGAGGGCGTGGTCGACGGTGCCGAGGCGGGCCAGCTCGGCGAGGGTGACCCGGGCGTGCCGGTGGCGGCGGACCGAGACGCATGGCCGCCTGGTCACGGACATGACCGCGAAGAGCCGGGACCCGTCGGGCAGCTGGATGGTCAGCCGCGGGTTCGCCCGGTCGAACCGGCGTTCCTCGGTCCCGGCGCGGGCCGCGATGGTGCGGATCAGCTCTGCCAGGTCGGCGTCCGAGGCGGCCACCGGGGCCGCCCTTGCGATACGGCCGCCGGCGTACCCGGCGAACACCTGGTCATAGCCGTTGACGTCGATGTTCTCTACTGCCGGGTCATCGAGCAGCAGCTGCAGGCCGCCCAGGCCCAGCAGCGCGGCGGTGACCGACTGGGTGACCCGCGCTTCCGCGGCGTCATCCAGTGCCCGCTGCCCGGAGCGCAGCGCCGCCGTGGCCTGCTCCTCCAGTGCCTCGCTGATCAGGGCGGTCACCATCGCGAGCCGCTCCCCCGCCGGCAGCGGGTCCTGGCCGGCGTCTTCCCGGTCCTGAGCCTGGCCGGTGAAGGCCGCCGCCACCCGGGCGCGGACCTGATCGGTCACCGCCTGCTCATCCGCCCCGGCGAGGACGCTGCCAGCCTCCGGCCAGGGGATCGCGGCCGGGCTGGCCTGCCCGGGGCTCACCGGTGCCCCCTCGACTGGCGGTCATCGCCTGGCGGCGTAACCCCGGTCAGGTGGCTGGCCTGCACGGGAGAGGCAGCCGCCGGCCCGGCCGCGCCGGGTACCGGGTGACGCGGCACCCGGGCCGGCGGCAGGACCGGATCGCTGTCCGGCGCGGGCTCGCTGGTGACGACGAGCCGGGCCAGCCGGGCCGCGGTACCGGCGGCGGCGGTCATCAGCGGCAGGCTCCCCGGGGCGCGCCACCGGGTGCCAGGGCCCCGGCGGGCCGGCGTGCCGCGCAGCGCAGCCGCCCCGGCCGGGTCATGCGGCAGCCGTCCCGCCACCTCGGCCTGCAGGGTGCCGCTGATCTCCGCCTGCGGCCAGGGGCCGCGCGGGCCGGACAGCAGCAGCCGCAGCCGCGGGTTGAGCAGCTGCAAGGCGCCCAGGCGGGCGTGCAGGTGGGCGAGCGCCTCGGCGACTGTGGTGGTGATGATCAGGAGCAGGTCGGCGGCCTGGATCAGCGGGGCCGCCGGAGTGCCCGGGCCGGCGCGCCCGCAGTCCGCCACGATCATCGCCCCGCTTCTGGCCGCGGCGGTCACGGGCGCCCAGGAGCTGGCGGCCAGCAGGGCCCCGGTGGCGTGCGCCTGCTCGGCGCCGACCGGGCCGGGGATCACAGCGAGGCGGGGGGTCAGCCACTGGGCGTGCCGCCACAGCAGGTCCGGGTCAGCGGACCGGCGGGAGGCGGCGGCCAGGCTGACGGTGCCCGGGGACTCGGGGAGGCCGAACAGAACCTGGAGGTCACCGCCGGACGGATCAGCTTCTATCAGCACCGGTGTCAGGTCCAGCGGCCAGTACGCCGCCAGCCCCACCGCCGCGGTTGTCACCCCCGGGGCGCCGCCGGCCGACGCGCACGCGATCAGCGTCATGGCACATCCGTCCCGGACGGGTCGAGGACCACCAGCACCGGGGAGGCCAGCTGCTCAACCGCGGGGGCGGCGGCCGTGTCCACCAGCAGGCTGACCACCGTCTGCGTACCGCCCGCGCCGCCGCCGGGGGTGATCGCGGTCACCAGGCCCGTCATCACGCCGGCCGGGCCCGCCGCCTGCTGCCCGCTCCCGGAGCTGGCCGCGTGGCCATCCATCACCGCCACCCGCGCACCGGCCTGCATCTGCGGCGGGAATGACCCCGCGCTCAGCGGCAGGGCGACGATCGCTTCCCCGGCCGGCGGGTATTTCGGCGGCCCGAGGTCGGCGGCGGACAGCAGTGTCCCGGCGGTCAGCGGCACCGCGGTGGTCCGGCCGGCCAGCTGCGCCTGCTCGCTGGCGGGCAGGGTCGCCACCCCCGCCGCCGGGTGCATCGCCACCACTGTCAGGTCCGCGGCCGTCAGCACCGTCCCGGCGGCGACAGCGCGGGACACCGCGAGGACCTGGGCGGCATGCCCGCCCAGCACTGCGGACGCCGCCGCGAGGAACCCGAACAGGCACGCCAGGACAGTCACGACCCCGGCGGCCAGGCGGGACCAGCGGCGGCGGCGCCGCGGCGCGAGCCGCGGCGGGCCGCCGCGCGCGGCCGTGACCCCCGTGGCCCGGCCATCCGGGCCGGGCGCCTGCGGGCCAGCCGGAGAAACGTACGACGAGGTCACAGTCCCCTGCTTTCTGCCGGCAGCACCGGGCATGAGCCGCAGCCGGGCATACCCGGGCAGCGGCGCGAAGACCGCCGGCCGCGCCATGGCGGCGGGCAAGGCCGGCCGTCATGGCGAGGGTCAGCGGGGCCAGGCCGCGCGCTGCGGGCGGCCGGGGCGGGCGAGAACGTCATGAGGCCGGCCCGGTGACGATGGCCTGGGACTGCGCTACCGGCATCCGCACGGCGGAGGTGGTGACCAGCCCGGGGAATGCCCCCCCGGCGCCGCCGCCCGCCCAGGTCACGTCCCAGGTGACCATGGCGGTCACCGTGAACGCCCCGCCGGGCGCGGCGGCGGAACTGCGGCTGTAGGTGTGCCCGCACGTCGGCGACGGCGACGCCGGGCCATCCGACGGCCGGTAGGGGGTACCGGGACCGCGGCAGGTCACGACCGACCCGTCTCCGGTGTACCACGTCACCCGCTGCGGGGTAGCGGTGGCGGTCACCCGCTCCCCCGGCACCGCGGCGGTAGCCCGCACCGCAGCCCACGGGCCCGCGAGCCACAGCCAGGTCGGGACGTGCACCAGCTGGTCCAGGCCAACCGCCGGGCTGGCCTGGATCACCGGCGAGCCCAGCCCCAGCCGCGATTCCGCGGCCCGGGCCAGCGCCGCCGGGGCCGGCGCGGCAGCGCGGGCGGGAGCAGGTCCAGCGCCGCCGGGGATGATGCCGGGGGTGACGCAAGCGCGTGTATAGCCGTAACGCCCGACGTAAGCAGTCCATGTGCCCGCCATACCGCCGACTGTGCAGGCCGGCTTCGCCGCGGGCCCGCCCGGGGCCTGCGCCCCGGCGACTGCTGCCGCCGCCGCCGGCTCGCCCGTCCGGGCTGAGGATCCCGGGTGCTGGGCGTAGAGCGTGCATCCTGGCCCGCTGCAGGCCACCCACCCGCCGCCGCCACCCGCGAGCGCAGGGGAAGCGATCATCAGCACGGCGGCGCCGGCGCCGGCCAGGCATGCCAGCAGCCGCCTCAGCATGTCCCCTCCGCGTGCACTGCGAGCCGGGAGACCGCCCACTGGCCAGCCGACTTGGTAACCACGGCCTCCACGAGCCGGTGACCGCCCGGCACGTTGTTCTGCAACTTGCCGGTCGCCGCTCCATAGTTCAGCCAGTGGGCGTCATCGAGGCAGTCGGTCACCATCACGCGGTCCGGGCTGGCCGCCGGGGTGACGGAGCCGGCGCGGGGGTGCGTGACGATCGTTCCCTTGACGACGATGCCCTTGTCGCGGGCGTTGCGCAGGCCCGTCACCAGGGTGCCCAGCGCCTGGCCGGAGGCGTAGCTGGCCAGGCGGGGATCTTTCCAGTCCGCCGTTACCCCGGCGGCCTGCATCTCCTGCCACATCCCGGTGTAGGCGGCCAGGGCCAGCCGGGCAGCACTCTGCGCCGGGCCGGCCGGCGAGGCCGATGGTGTCAATGACCCGGCCGTGGCCGAGGCCGTCCGGGCAGGTTTCCCGGCGGGCGTGCCGGCGCTGCATCCGCATGCTGCCAGCAGCGTGCCTGTCACGACAGCCAGCAGTCCCGCGCGGCGCGCATGCCCCGGCGATGGGCGCGATAAGATCAGCGTCGGCCGCAGGCCGCCGGGGATGCCTGCGCAGCCTGCAATGACAGCTGCCGGCGGCGCCCCTCGGCCGGCGAGGACACGCCGGCGGGCGGATCTCTTGTCGCTGTGCATGTCATCGCCCATGGTCGGCTTCTCCTTGATGAGCCATCGGACGGGTCCGGGCAGGTCCGCTGGTGCCAGGTCAGTCGGGGGCCCCAGGGCCGGCCGGCCGTGGCGGAAGCACCAGCGGCGGCGGGGAGCCGGGCCGGGACGGCGGCCCGGCTGGCCCGGACTGCCGTGTACCGGGCAGCTGGGCGGGCGGCGGCGGGGAAGACGGGAGGTTCTGCACGACCTGCACCACCGGGCCGGCAGGATTTACCGACCGGAGCGCCATGGCCAGGGCTACCACCCACCCGATGATGGTCCAGCCCAGCAAGATGTCGATCACCGCGACCGCGCCGATGTCCGGGACGTGCCGGGCCCAGCCGATCAGGACAGGAAGGAGATAGAGCGCCACCGACGCCATCGCAAAGCTGCCGAGCACGGCGACGGTGATGAGGGATGAGATCACTGGCGCTCCCTAGTCTCTTGACATGGGCGGAAACAGGACCGGTTCCGCCCTTCGCTGACGCGAGGGACAGCGGTTCCCGGTGATGGAGAGCCGGCAGCCTGGGCGTCCGGGCAAGCGGAGCCGTCTTGCGCGAACGGCACCGGAAGAGCCAGCTCGCAGCGCACCATGCCGGCTCTGCCTGCGGGATGCCTCATCGGCGGCCCGTTCCTGCGGTGCGGCCCGGGGCCGGGCCGTGCGGCGAGGCCGCCGGGATCTCGGCACGCAGCTGCGCCACTTCTCCGGGCAGAGCGGGGCAGCGCGCCCAGCAGGCCGGAGCGGCCAGGCAGCCAGAACCAGCTTCGGATGATCTTCGTCCGCGCCGGGCTGGCGTCGTCAGCTAACCAGGTCAAGGATCTCCTGGCTGCGTCCCCCGCGTCGAGGGCGGTTGCCTGACAGTTCTTTCCGGTCATCTGCACCCTTACCACCAAGCCTCTCGTGGCGGTCCCCGGGCTGTGCAATCTGGTCCAGGAGCGGATATACCCAACATGCATGATCAACATTGGTATGTCAACCCTGATAGGTGAGAGTTGCCAGTGCCAGGCTGGACAGCTAAGCTGGGGCAGGAACTGCCGGAGGAGGCGCGATTGGACAGCAGCCCGTCCCCCGGCGGCGTGCCGCTTTACGCCAGGATCGCCAGCGACCTGCGGGACAAGATCAGGGACGGCATCTACGGGCCCGGCGCGCTGCTGCCCTCCCGCAACGAGATCGCCAGCATGTACGGGGTGTCGCCGATCACCGCCCGGGACGCGCTGTCAGTGCTCAGCCACGAGGGCTACGCCCGCGCCATCCGCGGCCGGGGCCACATTGTCCGCCGCAAACGGCCCCGCCTCACCGTGCCGGCCCGGCTCTACGCCGCAACGGCTCTCGAGGGCACGACGCTCGACGGGACGATGCTGGAACTGCACCGGCTCGACGTGTACCAGGAAACGGCGCCCGACAACATCGCCCTGCCGCTTGAGTCTGGCGCCGACTCCGTCTGGGTCCGCCGCACCGTCTGCATCGCTGCCGCCGACCGCCAGCCCATTCAGATCCACGTCAGCTGGCTCCCCGGCCTCGGGCAGGACGCCGAGGCAGCGCTCCGCGGCCTAGATCCGGCAGTCTCGTGGCCGCAGGCGGTGCAGCAGGTCACCGGCCGCACCATCGCCACCGTGCGGCAGAACACCCGCGCCCGCGGCGCCAACCCCTTCGAGGCCGACGCCTTCGGCATCGCCGGCGGCACGACCGTGTTCGTGAGCCACCTCACCACCTACGACGCTGAGCGCCGCCCGATCGAGCATTCCCGCTTTGCCTGGCCCACCGACGCAGTCCGCATGAGCGACGACTACAGCTATGCCGCGCGACCCTGTCAGGAGGCGGACTGAGCCGGCCGGCCCGCGGGCCGGGATGCCCGCCGGGCAATCCCGGCGCAGCGTCGTGCAGATCCGAAGTGGCGCGCAGGAGGCGAGCCGCGCCGCCCGCGGCCCCGCTGGGCCGACCAGCCGACGGTCCGCCAGCCCCGCCTGAGGGGTGCCGCGGGAATTCCCGCGCTCCCGCGCACAGAGCCAGTAGGATACGCGGCGTTGATGCGCATTTGCACGACGGCAGTGGGCGGCCGGCGATCGGGAGGCCACGCGATCCCGTTAAGCCGCCCGGTCGCTGCCATGACGGTCACGACGCGCGAATGGAGGCCAGGAGAGTGCGCGGCGCTGGCGCGGGGGCCGAGTTAGCGGAGGAGCGATCCCCGCAGGCCCTGCTCACCGGACGGTGCCTGGGCACGGTGCGCGCCCGCTCCCTTCCGCTGCTGGCCTGGCTAGGCGGCAATCAGCCCAGCGGTGGCGTCAGGAGATCGGGCAGGCTCACCCCGGGGCGGCAGATCGCCGTTCCCGCCCCGTCTGCGCTCGCGCTGGGGACGGCAGCGTGAGCCCAGCGGTGGACACGCGGCTGCTGCAGCTGAAGGCGGAATTAGACGACCACGCCCGGATCGCCCGCTACCTTGGCCTGGACTTCGAGCGCCCGATCCGCTCGATCGGGGACGGCTACCCCGAGAACGCGATCGCGCTGGTCGGGAAGATCACCGAACGGCTGCTCAAGCAGCTGTGGCTGCACCACAGCGTGCCGGGCAGCCCGGCCGGGAAGACCCTGCGGGATCTCATCAGCGGGTGCCGACCCTACATCCGCAGCCACCGGGTGCTTGAGGCACTGCAGGACATCCAGCGGCTGCGGAACCGCTCGGCGCATGACGGGTACCAGATCTCCGACGAGGACGGGCTGATCGCGGTCCGGCGGCTGCTGGATGTCCTCGCCTGGTACACCAGCACCGGCAGCGGGGCGCTCAGCCGCCACGCCCCCAGGCTCTCCCGCGCCGTCGCGGCGAAGGCGGAGTTCCTGGCCGGGCTGTACGTGACGCTGGACTTCCGGCTGGCCAGACGTTCCGAGCTGTCGCAGCACGCCGTCTACCAGCTGTTCGTCCGCGAGCGCGGGCTGCGCCGCGAGCACGTCGAGCTGCTGCTCAGCCGCGACGCGGGCGAGGCCGCCCGTGCCCTGGCGGCCGCCGGCGGGAAGCTGCTGCAGACCGGGCTGCCCAGGCTCACCCGGTTCCTGGTCCTGGAGGAGGACCGCGGCGGCGAGCTGCCCGCTGGGTTACGGGGCGACTGCCAGGTGGTGACCTACGACCGGTTCATGGACGCCTTCGTGGACCTGGACCGGCACCTGGCCGACGTGGCCGCACTGTATCCGCCGCTGGACCCGGCTTGCATGCCGGTCCTAGGTGACCTGCTGACAGTGGACGAGCAGTCCGCCGAGATGGAGGTCTCATCAGCCGGGGACGCCCGGGAACTGCTCGGGCAGGTGGCAGCGGGCGGAGGCAACCTGCTCGTCGTCGGCCGGCCGGGCAGCGGCAAGACGACCCTGCTCAAGCAGCTGGTCGCTGCCCCGGCGGCCGCCGGCGCCCGGCGGTACCGGTTCTTCTTCGACCTGAGCCTCAAAGACCGGCAGGAGTCGCTCGCCGACTTCGTCACCCGCAGCCTGGCGCCGTGCATGCCAGTCGAGGCCTCGTATGTGTTCCCGGTGTTCTGCTATTTCACCCGGACCGGGTCGGTGCTGTGTGCCCTGGATGGGTTCGACGAGGCCGTGCCCGAGATGACGCCGGCGGGGCTGCTCGCTCTTTTCACCGAGGTCGCCCAGGTGCTGTCCGCCGAGTCGGCCGTGGTGATGACGTCGCGGGTGTCGTTCCTGGAGGACTCCCCGCAGGCGCGGCGGCTGCTGGACGGCACCAGCCTGATGTCAGAGAAGCTGGTCCAGCAGCTGCACGCGCAGGGAGTCGACCCGCTGCGCGTGCCGCGGTTCTCGGTGCTGCGCCTCCGGGACGACGCAGCCGCCGGATCGCTGCTCGCGGAGCAGCTCAGACGCCAGTCCGCGTCCGCCCATGCGGCGGCGACGGCTGCGGGCCGCGACGCGGCGGGGGGAGAAGCGGCAGGTGCCTGTAACCTGGCGGATCTGCTGTGGTGGCACATCACCCAGGTGGCGGAGCCAGCGCTGCTGCCCCGGGTGGTCGAGTACTTCGGGCTCGCGTTCCTGCGCGGCGTCAGGGTGTTTACCCTGGTCGAACTCGTGAACGAGCTTGGCATCGGGGTGTTCGGCGGCAGGCGCGCGGACCCTGGCAGCTTCCGGCTCCGGGATCTGTTCCGGCTCGCGGACGTCGCCGGCGCTGCCGTGGCGCTGCGGCACGTGGCCTACCAGGAGCTGCTGGCCGCGGAGTTCCTGCGCAGCCCGCAAGGACGCGATACCGCGCTCGCGGCGGCACCACATCCGAGGCTGACCGAGGAGGTCCGGGAATTCCTCTGCCGCCGCAGCCGGGTTACCGGCACGGCAGGCCAGGCGCCCGGCATGGCGCGCGACTGCGTGGTGCCCGCAGGCATCTACCTGGTGGGGCCCGGGCATCACCTGATGCTGCGCCGGGTCGGCCGGCCGGTCCGGCTGGACCGGTTCCCGATCACGGTCGGCCAGTACAAACGGTTCCTGCACGCGGCCGGCCGGCGTGGGTCAGCCCAGTGGGACCACCCGGACATGCCAGCCGGGCATGCCCATCAGCCCCGGCAGGACAGACTGCCCGTGCCCTCGTATTACGAGGATCCCGCCTACGAACGCCACCCGGCGGTCGCGGTGAGCTGGTGGAGCGCGTACGCGTTCGCCCGGTCCGCCGGCAAGCGGCTGCCCACTTCGCTGGAATGGGAGGCGGCGGCCCGCGGATTCGATGGGCGGCTGTTCCCGTGGGGCGATGAGGTGGACTTGTCGGTCGTGAACTGCGCTGACTCCTGGTGCGATCACCCGCTGATCACCTACGCAGCGTGGCGGGAGGAACGTGGCCGCGGGCGGCTCGCGAAGGCTGTGCCCGGCCCGGTCGACGCCCACCCGGGAAACACCTCGCCGTTCGGCGTCCGGGAACTGAGCGGAAACGTGTGGGAATGGACCTCAACCGTCCTGCGGGACCCGGACGAGGCCGTGGTGTGCGGTGGCTCGTTCGACAACCCCTACCGTGCCGTGCAGGCATCCTCCAAGGGCGCCTACCGCCGCCGCGGCGCAAGCAACGTGGTCGGCTTCCGCTGCGCCGAGGACCTCTGACGTGAGCACCTCCCGGGGCACGCCGCAGGACATCCCCGTCGAGGCGGCAGGCGGTGGCACCCGCCGGGGCCAGCGCTTCGGGCACGTCACCGGCCGCCCCCCGTCCGCAGCCGAACCTGTGTGTGACGCCGGCAGCCACCTGGTCCGCGACGGCGAAACCGGCATCACCTACTCCTTCAGCTACGCCGATATCGTGACCGAAGGCTTCCGCGCCATCCGCGCCGGCGAACGCGTCCGCTTCCTTACCGACCCAGCTGACCCCGGGCACGCCGTATACGTCATCCGCCTCGACCTGCCAGACGTCGAGGAGTACTACAAGTAGCAAAACGTCGCCGCCACACGGCGCACGCCGGGGTTCGCGCGAGCAGTCCCGGTGCGGGCGCCCCGTTGGCTGCACCAGAGGCCGGGCAGCACCAGGCGGACACCGGGCCGGCCGGTGCGCGTGACCGGTCCGGGGAATGCCGCCCACGCGGAGCGGATGGAAGGCGTCAGGGCGGGTGACGTCAGACCCGTCACCTCCTGGACTGACAACGTCCGGCTGGAGGGTGGCTGGTGACCCACCAGCGACTCGTCGACGGGCCACCGCCGCCCGGTCCCGGGCGCACAGCGCCAGGCGTCCGCGGCGTCCCGCCCTTTAGCAAGTATGTCTTTAAAGACAGACTAGCTTTAAAGCCATAGTTTTTCTGGCTGGTGAATGGTCCCGGGAGTGGTACGAGCCGGCGCTCCATTGCAGGAGACCGAGACGCAGCGAGCACGGCGGTGATTGCATCCTGTCCGGAACAAGTCCGCGGAACTGCCCGATGGTACGCTCCCCGACGGGAGACGAAGATGCCGATTGCACCACGGTTCCGCCGGGTTGCCGCATTACAGCGGCCATTTGTGAACCGCGAGCAGGTCCTGGCGGACTTTGCTGCCGAGCTCACGCGAATCGGGACTGGCCCCCGCGTCTTCAACGTGACAGGCGTCGGCGGAATCGGGAAATCGCGGCTGCTGCGCGAACTGGAAGACCGTGCGGCCAACCGGTTCCGGACGGCCACGATAGACCTCCAGGTGCCAGCGCTGCGCCGTCAGGATGACGCGCTGGCGGTGCTCCGGGCGCAACTGGGATCACAGGGCGTAGGCTTTGACCGTTTCGACATCGCCTACGCGGTGCTGTGGCAGCGCCTGCATCCGCACCTGCGGCTGAGCAAGGCAGAGCTGTCGTTCGTCGAGTACAGCGCGGTCCTGACCGACATTCTCGACCATGTTTCCGGAGTTCCCGTCTTCGGAACCGCGGTGGGGCTCGTCAGGCTCCTGGAGCGAGGAAGGACCGACGTACGCCGCCGCTTCCGGATACGCCGTGATCCCACGCTGCAGACACTTGACGCCCTGCCGAACGGGGAACTGAGCGACGCCGTGACATACCTGTTCGCGGAGGACCTGCGGGCTGCGAGCGCCGACAAGAAATCCGTCGTCATCGTCGACAGCTATGAAGCACTCGTGCCGGCACCGGCATATACGGGACGGGTGCAGCTTGCCGACGCATGGCTGCGGGATCTGGCAGGCCAGCTCGACCAGGCACTGGTCGTCATAGCAAGCAGGGAACCCCTGCACTGGGAAATCCACGACCCCGACTGGAAGAGCGCCATAACGACGTCCGCCGTCAGCGGGCTGCCCATGGCCGCGCGGCTGGAACTGCTGGAGGCCGGGGGAATCTCCGGGCCGGCCGAGCGGAAGCTCATCGCCGACGCAAGCGCCGGGCTGCCCTTCTACCTGCATCTCGCCGTGGACACCCATCAGCGGGCCGGCGGCGGCATGGACGGGGTGCTCGTCTCGCAGGATGAGATTCTCGGGCGGTTCCTCCAGCATGTTGCCCCGGAGGAAATCCGCTCGCTGGAGATACTGAGCCCGGCGCGGGTGTTCGACTACGAGATCTTCCGGCAGCTCGCCGCCGCCTTCCAGCTCCCCAGCCACCGGCTCGCGTGGGACTCGCTGACCGCGTACTCCTTCATCTACCCCGCCGGCGATGCCCTGCGTCTGCATCAGCTCATCCGCGCCGCCGTCCAGGACCGGCTTCCCGTTGCCACCGCAACTCAGATCCACGCGCTGCTCGGCAGCGTATGGGGCGACCGCGCCCGGCAGGCTGCCGGCACGGCCGCCGCCCGCGCCTTCCGGGAGGCCGCCTACCACGGCCTGCGCGCCGGGCAGGTCGCCGCTGCCGGCCTGCTCGACTACGCCGACCGGGCGGTCCGCCGGGGCGGGCACGGCGCCGCGGCCGGCATCGCCGATGACCTGGACGAATGGCTGGGCAGCCAGCCCAGCGCCGCAGACCCTGCCGATGCCGCCCTGGCGCTGCGGTGCCTGCGCGCCGAGGCCGCCGTCCGGCTGGGTGACGCGGCGGCGGTCATCGCGCTCACGCCCGGCACGGCCGCGGCCGGCGCCGGGGCTGTCACCACGGTCGCCGCGCGGCTGGCCGTGGCCGCCGGCCATGGCCAGCGCATAGCCGGGCACACCCGGGCAGCGCTCGACATCTTCACCCACGTCTGGGACCACGCCGACGGCCCGCCGAAACTGGCCGCGGGCCTGTGGGCCGCGGACCTGCACATGTGCCAGGGCCGTTTCCGCGACGCCGAAGCACTCGCCGCCGAACTCGGGACGCTCTCCCCAGCGGATGAGACCGAGTTCCGGGGTGACGTTGCCCGGCTGCGCCACCTCACCCGCAGGTTTGCCTTCGACTTCGACGCTGCCCGCCGGTACCTCGATGACGCCACGGCCTGCTACCGTACCGCTGACTGCGTCCCGGGACTCGCGAACGCAGGCACGAACCGCGCCGAGTTCCTCGCCTTGACCAGCCCCGCCGAAGGGATCATCGAGGCGGGCCGGGCCATCGAGGTGCAGCGAGAGATCGGCGCACACCACGAACTCGGGAAAGCGTATTCCGCGCTCGCTATCGCGCATCTGAGGCGCGGTGAACTCGACCGGGCGGAAACCGCGCTCCGGTCGGCTTTCTCCTCGCTCGACCGGGCCGGTTACCGTTCGGGACGGGCCCGCGCGCAGTTCTACCTGGCCGTTGTTCAGGCCCGCCGCGGAAGGATCGATGAGGCCGTCTCCTCGCTCCGCCTGGCCGTCGCGGAACTGGAAGCCGCCGATGTCTACCCGACGCTCATACTGTGCGCGGCCCGGCTACTCGCCATAGTGGGCATCGCCGACGACGAGGTGACCTCGGCTGCGCGCCGGGCGGCGGGCAGGATCCAGCCGCTCGGCACTCCCGGTGATCTCGACGCCAGGATCGGTGAATTCACCGGCAATCTGCTCGGCCCCGGCACCGGGAAACCGGTTGACCTTTACCGGCAGGCCGCGGCGCGAGCCGACTCCGCATCAGGCTTCTACAACTACAACGTCAGGCTGGTCACGCCGGCCGGGCCCGTGATAGTCCGCATGCCCATCCCCGGAACCGACGTCATGGACCTGGCTATCTGGCCGGAATCCAGCGTCTTGCGGGCCATCCGCGACGCGGTCACCCACGCGCCCCGCCTGCTGTGCGCACACGACTCCCCTCCGTTTCAGGTCCTCGAATTCATCGACGGCGAGCTGCTCGACGCGTCGGCGCCTCGTGGTGTTCCCGTGCCCGGTCACGTGATCGGGGACGTGGCCGAATTGTTCGGCCAGCTTGGCCGAATCCCGCGGGAGGCCATCCCGCCATTGCCCGCGAGCTGGCCCGCCGACGGGGAGACGGCGGACTTCGCCCGCCGGCTGTCCGCCGTAACCGCCAGTGTTTATGCGCGCTTCCGGCCGGAATTCGGCGAGCTCTTCACCGGGCTCGGTATCCCCGCCGACCCGCTCGCAGCCGTCCTGGCCCGCTGGACGACCCTGCGCCCGCGGCCGTTCCGGCTGCTCCACACCGACATCCACCGCAAGAACATGATCCTCGCTCGCGGGCGGACATACGTCCTCGACTGGGAACTTGCGCTGTGGGGAGATCCCGTCTACGACCTCGCCGTCCATCTCCACAAGATGGGCTACTCGCCAGCCGAATACGCAGCCGCCCAAACCGCGTGGCTCGCTGCCGTTCCCGGCCACGCGTCCGAGGGCTGGGAATCTGACCTTCACATCTACCTCGCCCATGAACGGGTCAAGTCGGCGATTGTCGACACAGTCCGGTACACCAAGATTATTACCAGCGGGTCTGTCACTACTGAACGCGAGACAGAGCTTGTCGGCAAACTCGCTGGCAAGCTCGGGGCGGCGCACTCGGCTGGAGGGAACTGGCCTGCCCGCAGTGTTCTCGACCGGGCAGAGATTATTGCCCTTATCCGGCACTGGGCACGCAAGCGCTCGTGATGAGCGTTCACCCGGTACCTGACCCGCGAAGCCGCGACATATCACCGGTTTTGCTGGTCTCGGGTTTTCTTCCGCGCCGTTATCCATAGGAGTCACGAAGGCCGCCAGGCCCCGGAACGCTCAATGGACTGTCTTTAGAGATACTATCTTTAGAGCTAGTTCTATGTTTTGGAGCCATGGCGCTAGTGGGGATCAAGGACGTCGCCGACATGCTCGGCGTGTCACGCACCCGCGCTGACCAGCTTTCCCGGCGGCCCAACTTCCCCGAGCCAAAGGTCCGGCATGCGCGCGTGCGGCTGTGGGAGGAGGCCGATGTACAGGCGTGGATCGAGGCGAACCGCAGATCGCCCGACGGACGCTGACCCCGCCCGCTGCAGTCCGCGTCCGCGCCGGGCACTTCATCGTGGCTATGACCATCTGCAGCGTGGATCGTTCCGGAACGCGGGAATCTCTGACGGGGCCAGCAGCGTTCAGCCCCGGGCCTGCAGCTTGCTGGGCCGACCGCGCTCCTGGACTTGGCGGGGCCGCCCTTCGGCCGCAAAACCCGCGGCGGCGTGAAGTCACCCCGCCAAGTTCGCCGCCAGGGTCTCCCAGTTCCCCGCGTCCGGGTCGCACGGACTGCCGCCTGGCTTTGCGTGGCGCGGGCTCCGGGCGTCACCAGCACCCACCGAGGTCGAGGGCTCGCGCCGGCAGGCAGTGCAGTGGCCGAAGTGGCTGGCCGCCGTGGCGAGGTCGCCGCCAGTGACGACCGCGACCAAGCCGCCCCTGTTCGCAATGTTCGGCCCTTGGGCCGACCGCTGGCGCCGGATCGGCGGCGGGGGTTCGCGAGTGTCATGCCGGCTGATCACGGCGTCGAGCCGTTCCGCGGCTTCGGGATGACCCGCGGCGGTCGCGGCGGTGCGCCGAGCGTGGCGTAGACGGTTCGGCTGGACGGGTCGTCGTGCCAGCCGAGGCACACGGCAAGCTGGCGCACGGCGTACAGGCCGGTGCCGTCCTCGGTGAGCTCGCCGGAGAACTCGGTCTGGCGGATGACGGGGCGTTTACCTGATCCCTGGTCGGTGACGGCTATCCGCACGCCCAGCAGCCAGCGGGTGACCTGGACGACTATCAGTCCCCCCCGGCCTGCCGGAGGCGGTATGGCGCACGCCGTTGGTGAACAATTCGGAGGCGGCGTAGACGGCGTCGTCGCGCACCGGCGAGCCGTCGAGCAGCGAGGCGACGAAGCGGCGCGCGATGCGGACCTGCTCGGGGGTACCCGGGAAAGCCCGAGCCCATGAGGACACGGCCATCACCGGGCCGCCAGCGTTGCATGGCCCCGGCGCGCATGATGGTGGTCGGCCGCGGCGGTTGCGGTATCCGGGCCGACCGGCGCCGGGGAAGGGGACGACGCACTCGGAGCGGGCGACCTTGCCGCCAGCGCGAGGGTAGCGGCCCGGCCTGAGGCCTAGCGCACCGGCGACGCGCGGGCTGAGCCCGGTCTCTTCGCCCACTTTGACGTCCGGCGGCACGGGCGACTTCGGCTGGCGGTCCCAGGCCTCGATGATCAGGCAGGCTGCGCCAGCGTGCATGCGCAGGATTACGATCTTCGGGAAGCTGTCGTACGGGTCGGCACAGCAGCCCCAGTACAGGGGAAACGTGGCGACCCGGCCGCCGCGGCTGCCCGGCCGGGTGCGGCGACAATCATAGGCCATCCGCGCGTCATGAGCGGCGGTCATCGGAGCACCAGCGCTTCCAGCCTCGCCACCGTGGCAGCCAGGCAGGAGACCCAGGCGACCAGCTGCTGGTGCTGGTTGTCGAGGGCCTCGAACGTCTGCTCATCCAACTCGAGCCGGGCGTCGAGCCACTGGCCGAGCGTCAGCCGGACGGCAGGGGTGGCAGAATCTTGCATAGCCGGACCTCTTTCCGGTCAGGGCCGGTCGCTGCGCTCACACCGCGCGGCCGGCCCGCTGGTTTCCGTCAATCGCCAGCATAGGTATGATGTCCAGTCACCCATTCCCGGTTGTCTGCGAGATCGAGCTAGTCGCGCGGGATCGTGCCCCGAGCCCGGTCGAATAGAGACTGCGGAAATGATCCGCTCCTCAGCGCCCATAACGCCGACGTAGAGCGGCTGTGTCTCGCGAACAGGCCGTTCGATCAGGATCAAACATCCGCGATTGCCTTGCCATCCGAGCATCGCGTTCGCTGTCGCACGGGTGGCAGTGTTAATCGACGGATGCTTCTGGCACGCGCGTGCCTCAATCACGGCGTCATTCGAAGAAATATTCGCATCTGGTGGCAGGAGAGGCTGGCACGCAAAGTTTCATGTGATCGCGAGAAAGACGCGCAGCTTGACAACATGGGCGGGATCGTTGTGCATATATGGCAACACGAAAACCCGATTCGGGGCGGCGAACGCAATTGAGCGGTTGTGGCACTCACGGCAAGCCGTTGGCGACGCGCCGGGCCGAAGGGACGACCCAGGCACGTGATCCTGGTGGACGTCCACAATACTGCTGGGCGGGCCTGGCTCGCCGGGTCACCGGCGCGCAGTGGCGTGCGGTGGAGACAGGACTGGCGGCGGTAACGGAGCGGATGATGGGCCTGCTGCCCGCGCCGCGGAAGGCGGCGCTGACCGAAGGGCCGGTGACCATCGACCTGGATGCCACCCACGTGGAGGTCTACGGCCGCAAGAAACGCGGGGTGGCGTACAACTACCAGGGCCAGTGCGCGGGGCGGCCGCACGTAGCGGCGTGGGCCGAGACGGAGATCGTGCTGGCCGCCGACCTGGGGACCGGCATCGACGACCCGCGGGGTACTTCGCCGGCGCGCTGGCCCGCGCCGCCCACGATGAGCAGATCAGCTTCGCGATCGGCGCCAAGGGCATCGCCCCGCTGTGGCGGCTGCTGGATGGCATCAGCAACGACGCCTGGACCGATGCGATCGAGATGGAGAATGCGCAGGTCGCCGCGGCGGCGTACTGCCCGGACTGGTAGCCGCCACGACACGGCTGCTGATCCGCCGGGCCCGGCTGGACCCCGGCCAGGTCTCGGCTGACAAGCGGTCGCGGCGGCGCCGCACCCTGCACCCCGCCCAGCGCGCCCTCCCGATCCCCGAGCTCGCCGCGGAGGCCGTCTACGCGCGTACTCGTTCATCCTGACGAACCCGGGCGTGTCCGCGCCGGGCCAGGCCGCCGCGGCCGAGCACTGGTACCGGCACCGCGCCACCGTCGAGAACATCTTCCTTCTCCAGGGGTCCCCACCCTGTCGCATGACGTGGCACCGGAAGCTCCACGGAGAGCTTTTGCAACGCACCTCCATGGGTGTCGTGCTCGTTGTCGCTGCTGCTCTGACGCTCGTCGACTCGAGACAGGATGCCTGGTGCAACACCTGTGGCGTGACTACCTGGTGTTGATCAATCACTGACTTGGTAGATCCGGGAGGACGTCCTGTGCGTCCTGGTTTGCACCCCGAGAGAATCTTCCGTGACAGCAAGCTTGGCGCCGCCCTTCGGCACCTGCCCAGCGGTTATCCCGCGGTAAATACCGCCTGGATGTGGGGCGCGCTGCTCGCCAACCGCGCTTCACGTCGGATCGGTACTACGCGACCCTGGCCAGCCATGCCCCGTCGCGGACGAGCTACGCGCCCGTCTCGAGCGAGACCCTGCCAGCACCAAAGGATGGGCACAGGGCAGCGACGCATGGCCCGCATGACCTGCCGCCGAAGTCTCGTCGCGGCCATCGCCAGTGGCTCCGAGCTGCCCATCTTGGCCTCCACGGGGCCATGTCCGCATCGGCGGCGCCTGGTTTGTGTGGACCTCCACTCCCAGGCAGACTCCTTCCATGACCGAACCTGGAAGCGGTGGGTCAGAAGCAACGAACGAGCCTTTGGGCCTGTCCGGAGCGGACTATGGTCGCAACAACCGAGCCACTGCCACACGTGACGACAGTGTGGCCGGGCGATGGGTCGCCGTTGACGAGTCAGGGTGGGACGGCGAGCAACTCTACGCACGCACCGACCGTTACCTATCGATCGGATCTGTCGCCATCGATGACGACTCCGCGGCGCTGATCGTTGGCAAGCTTCGCCAGGACACGGCGCTCAAGCAACCACCAGAACTGAAGTTTTCCCACTTCACGGGCCAGCGGAGTAGTCGCCGACTGGACGCACTGGCAGGACTGATCGAGCCGCTGGGAGCTCTGGCCCGGCGCGCCCGCGTCTACCTAGTGGACAAGCACTTCTTCGTGACCGCGAAGATCATTGACCTACTCCTGGAAGAGGAGGCTCACAAGCAGGGAATCAATCTGCACGAAGGCGACCGCGCCCGGCAGCTTGCCTGGACCCTGTTCGATGAAGGCCCTCGCGCGCTCGGCAAGGAAGGCTTCGACCGCCTGATCGAGACCATGGTCGGCTTCGCGTCCACGCGCAACCGGAACGGCACGGTGGCGACCGTGGACGCGCTCTTCTCGGAGTTTCAGCGGGCATTCGCGCGAGCGCATCGCCGGCGAGTGGCAGATATCCTCGCAGCCCTGCTCCGGACCCGTGCGCACGCTGAGTGCTACCTGGGCACGCTGGGTGACCCGGTCATGCGAGTACCTGCGATGGAACCCCTGATCCCATGCCTTCCAATGATCGGTCGCCTGTGGTCCAGGGAAATCGGCGCGGTGAGCATGCTGGTCGACGAGCACCGTGTCCTGACCGACGACACGCTTGACATCATCGCACATAACGCGACCCTGGACATCGAGCTTGCCGGGCCTGCCATGGGAGTCCGACTGCGCCCTCACTCACGGGCCGTGCGCGCAGTCATGCGCGGCATTTCACTCGCCCATCCCTCCATCCAACTCGCGGACTTGATCGCCGGGGCAGGGCGAGAGGTCGCCCGCCGCCACGCCGGAGCGCCGTCACCTGCCAGCGAGCGCCTGTACCCCGCAGTGATCCCGCTGATCAGCGCTGAGAGCCTAGTCCCGCACGACTCGCCCACCCGATTCAGCAGCATCGACCAATGAGAACTTATCGGACACAGTGGAAGAGCCCGCTGGATACCTGTCCCGTCCAGCAAACGACAACGACGAGGGTCCCATGCCGTTCGCGCCGGACGACGAGGTCTGCGGCGTTCTCATCACCGTGGCCTGGGAAGCCCTCCGCATTGAGTAGCCGGGGCCCTGCCGGGCCAGCGCCCCGGTGCTTGCGACGCCCGATAACCCGGTCCCGGGCCGGGCTCTCGGCATCGCCGATCCTCGGCGGTGTCGATGCGCAGGTGACGCCGATATTTGACCTCCGGCAGCATCGGTGCCAGATCGCCAGGTACATGCCAGGTACGCCGCAGGTCCACGGCAGGTCCATCAAAGGTCCACGCCGGCGGCGTGATCCGGCGCGGCGGCAGCCGGACGCGCCGGGGGCGCCCGGCCGGGAGCGCTGCATCGCGGACCAGGGCGACCGCCGGACAGTCCGGCGAAGCGCTGATCTCCGCAGCGAACCCCAGGGCGACAACAACTCAGCCATTCCGCCGCGAGATCCCGGTCCCACGAGGAAGGGCCACACCGCCCGATGGATTCTATGGGCCATTCGTGGCCCAGAACGAGGGTCACAATGATCTTCCAAGGAGCAGGTACACCCGCCGACGGTTCCCCCGGGAACCGGCGCAACCAGGAGACACGCGGTACGGCAGCCCTCTCGTCCGGCCCGGACCCTGTCCGCTTACCTGCATCGCCGCGGTGACCGCAAGTGGTTCCGTGATGGCCCGTTTACCGTTTTGGGGCGTGCTTCACTGTGCTCCCTTGCCCTGATCGCTGCCGGGTTCCTGCGAGCGGACGGCC
>Ga0335081_10002011_pt1 | contig 32123 bp, 18 predicted proteins | sample Lox_Sample_35_FD_206713 | JGI IMG/M metagenome (GOLD analysis project Ga0335081, IMG submission 206713) | Soil microbial communities from Loxahatchee National Wildlife Refuge, Florida, United States - Lox_Sample_3.5 | ecosystem: Environmental > Terrestrial > Soil > Wetlands | place: USA...
CAGAACGGCATTCAGCACCTTGTACCGGCTCTCAGAGCAGGGTTCGTCATCTGGCCCCACGCCAACAGCGCTGACGACACCATCCTTCATGCCGGAGGAAGCGGGACCGAGGGCGCCCATCACCGCGATCGAGCTTTCAAGGAAACTTCTTCGTCGCATCTTCATCCGCTCCTCTCGCCGGGACGCATCCCGCAAGACTCTACGCCTGGACCATTTGAGGGAACCCTGATATATCACTTTAGTGGGATCCGTCAAGTATTATCGGTCAGGAGGGCCGGGAGCCCGCCCCATTGAAGGAGCGTGAACGCGTGAAGAAGACCAGCAGACGTGGCTTCGTTAGCAGCTCGGTGGGGCTCTCGTTCGGCGTCGGTCTCGCAAAGGATGGTATGGGGTGGGCCCCATTGGCCAGAGGTGCTTCGGGCCGGCCGGACTCCGTTCAGAATCCCGGAATCTCCCCGGCACCCAGCACCCTGCCCGGAACATCACCGCTCACGATAACTGGGGATCTGGCGGCACAGATGGTGGAGGGGATTCACAAACATCTGCTGCGTGCCACCGCCGAATCCCTCGAAAACCGGCCCGGCCTCTGGAATCGCAATTTCAGGTCTGCCCGAGACTACGAGGAGTCGATCGCGCGTGAACGCGAGCAATTGCGGAAGATCATCGGCGCGGTCGATCGCCGGGTGCCGGAGCCTGCACTCCAGATGGTCGCGGCGACGCCGGCGTTCCCCGAAATTGCGCGCGGAGCGAGGTTCAAAACGTACGCGGTGCGCTGGGAGGTCTGTGACGCGACCGTCGGCGACAACAGCGCCTTGGAGGGAGAAGGTCTGCTGCTGGAGCCCCTGGCCACAACTGTAGCTCGGGTGGTCGCGGTGCCCGACGCGGATTGCTCGCCGGAGGCCCTGGTCGGCCTGGCGCCCGGAGTTCCCCCAGCAGCCCAGTTTGCGAGGAGGCTGGCGGAGAATGGCTGCCAGGTGATCGTGCCGATGCTAATTGATCGCAGGGACGACTGGTCGGGAATTGACGGCATCAAAATGACCAACCAGCCACACCGGGAGTGGATCTACCGCATGGCGTTCGAAGTCGGTCGCCACATCATTGGATTTGAAGTGCAAAAGATCATGGCGGCCGTCGACTGGTTCGACGGGCAAAACAAGGCCAATCCGCTCCCTTTGGGCGTGTTCGGTTACGGGGAGGGAGGACTTCTCACCTTCTATGCTGCGGCCCTCGACCCTCGCATCCGAGCCGCGGCGGTGAGCGGCTATTTCCAGTCCCGGCAGGAACTGTGGAGGGAACCCATTTACCGGGATCTGTGGGGAATACTGCTCAAGTTCGGAGACGCGGAAATTGCCGGCATGATCGCTCCACGAGCTTTGATTGTGGAAGCCTGCGCGGGCCCCCACGTTGAGGCAATGCCGGCGTCCGAGGCGTATCCGAGCAACGCCGCTTGCCCTAACGGTGCACTGGCCACTCCACCTCTCGACGACGTTCAACAAGAGGTGGAGCGCGCCCGCCCGTTTTTCTCCAACTTGAATGCCGCTGGTCAACTGCAGCTTGTCGTCAGCGCCGAAGGCCAGGGTCTGCCGGGGTCTGAGAAGGCTTTGACGGCATTCCTCCGGTCACTCGAAGTCCAACGAACCTTACAGCGGTCGGAAGAACAACTCCGTGACCTGGGCGGAACCTACGATCCCCGGCCCCGGTTGCATCGTCAGTTCCAACAGATGGTCGCTTTCACACAAGGCCTGATCCGCCTCTCGCCCCGGCGCCGTGCGGACTTCTGGGCCGGCCTCGACGCCTCATCCATCGAGCGGTGGAAGGAAACGACGAAGCGACAGCGCCAGTATATCTGGCAGGAAGTCATCGGTCGCATGGCGGCGGCCACGCTGCCACCCAACCCCCGCACGCGGCTGATTTACGAGACTCCCGATCTTGCCGGATACGAAGTTGCGCTTGATGTGTGGCCCGACGTTTTCGCTTACGGCATTTTGGTTTTGCCCAAGAGCATCCAACCAGGCGAGCAACGGCCTGTGGTCGTGTGCCAACACGGGCTTGAAGGGCGTCCTTCCGAGGCGGCGGACCCCAGGACCGCCGAAGGCTACATGCATCACTTTGCCGTGAAGCTGGCACAAGAGGGCTTCATCACCTTTGCGCCGCAGAACCCGTACATCGGCGGAGACAAGTTTCGCCTCATCCAGCGGGTGGCGCACCCCATCAAGCTGGCACTGTTCTCGTTTATCATTGGACAACACGAGAGAGTGCTGGAATGGCTTTCCGAGCAGCCCTATGTTGACTCCCAGCGAATCGCCTTCTACGGGATCTCCTACGGCGGGAAGACGGCCGTACGCGTGCCGCCCTTCGTGGACCGTTATGCGGTCTCGATTTGTACCGCCGACTTCAATGAGTGGGTGTGGAAGACCACCAGCGTCGAATCTCCATACAGCTACCTTCTTCTGCCCGAATACGACATGTATGAATTTGACTTCGCCAACGTCGTCAACTACGCCGAACTAGCCATGCTCATCGCGCCACGCCCGTTCATGGTGGAGCGAGGGCATGAAGATGGCGTGGCGCCGGACGAGTGGGTTGCCTACGAGTACGCACGGGTGCGGCGGTTCTATGCCGAAATGGGCATCCCCCAGAACGCGGCTATCGAATGGTGGAACGGTCCCCATGCTATCCACGGGGTCGGAGCCTTCGAGTTTCTTCGCCGGCACTTGCAGTGGCCTGGTCAGAGCACGCAGGAAGGTTAGATTAGCCGGCGCTAAGCGAGCTGAGGTGGGCCCGACAGGCCGGAAATCCAAACCCGTGGGCGAAGCATCGCTGCTTGGAGCGATTTTCGATTGTAGATGGCCCCCATACTCTACGGCCGGCGAGTCTTCTTCCAGGTGGCGAGGGAACGGGTGTTCTTCGAAAACCGGGTGGATTGTTTCCGCGGAGCACTTATCACACTGCTGAGAACGGTTCCGAAGTTGAGGAGATGGCTCGACGATGATTTTCGGAGAGCCCTCGACTTTGAACGCGAAAAGCAAACATCCCCGTTAGGAATCGCCGGCCGATTCCTGGTGTTGGAGGCATAACCCGTGGACAACGGCAACGATCGACGCACCTTCATGAAGATGGTATTGGGGGCGTCTCTTGCGTCGGCGTTAAAGGGCAGCACACCAGGCGTGGCACAGCCCGCTACGCGAGACGGTCCGCCCGGCGGGAATACTCTTCTCGAGCCCTTTGATTACAGCGGCGTTCGTCTGCTCGACGGACCGCTGAAGAAGCAGTACCAGGCAGCGCGCGACTACTACTATCAGGTTCCCAATGACGACATCCTGAACGGGTTCCGCCAAAGGGTCGGACTATCCGCGCCCGGCCGCGGCCTGGGCGGTTGGTGCCAACGGGACGCGGGGGAGGTCCTCGGCCAATGGCTCAGCGGCATGTCCCGGATGTACAAGGCCACGGGTGACACGGCAATCCTGGAGAAGGCTACGTACCTAATGCACGAGTGGGCCAAGGCCGCCGCCAAGGACGGAGAATACTTTTCGTCGCGCCGGAACCTTGGTCTCGAGCATAGCCACTATATCTTCGACAAGACCGTGTGCGGCTTAGTGGATATGTGCCTCTACGGCGGACAGAAAGATGCCTTGCCAATTCTGGAAACGATGGTCGATAGGGCCGCGGCGATCTTCGACCGCACTCGGACCCCCGCGAGCCCTAACAGTCCTGACTCGCTGTCGTGCGGCAACGAGTGGTATACGCTCGCGGAGAACCTCTACCGGGCTTATCAGCTCACAGGAAACGCCAAGTATAGGGCCTTTGGAGACGTCTGGCGGTACCCAACTTACTGGGACAAGTTCAACCAGAGTCCCAATCCGGATATCCATGGTGTCCACGCCTACAGTCACGTCAACACACTGAGCAGTGCTGCGATGACCTACGCCGTTACCGGAGAGCCGCAGTACCTGACGACCTGCGTCCGCGCCTACGGCTACTTCCAGCGAACCCAGTGCTATGCCACCGGAGGCTACGGGCCGGACGAAGCACTCGTCGCGCCGGACGGCTCCTTGGGGAAATCTCTGGAGCTGAGTCTAGATACCTTCGAGACACCGTGCGGTTCTTGGTCAATCTTCAAGCTGTCCCGTTACCTCATCGGATTCACCGGGGACGCACGCTACGGCGACTGGATTGAGCAGATGGTGTACAACGGCATCGGCGCCGCCCTACCCATGCACGGCTACGGCCGGACCTTCTATTACTCGGACTACATGCTCGGTGGATGTCACAAGATCTACTATGAGGCGGCGTGGCCTTGCTGCTCGGGCACGTACATCCAGGATATGGCCGACTACCATAACATCATCTACTTCCGGAATCGCACCAGCCTCTGCGTCAACCTATTTGTCCCCTCCGCGGTCGTCTGGAACAAGGATGACGAGGAGATCCAAGTGGAACAGGCGACTGGCTTCCCAGAGTCCGATACAACAACCCTGACGGTGACGCCCAGTAAGGCCGTTGCCTTTACACTGAAATTCAGGGTTCCTGGATGGTCCCGTGGTGTCGCGGTCAAAGTGAACGATTCAGAACTGAACCTTGCTGGCCGACCCGGCACCTGGGCGACGATTGACCGAACCTGGAAGCGGGGAGATCGAGTGACGATTCGGATTCCCATGGAGCTGGTGCTAAAGCCCATCGACGCCCAACATCCCAACCGCGTTGCGGCCGTGTACGGGCCGGTTGTTCTCGTGCAAGACGGCGAGACGATCGTGGCCCGTAACCGGACTGATCCTTCGAAGTGGATGACTCCGAAAGGTGGGCCACTTGAGTTCCAATCCGAGCAAGGGTCGACCACTACCTTCTTGCCCTTCTACCGAGTGGGCCATGGTACTTCTTACCGCATGTACTATGACCTCGTAGGCTGAGGAGCCGGTCCCCGTGCGGCCGCCCGTCTATCTTCTTCAGCGGGCGGTTGGCCCGTGCCGGCTGGGCACCCCAGACTGGCTGGACTTGCCCAAAAACCCCGTACGGCCATGTGCCGCAAGTGCTTGATTCTGTTATACCGATTGGCCGTGGATTGACCTGCCCAGGCTGGAAGTACGATTCTTGGGCAAGGTGACCGTCGCTCCGGAGTAACCAACGGCGTCGATTTAAGTCCCGCTCTCTGCGCTTTCCCGAGGGTTATGGGCTTGACCTAGCTGGAATTACGTCTGTCCCGGTCTTCTGGAACCGCCAGAAAAGCGCGCTGGAAATACTCAATGGGTGTATGGTGTGGAAGTACTGAGACCAAACCGGAAAATCGTCGGTGAAAATTGCTTCGTGCCGGGAATTGGTGCTCAGACGAGATCGGACGAATTGGCGCGACTCTTCCAGAACCGGTTGTGCCCGAGTACGTTACTCTCGCACTACCTGCATTCCTGCTGAGGAGAACTAATGAACTACGTCAACCTGGGTAAGACCGGCCTCAGAGTCTCCCGTCTCTGTTTAGGCTGCATGACCTATGGATCGCCTGCCACCGGCGAAACCAGACCCGGCAGCCACGCCTGGGCCCTTAGCGAAGAGGAAAGCCGACCCTTCCTTCGCCAAGCCCTCGAACTGGGAATCAATTTCTTTGACACTGCCAATGTCTATTCACGCGGTGAGAGCGAAAACATTCTTGGGCGATTCCTGAAAGCCAACACGCGCCGCGAAGCCGTAGTCATCGCCACCAAACTCCACGGCGTCATGCGCGACGAGCCCAATGGCCGCGGCCTCTCCCGGAAGGCCGTCTTTTTCGAACTCGGCGAGAGCCTCCGGCGTCTGCAGACAGACTATGTGGATCTCTACCAAATTCATCGCTGGGATTACGAGACGCCGATCGAGGAAACTCTCGAGGCGCTGAGCGACGTGGTGAAATCGGGCAAGGTGCGCTATATCGGGGCCTCTTCCATGTACGCTTGGCAGTTCAGCAAGGCACTCTATCTCGCCCAGCTGCACGGGTGGACCCGCTTTGTTTCCATGCAGAATCATTACAACCTGCTCTATCGTGAGGAAGAGAGGGAGATGATTCCTCTCTGCCAGGCCGAAGGCATTGGCGTCATCCCCTGGAGTCCCCTGGCACGTGGCCGCCTGGCCCGCCCCTGGCAAACCGAAAGCACCAAGCGCTATGAGACCGACCAGTTCGGGAAAAGCCTGTACTCGCGGACCGAACAACTTGACCGCCCAGTCATCGACCGCTTGGGGCAAATCTCCGAGCGGCGTGGCGCATCCCGCGCTCAGGTGGCGCTTGCCTGGATGCTCAGTAAACCGGCGATCACGGCGCCCATCGTCGGCGCTACGAAGCCGCACCATCTTTCGGACGCCGCCGCAGCGCTCTCGCTGCGCCTTACGCCCGAAGAGATTGCTTCTCTCGAGGAGCCCTATACCCCGCATTCTGTCTTGGGCTTCAAGTAGTCGGCAGGTGATGGCTGGGTTCGCCCACCCCCGGCCAATGGTCAGCCCGTGCCCTAAAGTGCAGAATTGCGGTTGCGAACGAAACGGGGCGTGTATATCGTTGTAGCTCAGAATGCCAAACTGAAGATCGGGGTTCCACACCATGTTGCCTCTACCAAGCGCCTAGTATTCGCAGGTCAACAGTTCATGAACTCCAGCGGAAAAGTGAAGGGGTGAATATGCGACGAGCGCACGCACTCATGTACCTTCTCACGGTAATTGTCGTGACCCTGTCGGGAGTGCCAGCGTACTCTATGGGTAGCGGTGCAGCCGCGCAGGCTGCAGCGCTTCAATCAGTCTATCCGATACCTGGCGATCGCTGGATGGAAATTGATCTCTATTGGTTCGAGCAAAAAGACATCAGAGGATCAGTGAAAGCGTTCTGGGGCCGGTTCCAGCCCTTGTATGGGGGCATTCAGGGCTACCGTGGCGTCATCCTCAATGTCGGCTGGACGGTGGCGTGCGTGATGGAGTGGTCTGGCGATCTGAACCAAACGATCAGCCTGCCTCGGGGGTCAGGGCAGCAGAAATGGATTGATGAAAGAGGTCCTTATACTGGAACCACGGAAGAACGCCGGCGGCAGTTCCGCGCGCGTTTTGCGAAACCGCAGATGGTGCAACGGAGAGGTTACGACGTTTGGACTTATGGCGATGTCAAGGAACTCGCTTCCGCATTGCGAGCCGAAGCCACCATTCACGGCATCTCCGAGGTCAAGGTCGGGCTTCTAAACTATGCGTGGACGAATGCATACGGGGAGGTGCCGTCCTGGGTGCGGCGACACTCGGAAGCATTTACCGCATTGCCCAGCCAACAGGCCACGTGGTCTCCTGGACCCTATTTTGATCCTGCCGCCAAGCTCCGTGCTGATTTGACGAGGCTGGGTGGTTTGCCGAGCGGCATCCCCGAAGGCATGCCGGTTCACGAGGCTCACGCGAAGCAATGGGGAAGCCTGTCCAGGACCGTGGGGCTCGACGCGCTCATGCTGCGCGATTCGTTCGGTATGCCGGCGCCGTATCGGCGCGGGGGCCCGTGGGGACCTGTAGCCCTTTCGCCCGAGGTAATTCGGGAAGCCACAGCCGGCGTTGCTGCCTTGGTGCGTGAGACGAAAACGGCAAACCCCCGGGCACTGATCATGATGTACTCGAACGCGGCGAGTGCAGTTGGGGATTGGCGCGCAAACGGCCTGGACCTCGAATCCATCGCCAAGGAAGAGTATCTCGATATCTTTGTGGATCAAACCTGGGCCGGCGCCTGGAACGAAGTGGGTTTACGCGAAACGGACTTCTGGAACGACCCTCTGCTGGGCTGGACGTATCAGCTTGGCTACATGCTCCTCCACGCTGCCATCCTCGCGGACACCAAGGTTCGCCATTATCCGCTCATCGAGACGTTCGACGCTTGGGAGGATTGGGATGTGATCCATACGACGCCGGAACGCTTGCGCTGGGGAATCTGGGCATATTCCCACGCCGCCATCAAGACGCCGAGGGGCTTGAAGTTGCCGGCAGGGTCATACATCTTATGGGCAAACCAAGGGAAGCGACTAGTGGACGGCGAGGATGTTCGTTTCCTGGCCGACAATCTCAACGCCGCGATCGCCGACGCCCGCCAAACGACCAAAGTCTTTGGTCCCACGCTCGTCTGCTCGCGAGATTCGATGCAATGGCAGATCGCTCACGCTACTTCTGAACACGATATTAAGGAGTGGATCGATGAACAGTCGGCATCCGTTATGAAATGGCCGGTCCCCATCCTTTCTGCAACTCGCGTGGAGTGGCTGCCACAAGTGAAGTCTGACCTCTTCATCATTCAGACGCCATCGCACCTGGCGATCCCATCGGCGGACTATATCGGTAAGCTGATCACCGAGGGACACCCCATCGCAGTTTTCGGCTGCCCTGCAGGTGGAATTGATCCTAAGCTGACCCGCCTTGGAGGCCTCCGCCCCACCGACCGTCCGGGTGAGGATCACCCCATTGTCCGTCTGGCGACACTGACCGATACGTCTCAAGCGCTGGCGCAACAGATCCCTGCGACGTTTGGGACATATTACCGGCTCCAGAAGAATGAGGCAGCGGCATGATGCGCGGGTCATCTACGAAGTGGAGGGCAACCCGGTTTTGACGCTGAATACTGCGGAGGGAAAACGAGTTGTCATGTGGGATCCGCCGGAAGTCATGTTCAAGCAAAACGCGCCGCTGGCGGAGGACTGGGGAGGCAGTGGGGCGGCCTATGCCCTTGTGGCAGGCGCGCTGAATTACTTGCTCTTGCGGAGTGAGGTGTTGCATGCCGAGGAGGTCGATCTGAACCAGACCATGAATGTCGCGGCGTGGCAAGGAAAAGACGGGACAGTCCGAATCCTGGCTGCAAACCTGGAAGAGGGCCTACGCGATGACGCCGACATGACTCGTCATGCCACCCTCGTATTACCCGAATCGTGGAGAGTCACAAAGTGGACTGATTTCTGGAGCCATCGGACCTTCGAGGCCGACCGCGGCCGGTTAAGAATCAACCTGGAGCAGGCGGGCTCCGTCCTGATGCAGCCTCCGACGCAGTAAGGATATCGTAGGCATCGTTCTGAACTCAATTGCCTACGCGAAGCGCGATGCTCAGGTAAGAGTCGTGGGGACGCGAGCCAAGGAGGAGTCGCATGGCAGACTGTAGATTCATTCAGTCGGAGACAATTCCTGGCGACGTGTGGGGCCGCTATTGGCGGTGCGGTGCTGTCTCCGTACGCCGCGCCTGCCGAGTCCACGAACCGGGGTGTGCGCTTTGGCGTTCGCAGCCCCCTGCCCGATGTCACCCTGCGTGAGCGGGCGCTTCTCGTCAAGCGCCTCGGCTACGACGGCATCGAGCTGGGTAACGAGTGGTCAGACCATACGCTGGAAGCCCTCCAAGAGCAACTCAGTGGCATCGACATCGCCGTCAGCGCTATGGTCGGTTCAATCAAGCTCCTGGACACTGACGTTCAAGTTCGCTCCGAAGCCGTTGAACTCGACCGAAAGCGCCTGGAAGTGGCCCAAGCTCTGGGCGCCAGCGCCCTGATCGAAGTTCCAACCTTTGGACCCAATCGCTTTCCAGACCTCTCGCCGATTATGACACCCCGCGAGATTGAAGACCGCCTCCTGGTGGCTGCGCTCAAGCAGTTGATTCCAGATGTGCAACGTACCGGCGTGAAGCTCATGATCGAACCCCGCAACAGGAAAGAGACTCACTACATCTACCAGCAGAGCCACGCTGCGGAGATCATCGAGGCCGTGAACGCACCGGGCTTCGTGATGCTCAGTGATTTCTACCACATGCAACTGGAGGAAAAAGACATCGGGGAAGCTCTGTCCCGCTACGGAAAGTACACGGCCTACGTTCACCTGGCTGACGGCGCCGCCCGCACGGAGCCGGGCTCACTACCTTTCGATTGCCGTCCGGGCTTCCGCGCGCTGAAGAAGTGGGGCTTCTCGGGCTGGCTCACGGTTGAGTCCAAGGCGACGGACAATCCGGAAGCGGCCCTCGGCCGCGCGCTCCCTTATCTGAAGCAGCAATGGAGCGAAGCCTGAGGACGCAGACATCCTACGGCGCGTCGGCGCCCCGCGCCGGCGTTGAGGGGCCTAAGCGCCGGAATCCCAGGGGTCACCCCGACGGCTGCCGCGGTCGCCGGATCGGAGATCAAACCGTGAGAGCATGGCGAAAGATCATCGTCTACATCGCGACGAGCGCCGACGGCTACATCGCCAGGCCGGACGGCGATGTCGAGTGGCTCAATCGCCGCCCGCGCACCGTCGATTACGGCATGAAGGCGTTGTACCGGAAGATTGACACGATCCTCTTGGGACGCAAGACCTACGACGGGGCCCTTGCTTATTGGAAGAAGAAAGGCACGGAAGGCGGGATGTTCGACACCAAGCTCGCCAACTACGCGTTCTCGCGGAAGCCCCAGAAACGGGCGGTGCTGCCCGGAGTGGAATTCGTGTCGGAGCCGGTGAAGGCGTTTGCACAGCGCCTGCGCACCACACCGGGAAAGCACATCTGGATGATGGGCGGCGGCGGGCTGATTGCCTCGTTCCTCGACGCCGACGAGATCGACGAGTTCGACATCCACGTCATTCCCACCTTCATCGGCGAGGGCATTCCGTTGATCGCGCCGCGCCATCGGGACGTGCCGCTGCGCCTGCGCTCGGCCAGGAAATACCCCGACGGCGTCGTCCGGCTGCGTTACGAGGTCACGAAGCCGCTCCCGAGGGGCTAGTCGCAACACGAGGCCTGCCGGCACAACCGGACAACCATGACAAGCACCGACCCCAGCCATGCGCATCGTCCTGATCAGCGACACTCACGGCTGCACCAGGAACTTGCTGTGCCCCCTACGACCTGCTGATGCACACAGGCGCCTTCACACTCCATTCACAGCCGCCTCAATCGTCGCCGTCAACGCCTGGCTCGGGACGCTCCCGGTCAATATGATTTTTCAGTACGATTGTGCATCTTCCCGTCGAATGGGGGCGGCAGGGAGAAGCTCAACATACATCCGCCGGAAGCTCCGTCAATCGCCCGGTTTTCTCAGGCAGCACTCATGGTATCTTCCGAAGTTTCTTGAATCCGACACCTCCGGAGGTCTCAGGACAGGCTGCCTCCGGAACCAATCCTCACTTGTCGGCCTCTTTGGCCCGTCGTCTTGGATTATTTCCTCCGACGACGAAAACCGCCATGATCAGCCGATTCGACAGTCAGCTAGAGCAAGGGCCCCACGAGGCCCCTTGAGGAAGGGCCTGCAGGGCGGCACCTAGTCGAACACCACTGTCTTCTTGGCGTAAACGAGGACCCGGTTCTCCAAGTGCGCCCGAACGGCCCGGGCCAGCACGACCTTTTCAAGGTCCTTGCCTTTGCGAATCAGGTCGTCCACGGAATCGCGGTGGCTGATGCGGATCACTTCCTGGGCGATGATCGGTCCATCGTCCAGTTCAGCGGTAACATAGTGAGAGGTTGCTCCGATCAGTTTCACACCTCGCTGGTACGCCTGGTGGTAGGGCGTTGGACCCATAAAGGCAGGCAGGAACGAGTGGTGGATGTTGATGATCCGGTTCGGGTAGTGGGCAACGAAGCTGTCGGTGAGGACCTGCATGTAGCGGGCGAGCACGATCAATTCGATCTCGCTCCGCACCAGCTTATCGAGGATTTGCGCTTCCTGCGCCAGCTTGTTCTCGGGCGTAATTGGGAAGCAGCGGTACGGTACCCCGAAATAGTCCACGATGGGCTGGCAAGAAGGATGATTGCTGATAACAACCTCCACGTTCGCCCGCAACTCGCCCGCTCGATGGCGCCAGAGAAGGTCGTACAGACAATGGTCTTGCTTGGAAACGAAAATGGCCGTTTTGGGTGCTTGGTCCGAAAACCGCAGTTCCCAGTTCAGGTGGAGCTCACGGGCAAGCGGTTCGAAGGCGCCGGCAATGCGCTCCCGGGGAAGTTCGAAGCCAGCGAGATCCCACTCGACGCGCATCAGGAAAATGCCTGCCTCGCTGTCGCTATGCTCGTCGGCGTGAAGGATGTTGCCGTTGTGCCGGTAAACGAAGTCGGAAATGCGAGCCACCAACCCCTTGCGATCGGGGCACGAGATCAACAAGACAGCGTTCATAGGTGATGTTTCCAAGTGTTCCGCTCCGAGGAGTCAACGCGACATCCCCCGCCGCGACATCAACTTGGAAGGCGGTTTAGCACTGGGCCTTTCCCCATCGCGAGTTGACAGGCGCGGCTAAACCGGTGTCGGTACACGACTCTGCGCTGTCCGAGCCATGGTTGCGACCTTATAGCGCACTAGCTGAACGCCCTCCGGTTGGCCACGGAATAAAGCCTCGTCGAATCGTGTGCGGCCTTTGTGACAGCAGGTTCATATCCTGGCTTCCACGCACTCTCTTCCTCGTTATCGGATGTCACCCGCGTGGATCTGCCGGCCTCCGCATGGAACGAGTCAGGCACGGACGGTTCCGTTTACGCCATTGATCCATATCATCTTATCACCCCCGGAGGAACGGGCCTCAAGATCAGGATGCGGAGACGCAACGGATTAGACGTTCTGTTGCGTTTTCCGCACATCCTACCTCAAGTCCAAAGGGCTTAGAACACCACATTAGTGACGGAATCCAACGTTAAGGTTGCATTTCGGCAGGTCAGGGACCCGAGCCTTCGCATTAGACGGCGCCGGGAGTCGGTTCGCATGACCGGTGTGAGGGTTTTTGGCATCCGCCTGTGACGTTGGGTATGATTGTGATTCGGATCGGGCAGGCTTTTGGCGACGCTCAGGAGGTTGATCTATGGATTCCGGGAAGCTTACGGTGCTTTTGATCTGGACACTGGTGGCGGCGCGCCTATTTGGCGTTCCTGCGAGCCCGGCAGCCGACGATGCCTTTCTGGGCCGAACCGCCAAGCACCGCGTTGCCAGAGGCCAAACGCCTATGATGAGAAACGACGCGATCGCCAGTGCCAGACGACCACTTCGTGCTTCGGTCCTTCAACGCTCATAAGTGGGTACTGAAGCATACATTCTCCTTACTGTGAAGCGCAGTGCGCGACCTCTGCCATTGGGACAAGAAACTGACCTGCCTGCGGACTCATTCTCCGCGACGCGGCGGGATCGAGATCGACGCAACTGGTTCGCCCTCAGACGGGCTCCCCTGTGCAAGATCGGCGTCATCAACTCTTGCATGAGTGGCGGGTTCGGTTTACGGCTCGCGCCCGGCCACGACTCTTCGTCGAGCGTGCAGCTTCAAATCAATCCAAACGCTAAGGAAAAACACATTAACTCAGTCACGGTTTTTCAACGGCCGGACCCAGATATTTCGATAGCGCACCAGGTCGCCATGGTCCTGGAGCCGAACAGGGCCTTGCGGGCCGCGATCGACGTAGCGCGGGAAGATGCGGTGGCCGGTCTCACCCATGATGGCGGTGTGGTTTTGGATGACCACTCCGTTCTGAAAGACCGTGATGTACGCGGGGGTTTCAAGTCTCCCGTCTTTGAACCGCGCCGGGTTAAAGATGATGTCATAAACCTGCCATTGGCCGGGGTCGCGGGAAGGATTCACCAGCGGCGGGTATTGGCCGTAAATCGCTCCTGCCTGACCATTTGCTCTCCCAGCGATCGATGCCTCCGGTTCGGCTGACCGGCACCCATGATGTGACGAGCGAATCGATGTCGTACTGGTTGGGCATATACTTGTCGGCTAGAGCTGCGCGGGCGTATTTCGATTCCCGGTCCCAATTGTATTCCATATTCAGTGCGGCCACTTCGGCTGTGCCTCTTCCGTACAGTCTCTCGATGACATGAAGCGAGCCGTCAATGCCGGAAGAAAGCCCGGCCGCAGTGATAATCCTGCCGTTATCTACGAACCGCTGGTCGGATACGACTCGCGTCTTGGGCGCTGCCAGCTTGAGCTTTTCTATCAAAGTGGCCGTGGTGGTGGCTTCGAGCCCATCCAGCAGGCCGGCTTTGGCCAGAATAAACGCGCCATTGCAAACCGACATGATGATTTCTGCGTCTTTGGCACTATCCTGGACCCACTGTATGAGTCGGGCGTCATTTATCGCAGAGCGCGCATCACCACCTGGTACCACCAGGATGTCGGGCTTAGGGGCGTTGTCGAAGGAATACTTCGGATTTACGCTCATCCCCATCCATGTCGTTAAGGGGCCCAGGGTCTCTGCAACCGTATAGATATTGAACGGCGCCGACTGGTCAAAGGAGTACACGTGGCCAAACGTCTCGTAGGGTCCCGTGTAGTCGATGATCTGCACCCCTTCGAAAATGAGAATTGCCAGATTGCGCTGGGCTTTTTTCGCTTCTCCAGGTGCGCTGGGCTGTCTGCCTTCCATCCTTGCAGGCAAACAGACTGAGGTCATCAGACCAATAAGCGCGAGGACCACCGATGCTCTTTTCACATTCGTCTCCTTATGGATGCCGACCCATCCGACCATACCATCACCCATTTACATCGCGAAGGTCATCAGCAACAAGGTTCGGGCAGTTCGTCAAAGAGCATGGCGTGTTCGTCCCTGGTTACCGTTTCCTGTTGACATGCCATAGGGCTGCCGTTATACTCCTGTGTGTAAGCCACAGGAGGCCGGATGGCTAAAGATCGATCAGAGATTCTTCAAGGCACCCTCGACTTGATGGTGCTCAAGACCCTCGAGGTGATGGGGCCTTTGCACGGTTACGGCATCGCCCGCCGCATTGAACAGATCAGCGAAGAAGTGCTGCGCATCAACCAAGGGACCATTTATGCGTCTTTGGTGCGCTTGCAACAGCGCGGCTGGATTTCCGCGGCCTGGGGCGCGTCGGAGAATAATCGCAAGGCGAAGTTCTACTCCATCACCCGGAGCGGCCGAAAGCAACTCAGCGCCGAGGCGGAGAACTGGGAACGAATCGCCAGCGTGATGGGGCGAATGTTACAACTCGTGGAGCGGAGGTGACCTCGCATGTTTAGCATCTTTGGCGTGTCGTACTGGTTGAAAGCGTTGGCTTCCCGAATTCGCGGATTATTCTCGATCCGCCACCTCGATGAAGACTTCCAGCGGGAACTCGATTCCCACTTGGCGCTACTCACGGAGGAGAATATCCGTCGTGGCCTGACGCCGGAAGAGGCCCGCCGCGCCGCTCAACTGCGCCTGGGCGGCGTCACTCAACTTCGCGAAACCCACCGTGACCTTCACGGGCTACCCTGGATCGAGACGTTGGCCCAGGACATCCGGTACGCCCTGCGAATGCTGCGCCGGTATCCTGGATTCACTGCTGTCGCGGTCGTCACTCTCGCCCTCGGGATCGGCGCCAACAGTGCCGTTTTCAGCCTTGTCAACGGGGTATTGCTGCGACCGCTTCCCTATCGCCATCCCGGCCGGCTTGTAATCGTATGGGAAAAGGACGACCACGGTAATCCTGATAACGCCACCTTCGCGACCTACAAGGATTGGAAGGCGATGAGCAAGAGCTTTGAGGAACTTGCTCTCTACCGGGACTGGCAGCCGACAATAACCGGTTCGGGTGACCCGGAGCAGTTCAACGGATTGCGTGTCACCTATAACTACTTCCGGACGCTCGGCATTCGGCCCGAGCTAGGCCGCGGCTTTCGCCCCGAGGAAGATACTCCCTCCGCCAGCCATGTCGTCATTCTCAGCCACGGTTTGTGGGAGCATCGTTTCAGCTCGGACCCGAACATCGCCGGCAAAACCATTACGTTGAATGCGGCGAGCTACGTGGTCGCCGGGGTCTTGCCCGCGGATTTCCAGTCGCTGATGTCCCAAGAACCAAGGGCAGGCACGGTTGAAATCTGGGGCGTGCTGGGCTACGACGCTTCGCTGCCTTGGGCGTGCCGGACGTGCCACCATCTGGTGGCGATCGGGCGGCTTCGGCCGGGCGTGACGCTGGCTCAGGCCAACGCGGAAATGGACACGATTTCCGCTTCCCTGTGGAAGGCCTACCCAAAGGATTACTCCGCCGCTGGTGTAATCCTGACGCCGCTCCGCCAGCAGTTGCTGGGCTCCGTGAGCACGCCGCTCTACGTGCTATTGGGGGCGGTGGCGTTCGTCCTGCTTGTCGCTTGCGCCAACCTTGCAAATTTGCTCTTGGCTCGAGCCACGCGGCGCGATAGGGAGATGGCAGTGCGCGCAGCTCTAGGAGCCTCGCGCGGCAGGATCCTGAGGCAGTTGCTTACCGAGAACTGCCTGCTGGCATTGATGGGAGCCGCAGTGGGGCTGATTTTGGCCTATTGGACGCCGCAACTCTTGGCGGCGCTCGGTACCGGCGACCTCCCGAGATTGTCCGAAGTCCGGCTCGATTGGAGCGTTTTGTTGTTTACGCTCGGCTTGGCTTTGCTGACGGGAGTGCTCTCGGGAATGGCTCCCGCTTACCGTCTGTCCGACGCCGGCCTGGAGGACGCTTTGAAGGAGAGCGCGCGGGGAAGTTCGGCCGGGCCAGGCATTCGATTGCGGGCTCTGTTGGTCGCTTCGGAGGTCGCGCTCTCGCTTACCTTGCTGGTTGGAGCGGGCCTGCTTCTGCGAAGCCTGGCGCGGCTTCTGACCGTTTCGCCCGGGTTCGATGCCAATCATGTTCTGACGATGCGTGTCTCGCTGCACGGCCAAAAATACAACGACAATAGTAACGTGCGACGATTCTTCGTTCAGTCGCTCGAACGCATTCGCGCCCTGCCCGGCGTTGTGGCCGCCGGCGTGGTGAGTGAAGTCCCGCTCGGCGGCAGCAGCGACAGGTACGGGTTTCACGTCGAAGGCAAAATCAACCCGAATCCCGAGCTTGACCCGAGCGCCGAGCGCTACTGTGTTTCCCCCGGCTATCGGCGCGCCGTGGCTATTCCCCTGTTGCGGGGGAGAGACTTGGGAGGGAGCGACACCGCCGACGCGCCTCAGGTGATCCTGATCAATGACGTGACGGCGCGCGAGATGTGGCCGGGCGAGGATCCGTTGGGAAAGCGCGTGAAGCTGGGCGGAATTGACCAACCCTGGTGGACCGTGGTCGGCGTGGTAGGCGATATCCACCAGGTTGGGCTCGACCAATCACCCACGATGCAGTTTTACGTGCCCCACGCGCAGTGGCCGTTTCCTGATTCCAACATGAGCTTCGCCATCCGGGCAGTGGGTCGGCCTGAGGACATGGCTCGGGCAGCGCGGCAAGCCATTCGATCCCTCGACTCGAACCAGCCGATTTCGCAGGTCGTGCCGCTCGGGGACTACGTGGGTCTTTCGGTGCAGGGCCGGAGGTTTTCCTTGATCTTGCTCGGGGCTTTCGCGGCCATCGCGCTGCTGCTCTCCGCCGTCGGCATTTATGGCGTCACGGCTTATACGGTCGCGCTGCGGACGCGTGAAATCGGCATTCGAATGACTCTGGGCGCCGAGAGAGGTGACATGCTGAAGCTCCTGCTGCGACAAGGATTACTCCCGGTCGTTGGCGGCGTCCTTCTCGGGCTAGCCGCGTCTGCGGCGCTTACACGCTTGCTCGCCAGCATGCTTTTCGAAGTGACGCCCACCGACCCTGCAACCCTCGTTTTCGTGTCCGCGCTGCTGGTGGGGGTCGCGGCTTTTGCCTGCTGGTTTCCCGCACGGCGCGCGACGGAAGTCGATCCCGTGGTTGCGCTGCGGTACGAGTGAATCATCGGGTGATCGGGTGATTGAGTGATCGGACGATTGGAGAGGTGATCCATGTTTAGCAAACTTGCTATTCTGGGCCGACTGAGAGTGTTGGCTTCTCGCCTTCGGGGGCTATTCACACGCCGGCGGCTCGATCAAGATTTCGAGCAGGAGCTCGATTCTCACCTGGCCCTGCTGACCGAGGAGAACATGCGCCGCGGCCTGACGCCGGAAGAAGCGCGCCGGGCCGCTCGCCTGCGCCTGGGCGGCGTCACTCAGCTTCGCGAGACCCACCGTGAGCTCCACGGGCTGCCCTGGCTCGAGACGCTAGCCCAAGACATTCGCTATGGGCTGCGAATGCTGCGGAAGAACCCTGGCTTCACGGGGGTTGCGATTCTCACTCTTGCTCTCGGGATCGGCGCCAACACGGCGATTTTCACCGTTATCAACGCCGTGATGCTTCGTCCGCTGCCTTACGCGAACCCGCAGGAATTGGTGACGTGGCGCCACAACGAGTCCCAGGTCGATGTCGACGATATCCGCGCCCAAAGCCGCTCCTTCTTTTCCGCCGGCGGCGCTGTAAACCCCGAAGTGATGGACTACACCGGCGGGAGCGAGCCGCTGGGCGTGCATGCGGGCTACGTGGACGCCGGCTTGTTCAAAGTGTTGGGCGTGCCGGCGATGCTGGGCCGCGCCTTTTTGCCGGACGAAGATCGCTCGGGTGGGCCTCGCGCAGTGGTGCTCGCGTACCCATTCTGGCGCGAGTACCTCGCTGGCGACCCGAACGTTGTGGGGAAAGCAATCACGCTGAGCGGCAACTCTTACACCGTCATCGGCGTCATGCCAGCGGGGTTCGCGGTGCCCGAATACAGCCTCGACGTCTTCGTCTCGCTGCGCATGGTTTACCCGGAAGCGGCGGCCTATCGCGGCGTCCATTTCATGAACTCGTACTGGCGGCTGAAGCCCGGCGTCACCTTAGCCCAGGCGGCCGCCCGCATGGCAGCGATTGACACTCGGCTGGCAGCGGACTACCCCGACGACGAAAAGGGTCGCCGCACCGTGCCCGTGTCGCTCCAGCAGTGGGTCACAGGCAACGTCCGTTCCGCCCTGTGGGTGCTTTGGGGGGCGGTGTGGGTGGTGCTGTTGATTGCCTGCGCGAACTTCGCCGGCCTATTGATGGCCCGCACCGCGGCTCGCCGCCGCGAGATGGTGATTCGCGCGGCGCTGGGAGGCGGGCGGCGCCGTCTGGTTCGCCAGGCGCTGACGGAAAGTACTGTGCTGGCCGTACTCGGCGGAGCTGCCGGGCTGCTGTTGGCCGACCTGGGCACGCATTTGCTGGTGGCCGCGAAACCAGCGGCGCTGGCTCACCTGAACAGCATCTCGATTGACCCTGCGGTCCTGGCATTTGGGCTCGCGGTCTCCACCTTGACCGGCTTGGTGTTCGGGCTGGCTCCTGCCTGGAGCGCTTCGCGCGCCGACGTCGCCGATGCCTTGAAGCAGGAAGGGCGCACGGCCACGGCTGGCCCGGCCGGTGATGGCTTCCGCCGGATGCTGATGGTGGCGGAGATGGCTTTGGCGCTAGTGCTGCTGGTCGGGGCAGGGTTGTTCATCAAGAGCTTCGCGCGCTTGCGTTCGGTGGACCCCGGCTTCAACCCGGCACAGGTGATTGCGGTGAATATCCAATTGCCGGTCACTCGCTACAGCGAAATCCCGAAGCAGACTTCGTTCCGGCGCGAGCTCCTGGCGCGGCTGAACTCGCTGCCCGGCGTTGACGCCGCCATGGTGGGCGATATTCCACTCAACGGCAGCGAGGTCACGCACAACCTTGCTTTCGACGGGCGGCCGCCGGTGGCTGAGGGTGACGAACCGGAAGTCGACACGTTCTGCGTGATGGGTGACTACTTTCGCGTGATGCAGATTCCGCAGCGCGCGGGCCGCACCTTCGCGGCCACGGACCGTGAGGATCAGCCGCTGGTTGCCGTCATCAACGAAGCGCTGGCCCGCCAGTATTTTGCCCGCCAGAATCCGATCGGCCAACGCGTTCGCTGGGGCCGCGAAACCGGTCCTCCCAGATGGATGACTATCGTGGGCGTGGTCGGGGACGTCAAGCAGTACTCACTAGCGCAGCCTGCGGAACCCGCGGTCTTCACGCCCTTCGCTCAGTCGAACGAAGCTTGGCGGCGCTGGATGTCGCTGGTGGTGCGCGCGCCGGGCTCTTCCGCGACGCTGATCCCGGCCGTGAAGTCCCAGGTCTGGTCCCTGGACAATCAGATTCCGTTAAACCGAATCGAGAGCATGGACGAGCTCCTGTCGCAGTCGCTGGCCGAGCGGCGATTCAACATGCGCTTGCTGGGGCTGTTTGCCGGACTGGCGCTGACCCTGGCCGCCGTGGGCCTTTACGGCGTGATGTCGTACAGCGTGAGCCAGCGGACCCACGAGATCGGCATCCGCATGGCCGTAGGCGCGCGCCGACGAGACGTGCTCATGCTGGTGATGGGGCAGGGCGCCCGCCTGGCGGCGACCGGCGTGGCGGCCGGCATCGTCGGAGCTTTCGCCCTCACCCGCTTGATGACAAGCCTTCTCTTCGGGGTCGCCCCCACCGACCCAGCTACCTTTGCTGCCGTTGTTCTTCTAATGATGGCCGCGGTGCTGCTGGCGTGCTACGTTCCCGCGCGGCGGGCCATGCGAGTAGACCCCATGGTGGCGCTGCGTTACGAGTAGGTGAGTACAGAACGGATTGCAGGCGTGATTGCTGCATTCTGGAGTCTCGCGGAGGGGAGGTAACTCATATGTCTACCTGGCGGATCTGGTGGGCTGGTTGAAAGTCCCGGCTTCGTGGATTATTCTCGATCCGCCGCCTCGATGAAGACTTCCAGAAGGAGAATAAGAACAGAGACATCCCAACCCGACGCCAGTCATCCATCTCCGTTACCTGGACAAGGCAGGACCTATCTTCCAGAGCGCCATATCGTGACCTCGTGGCTGATTACTGGATGGAAGGAATGCTCTCCATCATCGGAGCCATCATAACGGCAACACCGGCATCGCGCGGGCCGGAAACAAAACCGGAAGCAGCGATCTAGCGGCGCCGCCTTCAGGCGCAGCGTTTTTCGGCGGGAACAAAGCGTGATGGGAAAACGTTAATGAAGATGGTGGGTCAAACTGGGCGACGCTCTCAAATTTAGTTGTGGTCGTCAACTCGAGTGATTTCGAGGTGGAACCGGTGGCGAGTTTACTGCAGGACTTCCGTTACGGATTTCGGATGCTCTTTAAGAATCCTGGCGTGACCGTGGTGGCCGTGCTGGCGCTGGGACTCGGGATCGGCGCGAACACCGCGATTTTCAGCGTGGTGAACGGCGTGCTCCTTCGTCCTCTGGCCTTTCCGCAGCCCGACCGCATTGTGGAGGTGTTCCGGCACTATGCCGAGGGTAATGACGAATCGGCCCTTTCGGTACCCATGATTCTAAATCTCAGGGCCCACGGCCAAGTTTTCGCTCACCTGGCAGCGTACCAGTTTCTGCCGGTGGGCTTCAACCTGAGCCAGGGAAGCGAGCCGGAACGAATCTCCGGCATTCACGTCAGCGGCGAGTTCTTCGAGGTTCTCGGGGTTAAGCCCGCGTTGGGCCGTGCCTTCCTACCCGAGGAGGACCAACCCGGAGGCCCGCAGGTGGCAGTCCTCAGTAATAACCTCTGGCGCGACCGCTTCGGCGCCGACCCCAACCTGATCGGGAAGACGATCACCCTCAGCCAGACGAGTTTTACGGTAATCGGCATCATGCCGCCCGGTTTCGAATACCCGGCGGACGTAGGTCTCTGGGCTCCGCTCCAGCTTCCTTCCACCAGCCGCGATCCGGCCAACCTCTACCTGGTGATCGGCCGGTTGAGGCAGGGGGTCGCGCGACCTAGCGCCGAGGCGCAACTGACCCTCATCGAAAACCAGTTCACCAAGGCGAATCCGGATCAGAACTCTTCCAAATCCATGGCCTTGATCCCTTTGCAACAGGTGATGGTGGGCGACGTGCGCGCGATTCTGCTGGTGCTGCTGGGCGCGGTGGGTTTCGTTTTGCTGATCCCCTGTGCCAACGTGGCCAACCTGCTGCTGGCGCGCGCCACAGCCCGTCAGAAGGAGGTTGGCATCAGAACGGCCATGGGCGCAAGCCGGTGGAGGCTGATTCGTCAACTGCTCACCGAGAGCACGCTGTTGGGGATGGCGGGAGGAGCCCTGGGCCTGCTGCTGGCGTTCTGGGGCATCAAGCTCCTGCTCGCGCTCCGGCCCGCCAATTTGCCTCGGCTCCACGAGGTGTCTCTGGACCCGCGAGTGTTGGGCTTTACCCTTCTGATCTCGCTGGCCACCGGCATTCTGTTTGGCTTCGCACCCGCGCTGCGCATCTCGCGGACCGATCTGAATGCGTCCCTCAAAGAAGGCAGCCGCGGCTCCACCCAGGGCCGCGCGCGCAATCGGTTGCGAAGTGTTCTGGTGGCGGGCGAGATTGCCCTGTCGATGGTGCTGCTGGTGGGCGCAGTCCTGCTGATTCAGACGTTCGCCCGCCTGCGCGAAGTGAAGCCGGGCTTCGATCCCCGGCATGTGCTCACCTTCGAGATGACGTTGCCCGAGAAGTATGGAACCCCCACGGGCTTCACGGCGTTCGTCCGACAGGTGATCGAGAGGATACAAACCGTGCCGGGCGTGCAGTTCGCCGCCACGGTCACCAATCTGCCGATGCAGGTGGGTCCTGACCTGCCTTTCAACATCGAAGGGCGGCCGACCCAGTCACCAAACGAGCCGTCGGGTGACTGCCAGTATCGGGTGATCAGCGCGGATTACTTCCGCGCCATGGATATTCCACTCGTTGAGGGCCGATACTTCACCGAGAATGACCGGTCGGAGTCCGGCTGGGTGGTGATCATCAACTCGACCATGGCCAAGCAGTTCTGGCCCAACCAGGACCCCATCGGTCAGCGCATCACCATCGGTAAGATCATGGGACCGCAGTGGTCCGACCCGTCGCCCCGGCAGGTCGTGGGCGTCGTGGGCGACGTCAAAGACGCGTCCCTCAATCAGCCCCCACAGGGCGAAATGTTCGTCCCCTATACCCAAGTACCGGCGCCCCTCGTGGCGATGATGGTCCAGCAGATTCCTCAGCGCTGGGCAGTGCGAACCACCGGCGATCCTCTGAGCATTGGCAGCGCCGCCAAGGCCCAGGTGCTCGCGGTCGACAGCAGCCAGCCCATCGCGGCGGTGGCCCCGATGGAGCAGTTGATGTCGAAGTCGATCGCCGGCAACCAGTTCAACATGTTGTTGCTGGGTATTTTTGCGGCCTTGGCGCTGCTCCTGGCCGCCGTGGGCATCTACGGCGTCATGTCCTATTCGGTAGCCCAGCGCGCTCATGACATTGGCATCCGCATGGCGTTGGGTGCGCAGACGGGCGATGTGTTGAAACTCGTGGTAGGCCAGGGAATGTTGTTGGCAGCAGTTGGCGTCGCCATCGGTGGCGCGGGGGCATTTGGGCTCACTCGCCTCATGAGGACCATGCTCTTCGGAGTCCGCCCCAGTGATCCCGCCGCGTTTGCGGTGGTTTCGCTGATCCTGGCGGCAGTGGCGCTCCTGGCGAGCTATCTGCCGGCGCGGCGGGCCACGAAGGTAGATCCGATCGTGGCGTTGCGGTACGAATAGGAGAGCATAAAAATCCGGGAGAGATGGCAAGAAACATAGTTGGTCAAACGCTGCTACAAATGGACAAACTCGACGTGAGGGAATGACCAGATGGGAGCCGGCGCAGCGACGACTTTTCGGTTCCATGACCCTTCCTATAATCCAACGTTCCACAACCAGACCACAGCTTTGCCCTTGTCTTTTGAGACCGTTCGGCGCAGTGCGATTGTTGGGGATAAGTCATGCTTGGCGGCTGACCGAACCCGCCACTCGCGCGCTACCACTCGAAGCGTCCGGTTTTGTCCCCTCATTCGTACCGCAACGCCACCATCGGATCCACCCCCATGGCGCGGCGGGCGGGGAGGTAGCACGCGGCGAGGGCGACCAGCGCCAGCAGGATCCCCACGCCGACAAAGGTGAGGGGATCGGTAGCGCTGACACCGAACAGCATGGAGGAACTGGCCATCAGGCGAGTCAGCCCCAACGCGGCGACGAGCCCGATGGCGATTCCGGTCACGGCCATTCCGGCCCCCTGCGTCAGCACCATACGCAGCACGTCCCCCCGTTCGGCGCCGAGCGCCATGCGTATGCCGATCTCGTGGGTCCGCTGGCCCACCAGGAACGAAATGACGCCGTAGATGCCAACGCTCGCCAGAATCAGCGCGAGCGCCGCGAACGCCCCCAGCAGAATCATCGAGAATCGACGCGCGGCGAGCGAAGAGGAAATGATCTCATCCATGGTTCGAAAGCCGTAGACCACCTCTTCGGCGTTCATGTCCTGAATCGCATGACGAATCGAACTCATAACCGTTGGAGGCGCGGCGGTGGAACGCACCACTACGCTTGCCCCCGATGGCCCGGCAAATTGATTGTCAGGCATTTGCCGGAACGAGACGTACATCTGAGCCCGGAGCGGGTTGGTCTCATCGGAATCAAGGCCCCACTGATTGACGTGCCCAACCACTCCGATAATCTCCGCCTTGGCGTCGTAGGCCGCGAGATTCACGAGCTTGCCGATAGGACTCTGGTCGGGGAAAAACTTGTTGGCAAAGACATCGTCGATCACAATGACGAAAGGTGAGTGCTCGTCATCCTGGGCCGTGAAGTAGCGACCGCGCTGGAGCGGAATACCCATCGCCCTGAAGTACTCCGGTTCCACGATGTAATCCAGCGTCCAGTTCATCTCGCTTTCACTCTGCGGCTTAGGCTGGCCGTCGGGCCAGAACTGCTGGTCGTCCTCGCCGTACATTGGGAACGCGCCCCACGAGATTGAGACCGCTTGGGCTCCGGGAGTGGATTCGAGGCGGTCATCGAGGGCGCGAAAGGCGGCGCGAACTCCGGACGGGCGTGCCGTGTTCATCGCCGGCGGCAGCGAGACGTTGAAGGTGAAAACGTCGTGTGGGTCGAACCCTGGGTCAACGCTCCAAAGCCGCGCCAAACTCCGGATCATCAGTCCGGCGCCGACGAGCAGGACCACCGCCATCGCCAATTCAATCACCACGAAAACCCCGTGCGCTCGGTGGCGCGCTCCGCCCGCGCCGCGGCCATCCTCTTTGAGTGTTTCGTGCAGGTCGGACCTCGAAACTTTCAGGGCCGGCGCCAGCCCGAAGAGAATCCCCGCCAACAGCGAAACGGCCGCGGTGAAGAGGAGGACGCGGGCGTCTAAGCCAATCTCCGCGGCGCGCGGGAGAGCGGTGGGAAGATTGGCAAGCGCAGCCCGGGTGCCCCAGGACGCCACAAGCAGGCCAAGAGCGCCGCCGGTCACGGCGAGCAAGACGCTTTCGGTAAGAAGCTGCCGGAGCATCCGGCCCTGGCCGGCGCCCAGAGCCGCCCGGATGGCGAATTCGCGCTTGCGGCCGGTGGACCGCGCGAGCAGCAGATTGGCCACGTTCACGCATGCAATCAGCAGGACGAAGCCGACAGCAGCCAAAAGCATGAGCAGGTAGGGCTGGATGTTGCCTACCATGTCGCGCTTCAGGGGCAGAATGTTCGCGCTGGTGCCTCGATCTGCTTCCGGGTAGGCGGCCGCGAGGTTTCGGGCGATCCCCTGCAAGTCGGCCTTCGCCTGCTCGAGCGTGATGCCGGGCTTCATGCGGCCGACCCCGTGCAGCCCAAGAGCGGCTTTGCGGTTGCGGAGGGCGGAATTGCTCCACTGGCGGATCGGTGCGTAGACGTCGCCGGTACGGAAGCTTGATACCCGCAAGTTGAAACTCGCCGGGATCACGCCAATGATGGTGTAATCCCTGCCGTCCAGCATGATGGTTCGCCCCACTACGTTGCGGTCGGCCCCGAACTTCCGTTTCCACAGGCTGTCGCTGATCAGCGCCACCGGGCCCGCGCCGAATTGGTCGTCCGCGGGTGTAAAGTCGTGGCCCACCGCGGGCTTCACGCCTAAGGTCTGGAAATAGCTTGCCGACACCCAGTCGCCTTGCAATCGTTCAGCTTCACCCATGCCGGTGAGACTGAAGCTGTAGCTCCGACTGATGGCGATGGACGAGAAGGTGTGATTTTGGTTCTGCCAGTCCACAAAGTTCAAATAAGGGATGGCGCCCGTTTCGAAATTCGGCTTGCTCTCGTGCAGCGTAACGAGCTGCTCCGGTTGCGGGAACGGCAGCGGATTGAGTAGCACGCCGTTCACCACCGAAAACAACGCTGTGTTGGCGCCGATACCCAGCGCCAGCGTCAGAATGGCCACCAGCGAAAAGCCGGGCGATTTCGCCAGCACGCGAAGGCCATAGCGAACGTCTTGCCAAAGGTCTGCCATGATATCCCTCCTCTCTTGGGTGCCAAGAATCAGAGGCTTGTGCATCACCGAATGCTCCAGCGAGTCGAGTTCTCGAGCCAGAAGCCTCTCTTGGTCGAACTCTTCCCAAGCGGTCCGCCCAGCTTCTGATTCCGTGGCCCCTCCGGCCAGCAGCTCCTGGTAGCGATCCTCGAGGTGCTGCGCCAACTCCTCAACGATCTCCGCCTCGCGCGCCGGCGCCAGCTTCAAGCCCGCCAGACGCTTGCTGATCTCTTCTTTCCACTCGGGCCGCTGAGCCATGTTCCTTTCTCCTGGTAGTCGTTAGACGGCATGCGCCATAAAAGGGGTCCTGTCTACCGTCTCCCCAATGACCTTCATTCGTACCGCAGCGCCACCAGGGGGTCCACTTTGGTCGCGCGTCGTGCCGGCACGTAGCAGGCGAGCACCGACGCGAACAGCAGCAGGGCCCCAGTGGCGACCAACGCCAGTGGGTCAGTTGAACTCACGCCGACGAGCAGCCCCTTCAGGGTACGGTTCAGCATCAGCGCCATCACCTGCCCTGCTGCCAATCCCAATCCTACAAGGAGGAGCCCCCGCCTCATGACTATCGACAACACCTGCCGGCGCGTCGCGCCTAAGGCCATGCGGATGCCGATCTCCTGAGTCCTTTGCGCCACCGAGTACGAAATCACTCCATAGAGGCCGACCACTGCCAAGACCAACGCTAACGCGGCAAACGCGCCCAGCAGCATCAGGTAGAAGCGCCGCTGCCCCAGCGAGTCGGCAACCAACGTCTCTAGTAAGACCGGCTCTCCCACCAGGGCGTCACGGTCAATCCCTTGAAGCAGTTTGAGCGCCGGTTGCCCCAGCGCGGCGGGCAAACCTCGCGCGCGAACCACAACGGTGGCGCCGTCCATGCCCCCCTGGGCCAGCGGCACGTAGAAGATTGGTGGGACCGGAGCATCCAGTCCATAGTGGCGCACATCACCGACGATGCCTACGATCACTCCCTCATTCTTCTCATATCCGCCCCTCGCGCCAAACGTGATCTTCCTGCCCATCGCGTCACCGGCTGGGAAGAAGGTCCGGACGGCACCTTCGCTAATCAGTAGAACTCGTTCCGCGCCCAGCCGGTCCGCATCCGAAAATACGCGTCCCCGCCGTAACGGAATGGCCATGCTACGGAAATAATCGGGAGTCGCCCAGCGGACTTCGGCCGAAGGCTCATCCTTCTCCGGAACGCTCCTGCCTTCCACGCGGAAGCTGCTGCTAAAATCGTCGCCGGACAACGGCAAGGGCGTTACAGCGCCGACCAACGCCACCCCCGGCAAGCTGCGCAGCGTAGCGAACACCTCGTCCCAATAGCTTTGGAGCGCGAGACTGTTCTTGTAATGCGCATCGGGCACGCTGATGTCCAGGGTCAATACCCCCTTGGCGTCGAAGCCCGGGCTAAGCGAGCTCAGTCTGACAAAGCTGCGGACCAGCAAACCGGCCCCGGCCAGGAGCGTCATTGAGAGGGCTACTTCGGCAATCAACAGGGCGTTGCGCGCGCGTCCCGCCTGTCGCGAGGACGAAGCGGACATCTTCAACAAGCCGCTGACGTCCATACCCGACGACCGCAGTGCCGGGATCAGTCCGAACAGCGTCGCGCTGACCACCGAAATACCCAGGGTAAACACCAGCACCGCCCCGTTCAATCCCACACTTGAGAGCCGAGGAATGTCCTTCGGCCCGAAGAGCACAATGGCCGTGAGCGCCCAGTGCGCCAACAGCAAGCTCGCCGCCCCGGCGAGCAGCGCCAGCAACAGACCCTCGGTCAACATCTGGCGCACCAGCCGCGCCCGCGCCGCGCCCAGTGCCATCCGCATGGCAAGCTCCCGATGCCGCGTCGTCGCTCGCGCCAACAGCAAGTTGGAAATGTTGGCGCACGCGATCAGGGCCACGAGGCCTACGGCCCCGAGGAGCACCAGCAGTGCCGGACGGATATCGCCCACCAGCGCTCTGCTCCAACGGTCCGTGCGTACTCCCCATTTTTCGTCCTTATCGGGATAGAGCTTCCGAAGCTGCGCCATGATTCGTCCCAGATCGTCATTCGCCTGGGCGAGGGAGACTCCGCCCCTCAGGCGTCCCAGCACGAGCACGTAATGCGCACCCCGCTGCGTCATCACCTTGTCGTCGAATCCTATAGGCATGTACACGTCGCCGGCCCGTAGCGGAAACCCGAACTCTTCGGGCATGACTCCGATAACCGTGTACGGCTCGCTGTCCAGTTCGATCGTTCTGCCAATCACACCCGGCATCCCGTCAAACTCCGCTTGCCAGAACCGGTAGCTCAGCACCACCACGTGATTTGCTCCCTTGCGATTCTCCTCGGGCAGGAATTCGCGCCCGAGCAGCGGACGCCCTTGCAGAGTGGAAAACATTGCCGCCGTCGCGAGCACGGCGCGCACTCGCCTTGCTTCGGCTCGCCCCGTCAACGCGTACTCATTCACGTAGTACGCAAACATCGAGGAGAACGACCGGTTCTGGTCGCGCCAGTCGAAAAAATCGGGCGGAGACGACGAATAGGGTGTTGTAATCCCTCCCCTCTCCCAGGTGGACGCTACGAGCACGAGCTGGTTTGCGTCGCTGTAGGGCAGCGGCCGCAGCAACACCGCGTCGATCACGCTGAACATCGCCGTGTTAGCGCCGATGCCGAGCGCCAGCGCCAACACCGCGATCGCGGTGAAACCAACGTTCTTGGCCAACATTCGCGCGCCGTAACGGAGGTCCTGGATCAAGTCTACCAGCATGTTCCCTTTCCTTTCTTCGCCCCAAACCACGGGTTCCTGAACCGGCGAGGTCTCCACTCGCCGCAGTTCGACGACCAGTGCTTGGTTGCCGCTCATCTCCTCCAGCACTACCTGAGCGGCCTCCGCTTTCGTGGCCCCGCTAGCCAGCAATTCCTGGTAGCGGTCGTCCAGATGCTGCGCCAACTCCTCGACGATCTCCGCCTCGCGCGTGGGCGCCAGTTTCAGACTCGCCAGCCGTTCGCCGATCTCTTGCTTCCAGTCGGGCATGATGCACTCGTTCGAGTTGCCGGGCCGTCTCGGGAATTGAGCCATTCAGCCGTTGGGTCATTGAGCCATGAGGACTTCCTTGCAAAGGAGCAATGCCCCAATGACTCAATGGATCAACGACCCGATGGCTCAATCACGCAATTCTTCAAGCGTGTTCCGCACCTGTAATGCGCCCGGTAATGCGATTCACTGCCTCCACAAACAGCTCCCAGCCGTGCCGTTGCGAGGCCAGTACCCGCCGTCCCTCCGTCGTCAGACGGTAATAGCGTCGCCGCCGCTGCCCGGCCTTTTCCACCCATCGGCCCTGGATCCAGCCGCGCTTCTCCAGGCGATAGAGCAACGGATAAAGCGACGCCACGTGGAAGCGCAGCGTTCCGGCCGAGCGCTGCTCGATCAGCTTGCTGATTTCGTAACCGTGCCGAGGCCGGACTTCCACCAGGGAAAGGATCAGGAGCTCGGCGCTGCCTTTCTTCAACTCCCGGTCCAAAATGCGTGAATCGATATATGCCATAACCATATATTGTACAAGCGCAGTTCGGGCGTCAAGAAAAAAATAAATGACGGAAGGCGGACGTCAAGGTGGAGCACTTCTTTTGGGTAACACGCTGTCTTAGGTCGACCCAAAGACGGAGCACGACTGGAACATTCGAGCCGGGTAGAGTAGGAGAGTAAGAGACCCACAAAGCGACACGGCTACCTCTCCTACTCCACTTTTTGCGCTGGCATGCGCCGAAACAATAAGAAAGGCTCCCCGCGTTGCGGGGCGCGACCCGAGCGAGGTCGAGCAACACATGCAGGTGGTGACGGACCTGCCGGCGACTATTGTGCGGCCTCCTCGCTGACTGACTCCGCCGGTTCGGCGATTGCATCCGGCAGCCAGCGAGGCGGCAGATTTCGACATCGCCCGGAAGAGGAAGCGCGTCAAAGCTTTGCGCGGGTACTTCGACAAGGCTACTCAGTGGCTTCCTGGGTGGGCAATGTAAACCCCTCCGCGATCAGCTGCCCGCAGTTGGCGCTTAAGGGAAAAAGCGAACTCCTGCCGAGCCTTCGCAGCATGGTTAGAGATGGTTGGGAAGCATCTTAGAGCCACACAGCAAACCTACCCTTGCCGAAATGTCGGCGTTCGCTACTTCAGGGCCGAGGACTTTTTAGGTCAGCACGCGGTCCAGGAGCTGCCCCACAGCCCGATGCGCTTCCAGGATGGCAGTCTTGTGGTCCATGGCACCAGCCAGGTCAGTGTTGGCGAAGGCGATCCTTCCGAAAGGCGCGCCCCGGAGAATGTCGCGCGGGGCGGGTTTTCCGTCTTTGCCAAAGAAGAACCCGGGCTGGGGGTTCACATAGGCGTGCCCCCAGCGGTTGAGAATTATCCCAGCCATGTCTCGCCGCGCATCGAACCCCGAGCCCGAGAACATCTCCGTCAATTGCTCGCGAATCTTCCGCTCATACTCCCGGAACGAAGTCGAGAGAAGCTCGGCTCGCCCGCGATTGCCCTGTTCTTCGAGGGGCAGGCCGGGGTAGCAATAAAGGACCTTCAGAGTCAGCACGGTGGGGGAATCAGGCCCGATAGTCTTCTTATCGGTCGAGAAGGTGGGAACCTTTCGAACCGACGTGAAGCTGCCCAGGCCCTCGAACCATTGGGCTCCCGAGACCCCCAGTTTGTAGAGGAAACGCCAGTTGCGCACCGCCACATTGGCCAACATACAGGGCGAACGGTAGAACTGGCTGTAGGCTTCGCGGTGAGCCGAGGGCAGATCGCGCACCACCAGCTTAGTGGTCCAGCACCCGCCGGCCATCACCACTGACCGCGCCTTCAGACGATAAACTTTCCCGTCCTGCGTGTACGTCACCCAGACGAACGCTGACTTCTGCGGATCGCTCTCATGCTCGACGCGCACCGCCGTCGCCCCCAGGCGGATCCGTGCCGGTTGGCCGTGCCGGTCGAGGGCGGCAAAAGCTACTTGGTTACGACAAACAGCTTCCAGCGAGCGCGGCCCAGGGATCGAATCGGGAATGAGAGTCTTGACCACGTGGCGTGCGATGCCGGCGTTACCTCCGGGGAATGCCTGCCAGCCAGTCTCCGGGCTGTCATCCAGGCAGTGGAGCGCATCGAAAGCATAGGCGCAATAAGCCGAGAGCACATCCGGGCCGATGCCGAAGCCACCGCCCTCACCGGGGGTCATGAAAGTTCGGACGGTCTCGCGGCTCAGCCCGTAGTCTGTCATCAAGTGTTCTTCCAGGGTGATGCTGTCCAGTTGCCGCGATTTCTCATCACCGGGATACTCAAACGGCAGGCCGCGGTTCGAGCTCTTCTCGCTGTACTTGAGAAGCTCGGAGCGCATCGAGGCCGGGATGGGCGCGCCTTCGAGTTGCTTCTCCCACGGATCGACCAGCCACACGCCCGGCCGTCGGCCAAACTCGGCTCCAAAATAGTACCCCGTGGGCGACGGCATCTGCTCGAACGTTCGGCCCAAAGGAATCTCCGGAGCGGGATCGCTCCAGGTTTGATACTTGAACTGCCGCCAATCGAGGCCAATCACATCGTAGAATCGCGCGATGAAACTGTGAGGGAAGGGAATCTGAAAATGGTCAGAGCCCTGCGGGGCCATCAATCGCTGGCCGTCCACGGTAAACTCGTTACGCTTCGCCTCGCCGCCGAAGACCTGATGATTTTCGATGACCAGGCAGGTCAGGTCCTTGCCCCCTTCCCGCTGGAAGAACAGGGCGGCGGCGAGACCGCTGATTCCCCCACCCACCACGACCCCATCGTACACTTCGCCGGTGTCAATCACATCCGCAGGAGGTGTATCAAAGACGTGGTCGCGGATCCGGTGCGCGTTGTTCATCACCTCCGCGGTGTTTCCGTTCGAGTTAGCGTAGTCTCCCACGCCGCCGTACCCCGCCCAGTCATCGGCCGCCAGAAGCTGCCGCGGGCTCATCGAACTGAGGAGCAAGCTGCCGGAGGCCAGTAATGTGGAATTCAGGAAGTCGCGCCGGCAAATGCGGCCATTCATTCCCAAGACCTTGTCCTCAGTTTCTTCATGCCTAGAGCCGAGCATAGGTTGACCTCCGTCGATCCATCCTCGAAACGAGTGCCCG
>Ga0335081_10002013_pt1 | contig 32108 bp, 29 predicted proteins | sample Lox_Sample_35_FD_206713 | JGI IMG/M metagenome (GOLD analysis project Ga0335081, IMG submission 206713) | Soil microbial communities from Loxahatchee National Wildlife Refuge, Florida, United States - Lox_Sample_3.5 | ecosystem: Environmental > Terrestrial > Soil > Wetlands | place: USA...
AACACCAACCACGCGGTCCGCGAAAGCCCCGCGGCGCGGCAGACCATCCGCCGACTGGAGCTGAATTACTACATTCCCTGCACCGTGATGAATCGCATAATTGCGGTGCTCGGCTTGGGCAAGACCGTCGAAGGCGACTACCTGTCCAGCGAAGATGTGCAGCTGCTGGAGACGCTCGCCGGCTACATCGGCATTGCGGTGCAGAATGCGAGACTGTATCAATCGCTGGAGGAAAAGGCCGGCCAGTATGAGCGCCTCAAAGAGTTCAGCGAGAACATTGTCGAGTCGATCAGCGTGGGCGTGATGGCAGTCGATCTCGAGGACCGCATCGAATCGTGGAACTCGCAGATGGAAGTGATGTTTGCGCTCCCGCGGCGTGAGGCGCTCGGGCGTCCGCTGTCGGAGGTAATGCCGCCGGCATTCCTCGAAGAGCACATTCGCGTGCGGCAGACGCAGGGCATCCACAATCTGTACAAGTTCCGGCTGCGCACGCCAAGCGGCGATTCGCGGGTCACCAACATCGCGATCGCGCCGCTGGTGAGCAAGACCTTCAGCGTGATCGGCCGGCTGATCATCGTCGACGACATCACCGAACGCATCGAACTGGAATCGCAGCTCTCGCAGGCCGAGAAGCTGTCGTCGATCGGCTTGCTGGCCGCGGGTGTCGCCCACGAGGTCAACACCCCGCTGGCTGTCATCTCATCGTACGCGCAGATGCTGGCCAAGCAGGTGCATGGCGACGACAAACAGTCCGTCCTGCTGGAGAAGATCACCAAGCAGACCTTCCGCGCCTCGGAAATCGTCAACAGTCTGCTAAATTTCTCGCGCACCTCCGGAACCGAATTCGCCGATGTTGACCTGAATCGTGTCATCAAAGACACCTTGACCCTGCTGGAGCATCAGTTCAAGACCGCGCGTGTGACGGTGCAGCACAACTTGCATCCCGAGCTGCCCACCATCCATGGCAACACCGGCAAGCTGCAGCAGGTCTTTCTGAACCTCTTCTTGAACGCGAAGGACGCCATGCCGGGCGGCGGCACACTGACCATCAGCACCAACAACGGCCATCGCGTGCAAGTCGTGGTTTCCGACACCGGAACCGGCATCGCTCAGGAACACATTCACCGCATCTACGATCCTTTCTTTACCACCAAGAACAAGCCGGCAAGCGGCCACAGCGGCGGAACCGGATTGGGTCTCTCAGTGACCTACGGCATCATCCAGGAACACGCCGGCAAGATTCGTGTCGACAGCATGCCCGGACGCGGCACCACATTCATCATGGAATTCCCGCTCATCAGGAAGGCCGTCAGTGCCTGAAGCGACCATCCATCGGGTTGCCGCCGGACGGAATGAATTCGCCGCGCCCGGCTCGGTGCTCATCGTCGACGATGAGGCCGCCATCCGCGAATCGTTACAAACTCTGCTGGAGTTTGAAGGCTACTCGGTTGAGGTCGCCAACGACGGACAGGAAGGTCTGGCGCGCATTGCCGAGCATCCCTTCGATCTCGTGCTGCTGGACTTTGCCCTTCCCGAGCGCAACGGCGTTGAGATCCTGCAGGACATTCGCGAACGCGACGCCGAACTGCCCGTCATCATGATCACCGCCTACGGCACGGTGGAGAACGCGGTCAACGCCATGCAGGCCGGCGCCACCAACTTCATCCAGAAGCCTTGGGACAATGAGAAGCTGCTGGCCGACGTGCGCACCGCCGTGGGCCGGCGGCGCGCCGAAGAAGAAGTTATCCAGCTGAAGCGCGCGCTCAAGCAGCGCTACAACTTTGAGCACATTATCGGCAAGAGCGAGCCGATGTTGCGCATCTTCGATCTCGTCGCGCAGGTTGCGCCCAGTCGCTCCACCGTGCTGTTGCAGGGAGAGAGCGGCACCGGCAAAGAACTCATTGCCAAAGCCATCCACATGAACTCGCCGCGCAAGGACCGCGCCTTCGTGCCGGTCAACACCGGCTCCATGCCGGCCGACCTGCTGGAATCGACGCTCTTTGGTCACGTGAAAGGCGCGTTCACCAGCGCGGTGGCAAGCAAGAAAGGCTTATTCGAGGTCGCCGACGGCGGCACGCTTTTCCTCGACGAGATCGGCACCATGAGCCTGGAAACGCAGGCGAAAATCCTGCGCGTGTTGCAGGACCGTAAGTTCATGCACCTCGGCGGCGTCAACGAAATCCAGGTCGATGTGCGAATCATCGCTGCCACCAATGTTGACCTCAAGCAGCAGGTGAAGGACGGCAAGTTCCGCGACGACCTGTTCTACCGCCTGAACGTCATCACCATCGATCTACCGCCGCTGCGTCAGCGGAAGAACGACATTCCGCCCCTCGCCGAGCACTTCATCACGAAGTTTGCTCAGGAGAACAACCGGCCGCCGCTGCACCTCACTCCGGAAGCCCTGCGCCCCTTGCTGGACTACGACTGGCCCGGCAATGTACGCGAGCTGGAAAACGTGATCGAACGGGCCGTGGTTCTGGCAACCGGCTCAGGATTAACGCCCGACTTGCTCCCCGAAGACCTGACCGGCCGCGGCAGCAAGTTCGCCATCCTCGATCACCGTCCGGATGCTTCCCTCTTCGAGATCATCGAAGACTGCGAACGCCGCGTCATCACCGATATGCTGGAGAAGTGCTCCTGGAACCAGACCGACACGGCCGAGCGCTTCCGCATCCCGCTCTCCACCCTGAATCAGAAAATCAAGCGGCTGAACATCGAGATCAGGAAGAAGGGTAGAGAGAACGGAAGCTAGCAGTCAGCAATCAGCGGTGAGCACTTCCGGTAAACCGTTTTCGGCCACAGGCTCGGCCTCAAACGCAGCGTACGATTCCGGCGTCCGTCTGGAACACTTTCGTAAATGAGCTTTGCGGCCCAGTAAAATAGCCGCATGAGCGCACTTGGCTTGCGTCGAGCCTCTAGGCTTATCCTCCTTGATGGCCAGCGGCGAGTGTTGCTGTTTCGACATGCAGGAACGAATGGAAAGACCTTCTGGGCACCCCCGGGCGGTGGCCTGGAGAACGGCGAGACATTTGAACAAGCAGCCCGGCGCGAGGCCGGCGAGGAACTGGGGTTAAGTCGCTTTACTCTAAAACCAATCTGGGAGTGCCAGACCGACTTCGTCTATATGGGCCATCCGGTCCATCAACAGGAGTGCTTTTTTCTAGTCGAAGGCGAGTTGCCCACCATCTCCTCTGACGTAGAGAAGATTCGCGAGCAGGAAGGAATCCTCGAAATGCGGTGGTGGACGACGGCTGAGATTGAGTCGGCCAGTGAGCTTGTGTTTCCAGAAGAACTCGCATCCAACCTAAAGGAACATTCAAACCGCCTCACCTATAGCCGCCTCAGCAAAAGGGGGCTGAATGCTGAGTCCTGACCGCTGAATGCTCTTGGGGCGAAGCCCCTAAGAATCACATCGCCACGTGAGGTACATCACAGCCTCACTGTGCGCCCTCAGACACAATGACAGCAGGATGGGCCACCGCTGGGGTGCCTATTGTGGAGTTGATCATGTCGGAAGACAAACGTGATGTGCTGGAAGTCCTGCGTTATGAGTTGAATTTCCTGGAACAGGGCGGCTATGGGAATTGGTATAGCACCCCCTGGGGACCTGCTTCCATCTTCCAGGACTCGCTCACCTGCCCCAATCATGGCGATCCCACGCGTCCGCACGCCTGCCACGAGTGCCTGCTCTACGACTTTGTGCCTGAGGAGTACCGCACGGATGATGTTCCTTGCCATCACATTCCGCTCAATCGCGATGGTGTGACTGTCGCGACGCCCAACCAGACGGAAGAGGAACTGCGCGAGAATGTGAAGCACTGGCTGAAGCGCACCATCGCCAGAATCGAAACCGAACGGGCCAAGGAAGCTCGGCAGAACGCCTGATCCAGTGCAGCCGATCCGCGTTCGAAGGCGGAATATTTTCCCATTTTGGGAAGCGACCCGATTTTTCCCGTCAGAAATCATCTCGCGCCCCTTCTCCGCAGGGTAGAATTCGGCTACTTCATCGCCGCGGAGACCCCAGTATGAAACGCAGCTTCGCTACGCTTGCGCCCCCGGAGGCGCTGTACGCCGCCATTCTGATCGAGCAGCGCAATGCCGACATCTACGACCGTTTCGCCGAGATGTTCACCGAGTTTGGAGACGAGGATTCGCTGGAAGTCGCTGCCGTCTTCTGGGAGATGGCCATTGAGGAACGCGGCCACCAGTCGTTACTTCAGCAGAAGTATACGGACAACTACGGAGACGCGAAGTGCGAGCTGACCGAGGAAGACCTGGTTGAATTCATCGAAGTGCCGCGGCTGGAAACCGGCGACCTGTTCGCGGAGACGAAGGCCGACCGCGCGGGGCGCGACCGAGCACTCCAGGTGGCGCTTCAGGCCGAATTGGCTGCACAACGCTACTACGCCGGGCTGGTAAAGCAAACGCCCGCAGGCCCGCTCCGCGACGTCTACCGGGACCTGTCCCAGATGGAAGACAGCCACATAGCTTTTCTGGCCGCACGGCTTAGGGAAGAAACCGAAACGAACCGCGCCTGAGCCAGCTCTCTCCACCCGCCGGCGTATGAAGAAGGGCAGAGATTTAACTGCAGGCTCCCGATTCAGCTCAACTAGTATTTGCGCATGTGAATCTCGGCGCCATTACGCTCGAACTTCACCTCGTCCATCAGCTGGTTGATCAGATAAATGCCCCGCCCGTGGTTGGCGTAGACATTTTCCCCATTGCAGGGATCGGGAATAGCGAACGGGTCGAAACCTGAACCGGGATCGCGCACCACAATCTGCATGCCCCGTTTCTCGTCACAGCCTACGCAGCACTGAATTTTCTTTGTGGGATCGTTCTTGCAGCCGTGAACGATGGCGTTGGCAAGGGCCTCGCGCAGCGCGGTCTCGATCTCAAATTCCTTGCCGTTCGCGCAATCGAGGCCGCGCGCCATTTCCATGATGCCTTCCACCACGGGACTGATCGCCGTGGAATCGGCGTTTAGCGTGACCTCAATGCGTATCATCTGCGTGGAGCGGGCGCCGTCTCGCCGGACGCACTTACTTCGTCCGGACAATAGACTCGCGAAGCTTACTTTTACAGAAAAGCCCCCTCGGGTCAAGCAGGAAAGCACAAAGCGACCGCAGGTAATAGCTCTTTCGTGCCGAATTGCTCGGAACTGCGAGTGCAATTGGCGTCTGTGCCCGTTTCCTTCGTTTGCCACGGCTGTTTCCCGAGCCGGCAACGCCTTTGGCGCAGAAAGCGTATAAAATCGCATAACGATAGCGATTCTGTGTACGATGGTCGCCATCAATAGGCAGTCTTTCGCAGGCAATTCTGCCATTGCCGCTATGAAAAAGACTCTGCTGCTGATCCTGCTGTCGGCCTTTGTCACCGCAACCGCACCTGCGGAAGAAATCACGGTAGCAGCTGCCGCCGACCTCACGTACGCGATGAAAGACCTGGCGACGCGCTACGAGCACACCACCGGCAACCAGCTTTCGCTCTCCTTCGGTGCGTCGGGGAACTTCTATTCCCAGATCCAGAGTGGCGCTCCGTTCGATCTTTTCTTTTCGGCGGACGTGGACTATCCCCGGCGGCTTGCTGCTGCCGGCTTTATCGAAAACGCGTCGCTGCGGACGTATGCTGTCGGTCGCCTTGTGCTGTGGGTGCCAAACACCTGTAGGCTCGATCCGCAAAAGTTGCACATGGATCTTCTGTTGCAGCCTGCAATCAAGCGAATCGCCATTGCCAACCCGCAACACGCGCCCTATGGACAGGCAGCCATGTCGGCCATCACGCACTTTGGCGTGAAGGACAAAATCGCTGGCAAGCTCGTACTGGGGGAGAACATCAGCCAAACCGCGCAGTTCGTGCAGTCCGGCAACGCGCAGGCCGGACTGATTGCGCTCTCCCTGGCTCTGTCGCCGTCGCTGAAGGATGCCGGCCGCTACTGGGCGGTGCCGCAGGATACCTATCCCGAGATTCAGCAGAGTGTCGGAATTCTGACGTCCTCGAAACACAAGCGCGCCGCGCAGGCCTTTCTCGACTACATTAGCTCGCCAGAGGGTACCGCGGTTCTGCAGCAATACGGATTTCGTGTCCCCTCACGCCCATGATCCTTCAAGCACTCACGCTGACGCTGCGTCTGGCCGTTGTAGTGTCGTGCATTCTGCTGGTGATCGGAATTCCTCTGGCCTGCTGGCTGGCCTATTCCCGGCAGCGCTGGAAGTTTTTCGTGGAAGCGCTGGTCTCGTTGCCGGTCGTGCTGCCGCCCACCGTTCTCGGCTTCTACGTGCTGGTCGCCATCGGCCCTCTCAGTCCCGTGGGCCGCTGGTATCAGCGGCTGTCAGGGCATTCGCTGGCATTCACCTTTCAGGGGCTCGTCATCGGCTCCGTGCTCTACAGCCTGCCCTTCGCTGTCCAGCCCATGGCGACATCCTTCGCCGCAATCGATCGCAAGCTGCTCGACGCCTCCGCGCTGCTGGGCGCGTCGCGCTGGCGCACCTTCCGCCGCATTATTCTCCCGTTGGGAATGCCGGGGGTACTGTCCGGCTTCGTTCTGAGCTTCGCGCACACGGTGGGTGAGTTCGGGGTGGTGCTCATGATCGGCGGCAACATTCCCGGGGCCACACGTACCATCTCGATTCTGATCTTCGATCAGGTCGAGGCGCTCGACTACGCCGCCGCCAATCGCACGGCGCTGCTCCTTCTGGCGTTTTGCTTTGCTTTGCTGGCAGCGCTCTATGGTTTGCGCCATCGTGTCTCATGGAATGTGTGGGAGTGGAAATGAGCGCTCCCCCCTGTCCGCCAACCGAGCTTACGGTTCGTGTCCGCAAGAGCCTCTCCCATAATGCCGGTTTCTCATTTGCGCTGGACGCTGCTTTTTCGGTGAATGCGGGGTTCACGATTCTCTTTGGCGCTTCCGGCTCCGGCAAGACCACGCTGCTGGACTGCGTGTCCGGGTTGCAAACTCCCGACACCGGTCGAATCGCAGTGGGTGCGAATGCTCTGTTCGATTCGGCGTCAGCCGTCAACGTGGCGCCGAATCGGAGAAGCGTTGGATACCTGATGCAGTCGCCGGCGCTTTTTCCGCATATGACGGTCCGGCAGAATGTGCAATACGGACTGGCGGAGCTCGACACGCGGGAGCGCGAGCAACGTTGCGAACAGATACTCCGGCAATTTCGCATCTCCGCGGTAGCGAGTCGCCGGCCAGGCGAAATCTCGGGAGGTGAGCGGCAGCGCGCGGCACTGGCACGCGCTCTGGTCCGTCGTCCGCGCGTTCTCCTGCTCGACGAACCGCTGACTGCGCTCGACAGCGCTGTCAGATCGCAAATCCTGCTGGATCTGCGAGCCTGGAACTCCGGGCGCCCGATTCCCATCCTCTACGTCACCCATCAGCGCGAGGAAGTCTTCGCCTTGGGAGAAAACGTCATCGCTCTGGAGGCCGGGCACATCGTTGCCCAGGGCTCGCCGCACGACGTCCTGCAGCGTCCGCAATCGGAGACGGTTGCACAGCTGGCCGGCTTCGAGAACATCTTCGACTGCGAATTTGTCGCCGCGCATCCCGAGCAGGGCACCATGAGCTGCCGTCTCGCCGCATCGAAGCTGCTACTCGAAGCTCCGCTCTCGCGTATTGATCGCGCACGCCCACTGCGTGTCGGCATTCGTGCGGGAGACATTCTGCTGGCATCGCCGGCGCCGCACGGCCTCAGCGCCCAGAACGTCTTTCCCGGCACGGTTCTGTCTTTGGAGGAGCGCGATGTTCTGGTGATCGCCAAAGTTGAGTGCGGCGTCGAGCTCGAAGTGCATCTCACGCCCGCCGCTCGGAACTCTCTGCATCTGCAAGCGGGAACCAAAGTCTGGCTCGTCATCAAGGCATATTCCTGTCACCTGCTGCAAGACGGGAGGAAGAGAACCGTAGCCTTAGCGCAGTTTCACGTCTGATCTGCACGGTGAACGGATCGGGTGGGGCACCGCTTGAGAGTTGCGTTCTTGCTTCGAAGCGACACGGGCTTTGGTGCTAACTGTCTTGAAGGGGCGCACCTTTAGGTGCGCTGTTGCAAGCTCTTTATTATTCTCTTCTGTTTGTCATTCCGAGGCGGCTTCAGCCGCCGAGGACTCTGCGTTTTGGATTCTTTCCCCGTTCACGCCTCACACCGCCCCGTGATCATCCTCACTGCGCCTCAGTACGTAAAGTCCATACTGAAGATAGCTGTGGTGGCCATGGGGCTGAGCTGAAGGCCCGCAACCGGCACCCCGGTAAGTTGTTTTTTGTGGCCGCCCGGGCGCATTGGAGGTGTATTATGCCGACCGTCATGGAACCCAAGACCGAAGAATCCAAACCGCAACTGGTCCCGCCGCCGTCCAATGAGCCGGAGCTCTTTGCGGCGGAGATCGCCTTTGAGAAGAAGACCTCGAGCTTGTTTCCGCTGATCCTGATTGCCGGATTGGTTCTGGTGGTGGGCGGCACCATTTACTATTTTGTGAAAGTCTCGCGCGACGTGCTGACTGTTCCCCTCGCCACCGCAACCGTGAACCGGATTCTTGAGGCCCAGGGCCCCGCTACCGTTCGCTTCAGTACCGGCACCGTGGTGGGCAGCATCAACGAGAAGCCGCTCGATCCCCACTACAAGTTGCTCGCTAAAGCAGGCATTGTCGTCACCAAGCCAAAGGGCGCCGATACGCTCATTGTCAACCTGACCAGTGCCGGCGAGAGCCTGTTGAACAACATCAATGGTCTGCAGAAGGCCAAGAATCCTGACGGAACGACGACCTATCTTGTGCCCCTCGCTACGCGCGAGCTGGTCTCCATCGACAAGGTCACCATGCTGAAGCCGCATCTGGCGCAGGTGAACTATACCTGGAAGTGGGCGCCTAACCGTCTCGGCAGCGAGTTCGACGCTTCCAGTTCGCTGGTGAAGAGCTTCAGCAGCTGGGATCGGACGACTCTGATCAAATCCTACGGGGTGGACTTCTACCGCGCCGAACCGACCAAGGCCAGCATCACCTTGATGGAAAGCGATAACGGTGTCTGGAAGCCATACGTGGAGTAGCCGGGAAGCAGTCGGCACTCAGCACTCAATTTTCGGCTCGAAGCAAAGAAGGCAACCTCTAGCGGGTTGCCTTTTCTGTTGTTGGCATTCGCTAAATGCTGACTGCTGAATGCTGAATGCTACTTACTCATTGCGAACCACCCCAGCCCGATTGCCAACGTCACCAGCGTTACCGGCACTCCGATTTTCATATACTCCACAAATCCGATATGAGTTTCGCCGCGCGCCTTCTCCACCACAATAATGTTGGCGACTGAGCCGGTGATGGTCAGATTGCCGGCCAGGGTGCTGCACATGGCCAGCATCAGCCATGCCTTGTGCGGATCATGGAACTGCGGAACCACGCCCTTCAGCAGCATGACGGCAGGAACATTGCTCACGATGTTCGACAGCAGGGTCACAACTCCGGCGAAGATCCAGGGATTTCGCAGATTCAGCTTCTCCGCCGCGGCCAGCAGTTGCCGGGTGATCCCAGCTTGCTCCGCGCCGCCAATGATCAGGAACAGGCCGAGAAACAGCATCAATAGCGACCAGTCCACGTCGCCGTAAATCATCTTGGGAGAGCGGCGGCGTTGCACCAGCAGCAGCGCGCCTCCGGCGGCAGCCACCAGAGCCGGCGGGAATCCCAGCAGAAAGCCTCCCAGCACTGCCAGGGTCACGGTCACCGGCCACGCCGGATGCATCTCCGCGGCATGATTGCGGTTGTTCTTTGGCGGCGCGGACGCCTCTGCTGGAGTGCCGTTGTGAAGATGGATCCAGTGGAGCAGCGCCCAGTCTACGAAGAGTCCGGCCAGCGCGACCGGGCCTAGATGCAGCAGAAAGTCGCGGTAGGGAATTCCGGAAATCGATCCGATCAGGATGTTTTGCGGGTTGCCGGTGATGGTCGCCGTGCTGCCGATGTTGGAAGCCGTCGCCAGTGCCAGCAGATAAACCAGCGGGCGTAGCCGCATGCGCTTGCAAAGAGCCAGTATCAGCGGCGCCATTACCAGGCAGACAATGTCGTTCACCAGGAACGCCGACAGCAGCCCGCTGGCGAAGATGATGCCCGCCAGCAGATGCTTTGGGCCGAGGTGCTCGATCGCCAGCGTGATGATCCATTCGAAGAAACCCGACAGATGCAGGCTGGCGACAATCAGCATCATCGAGAAGAGCAGCACCAGGGTCGTGAAGTCGATGCTCTCGCGCGCTTCTTTGGGCGCCAGCACGCGGAAGGCGAACATCAGCACCGCGCCAATGACGGCCATCGCCGGCCGGTCGATTCTTGTGCCCGGCAGCCGCCCGATCGCGAACACCAGGTAGCTCGCCAGGAAAATCACCCAGGCGACGACGATGTGCCAATGCGAAAGCGTATGGCCGATGGCGGCGGGCATTAACAAACGTTCCTCGTGGATTCAATTGGCCTGCGGGCTAGTATTCGCCAACGTGAGATTGGAAGCATGGAGACGCTGCTGGTTTGCATTGACAATCTCAGCTTCAGCCGTCACTCTCATCGGCATGGATTTTCCCGAGGAATGAGACATGATGCGTGCTCCGGCGATTTGTATTGGCATACTATTGGTTGCCGGCTCGGTTCTCGCCGAACCGTGGCAGCAATCTGCATCGCCGGGGTCGAACAAGCCCGTGTCTCCGACTTCTACGATCACCGATCAGGACAACGGCAAAGACATTGATCTTACAACCGGCGAACGCCTCATCGTGAAGCTGACGAGCAATCCCACCACCGGATATGGCTGGGCGGTGGCCGGCGATCCGGCTCCGCTGAAGCTGGAAAAATCCGCGTTCCACAGGAGCACGAAATCGTCGCGTGTGGTCGGAGCGCCGGGAGTCCAGGTGCTGCAATTCAGCGCCAGTTCGGCCGGGATCGCGAACTTGACCGTGGTCTACCGCAGGTCGTGGGAATACAATGTGCCGCCGGTCAAAACCTTCAGCGTGCGCGTGAACGTGCGCTAGCGGAGGCGGACGCTGCGGGCCGCAGCTGCGCCAGTCGCTCGCAGGCGCGCTCCAGATCGGCATCCGCCTTGCCGAAGCAGAATGGTGGACTGCACGATGCGGCTGGCAAGGTCGCTCAATCCCAACATTTCTGCCTGACTCCGTTCCGTCTGATCGTTTTGCCTCCGTTGCCTGTGATGCCGTCCAGGGTTACAGAACCCGATTACGCACATCCACTTGTGGTTTGCAAAAGTAAATTCGGCAGCCGCCGATAGGAGAGATTGAGGCAGATGGTGGCGGGGAACGCCGTCGCATACGCACTAAGTTGTAGGGGAATCCCCGAGGGGCCGCGCCAGATAGCTGTTTCAGCTTGTTGCAACTGCGTTGTAAGCCGCACAAAGAGCAGTGTTTGGGAGCTTCCACCGGAATTCCCGGAAAGGTTCAGGCGTCACAAAAGACTGTGACTTTGGTCGTTGCCGCCGGACACAGAAGGGTTAGAATAGAGATGGAATTGAAAATGATTTTCAACTTCATATTCGGCCGTCATAAAAAATCCCGGAAAGCCTCTGCCAGCGCTTTGGCCGACCTGCGGGTAGGAGAAAGCGCAATTTTGTCCGAGCTTGAATTATCCGCCCCCGTTGCCGAGCACCTCATGAACCTGGGCTTCGTTCCCGGACTGGAAGTCAAGGTCCTGCGCAGCGGCCCCGGTGGTGATCCCCGCGTCTACCGAGTGGACGGAACCGAAGTGGCCATGCGTCGCGACCTCTCGCGCCACATTCACGTGGAACTGCTGGGCGCGCCTGCCTTCGGAGATTAGCGCATGGGAGCTTCGACGATGAGCTGCCACTCGGTGGCGTCGCCCAGGGATGAAGCTCTACGCACTTCCTATCGCACGGTAGCCGTTGTCGGCCCGCCCAACTCCGGCAAGACAACTCTCTTTAATCGACTCACCAAGCTGCGGCAAAAAGTCGGGAATTTTCCCGGTGTCACCGTCGAACACCATACCGGTTATGTGCGCGACGCCGAGGGCGAAGAGGTTGCGCTCATCGACCTGCCGGGCGTCTATAGTCTCACCCCAAAGTCGGAGGATGAAAAAGTCGCCGTCGACGTCTTGACCGGTACAATGCCGGGCACGCCGCGCCCCGACGCGATCATTCTGGTTCTGAACTCCACCAACCTGCACAGCCATTTGGTCCTTGCGGCGCGCGTCATTGCGCTGGGCATTCCCACGCTGGTGCTGCTGAACATGGCCGACGAGCTGCGCAAGCAGGGGGGCCATGTCGACGTGCTTTCGCTGGCGCGGCAGTTGGGTACTCCGGTGGCTCTGGTCAGCGCCACCACCGGAGAGGGGATTGTTTCGGTTTATAACTTCCTGTCCTCCGCAACCACCACGCCCGAGCCATTGGAACTGCCGGTCGTAGGAAGTACTCGCGGCTATCGCGAATGGGCCGTCAAGGTGGGGACCAAAGCCAAGTACCGCCGCCCGGCTGCGCCGGTGTGGACAGCGCGCCTGGATTCGCTTTTCCTGCATCGCATCTGGGGACCGATTGTGTTCGCGGTCGTGGTCATCGGCGTCTTCCAGACGATCTTCGCCGTCGGCCAGCCGCTCTCCAATCTGCTGCAGAGGTTTCTCGATACCACGGGCGCACAACTGGGCAGCCACCTCCCAGCAGGAATGTTGCAATCGCTGCTCGTCAACGGCGTGTGGAAGGGCACCGGATCGGTGCTTGTCTTCCTGCCGCAGATCCTGTTGCTGTTCCTGGTCATTGGAATTCTGGAAGATTCGGGCTACTTGTCGCGCGCCGCGGTAATTGCCGATCGCACCATGTCGCGCGTCGGGCTGAATGGCAAGAGCTTCATCCCGCTACTTTCGGCGTACGCCTGTGCAGTACCCGCGATCATGGCAACGCGCACCATCGAGAGCAAGCGCGATCGCATTGCTACCATCCTGATCGCGCCCTTCATGACGTGCTCGGCGCGCCTGCCGGTGTACACCATGGTGATCGCGGCGTTCCTGCCCGACCGGCCGCTACTGGGCGCCTTCCTGGGCACGCGCGCGGTGGCAATGCTCGGGCTTTATGTCCTGGGATTCCTGATGGCGGTCATCACCGCCCGGCTGCTGAAGTCCACCATTTTGAAGAGCAAGGACGCTCCCTTCATCCTGGAGATGCCGCCGTATCGCTGGCCGACGCTGTCGTCGCTGGGACTGCGCGTGGTGGATCGCGGCAAAGCGTTCCTGTATCGTGCGGGCACAGTGATCATGCTGGTCTCGCTGTTGCTGTGGTCAGCAACGAACTTCCCCATGCATCATGGACAGCCGCCGCAGGTGCAGGACAGCGTCGTCGCCAAAGTTGGGCATGCGATCGAGCCGGCAATCCGGCCGCTCGGCTTCGACTGGAAGATCGGGGTTGGGCTGCTGACCTCAGTTGCCGCGCGTGAGGTCATCATCGCGACATTGGGCACGCTGCACGGCGTCGATCCTCAATCGCACGCCACGGACCTGCAAGCCGCGCTTCGTCACGAGCTCACGCCCGCGGCAGCCGTAGCCTTGCTCGTCTTTTTTGCCTTCGCCATGCAATGCATGTCGACGATTGCCGTCGTCCGCCGCGAAACCAACGGCTGGAAGTGGCCCGCCCTGCAGTTCAGCTACATGACCCTTGTCGCCTACGTTGCTGCCTTGGCTGCGTACGACATCGTCGGACACTTCGTGCGCTAGACCATTCTTCTGTCTACCCGCCGGGAGCAGACTTAGGGAATCGGGGTTCGACATGGCACCGTACAGATTTCTGTGGGAAAGTACCTGCGAACGATTTCCGGCTTGCCGACTTGTGGAGTGAGCTGGGCGCGAATCGTTGAACTGCAAACCTCTTAACTCACCAACTTCTTTACCAGGCCCGGCAACACCTCTCCGGCTTTCCCCTGTATTACCTCATCGAAGAATGTGCGGTTGGCCGGTTCTTCCGGGCCGACATAGATGGAGCGGGCGCGGTTGATTCGCGCCATGCGCACGAAGCTGGCAGCGGGTTCCACAACACCGGAGGTGCCGACCGTGAGCAGTACTGTGCACACTCGCAGCTGCTCGAAGATCCGATCCATAGAGAAGGGAACTTCTCCGAACCAGCAGACGTGCGGCCTCAGGATGGCGCCGCATTGCGGGCAATTGGGAATCTCCGCTCGCTGCATGTACAGCCGCTCATCGTCGAAGGGTTTGGTGCGGCAGCCCTCGCGCGAGCAGCGCGTCTGCATCAGCCGGCCGTGCATGTGTACGATGCGCCGTGATCCCGCCTGCTCGTGCAGCGAATCGACATTCTGCGTGCACAGAAAAAACCGTTCCCCCAGGGCGCCTTCCAGTTGCGCGAGCGCGAAGTGTGCGGGATTAGCGGTCACGGTGAAGTGTCGCTTGCGGCGTTCGGAGTAGAACTGCCACACCATTTCCGGATTGGCCCGGAAAGCCTGGGGTGTGGCGACGTCCTGCACGTGATAGCCGCGCCACAGCCCATCCGCGCCGCGAAAGGTGGGTAGCCCGCTCTCAGCGCTGATGCCGGCGCCGGTGAGCACGAACAGCCGATCGCGGGACGTCAGAGGCTGAATCATTGCTTTATCCATGTGCGTCACAGAGCTTCCGCCGGGCCGCTCTCCTGGGCGAAGGCTATATACTGAATAGTCCGGCGAGCACCGCTCTACCCACGGTGCTCGCAACCGTTTGGTCAGTACGGAATCTATAACTATATGCGTGTCTGAGCAAAGGCTCGCCCTCGCTTCTGCGGGAGGCGAGTCCAGAGGGGGCCGTTGATCCTTGTCCACCGTAATGATGAATGTTGACAGCGAAAAGCAGGAGCGCGTGCTGGAGGCGTTCCGCCGCTGGGGCTATCTGCAGGCCAAGCTCGATCCCCTGGAGCACTTCGCTCCCCTTTCCCATCCCGAGCTCGATCTGCCGGGCGAGGTTGCCGACGCGGCCCGCCGCATCTACAGCGGCAGCATCGGCGTCGAGTTCATGCACATTGCCGATCCCGAGCGCCGCCAGTGGATCCAGGAGCGCATGGAATCGGAGCAGCCGGAGAACCTGGACTGTTCCCGCATTCTCGATCAGCTGGTTCGCGCCGACATCTTCGAGCAAACCATTCATTCCCGCTATATCGGTACGAAACGCTATTCGCTGGAAGGCAACACTTCACTCATTCCTTTGCTGGACGAGATTCTGAATTCGGCGTCGGGCTACGGCGCGGAGCAGGCTGTTCTGGCGATGAGCCATCGCGGCCGTCTCAACGTCATTATCAACATTGTGAGCCGGCCGGCGGCGGAGATTTTTGCCGGCTTCGAAGATGTCGATCCGCGCAGTGTGCTTGGCGGCGGCGACGTCAAGTACCACATCGGCGCAACCGGGATGTACACCGGCGCCAGCGGGCGGCAGGTGCGCATTCACCTGGTGTCGAACCCCAGCCATCTGGAGGCAGTCGATCCCGTGGCGCTGGGCCGCACCCGGGCCAAGCAGACACGGCTGGGCCGCGATGGCAAAGCTCGCGTGCTGCCTGTCCTGATGCACGGCGACTCCGCGTTTGCCGGGCAGGGAATCACCGCCGAGACCCTGAATCTGGCCAATCTTCGTGGTTATACCGTCGGCGGAACGGTACACGTTATCGTCAACAACCTGATCGGCTTTACCACCAATCCCAGCGATGCCTATTCCGGGCGGTTCTCCTCCGATCTTGCCAAGCGCCTGCCAATTCCGATTTTCCACGTGAACGGCGAGGATGTAGATGCCGTTGTGCGGGCTGGACGCATGGCGCTGGAGTATCGCTACGAGTTCGGCTCCGACGTACTGGTTGACCTGATCGGCTTCCGCCGGCACGGGCATTCCGAGGTTGACGATCCCACCATCACGCAGCCGATCCTGTACCGGAAGATCAAGGACCATCCGATGCTCTACCAGATCTACGCCCGGAACGCAGGCCTTGATGCGCAGCCGTATGTGGAGAAGTTCCAGGCCGAGCTCGACGCTGCGGAGAAGGCCGGCAAGAGCATGGTCAAGAAGCCGCCCATGCGGCAGCTGCCGAGCTACTGGGCGCCATTTCACGGTGGGCCATACAAGCCGGAGGATGAAGTTGACACCGGACTGTCCGCTGAGAAGCTGCACGAGATCACCGATGCTTTGGTGAAATATCCAGACGACTTCCACATCCATCCCAAGGTGCAAAAGCTGCTGGAGCAGCGGCGTGAGATGGGTTACGGCAAGCGTCCGCTGGACTTCGGCATGGCCGAGGCCGTGGCGTTGGGATCGCTGGCTATGGAGGGTGTGCCTATTCGCATTAGTGGCCAGGATAGCCGCCGCGGTACCTTCAACCAGCGACATTCGGTCCTGATCGACATCCTCGATGAGCGGGAGTACGTGCCGTTGTGTCATCTGTCGCCTGGCCAGGCACGCGTGGAAATCTATAACTCCGAGCTGTCCGAAGCCGCGGTGATGGGCTTCGAGTACGGCTTTGCGCGCGATTATCCTGAGGCGCTGGTTGCCTGGGAGGCGCAGTTTGGCGACTTCGCCAACGGGGCGCAAATCATCGTCGATCAGTTCATTGTCGCCGGCGAAGACAAGTGGGACCTGCTTACCGGACTCGTCCTGCTGTTGCCGCACGGCCACGAAGGCCAGGGTCCGGAACATTCCAGCGCGCGCATCGAGCGCTATTTGCAGCTGTGCGCGCGCGACAACATGCAGGTCTGCCAGCCTTCGACCGCAGGACAATATTTCCATCTGCTGCGCCGCCAGGCGCTGCGCAAGTGGCGCAAGCCGCTCATCTGCTTTACCCCGAAGAGCATGTTGCGCCATCCCGAAGCAGTGTCTCAGCTCTCAGAACTGGAGCGCCCGCGCTTCCAAAACATCATCCTGGATGAAACTGCTTTGGAGGCGAAGCGCGTCCTGCTGTGTACCGGCAAAATCGGGCAGGAGCTGCGTATGGAACGCCGCAAGATGAAGTTCGTCGGACCAGCAATTGTTTCTTTGGAACAGCTGTATCCGTTTCCCGAGAACGAAGTCAACGAAGTGCTGGGACGCTACAAGAACGCGACGGAATTCATCTGGGTACAGGAAGAGCCGGCGAACATGGGCGCCTTGTCATTCGTACAGCCGCGACTGAAGCGGATTTTGGGATCGAAGTTGCGCAGCATCAAGCGCGCCCCGAACTCCACGCCGGCAACGGGATCAGCCAAAGCTCACGAGTTGGAGCAGAAGACGCTGATCACGCTGGCCCTGGGCAAGGGTGAGTGAGGCGCGGCGCTTGGGGCTTGAACTACGAGGGAAGTACGCACAGCTGAATATCAGTCTGGGCGAAGTCATCCCCTTTGGCGAGCAATGGCTCTCCAGACGTTCTTGCCAGAGCGTATGCGAAGCAATCTCCCAAGTTAAGAGCTGCTCGATGTCGCCCTCTGCCGAACTTTCGCCAGGCACGGCGCGCAATTTCAACCTGTTCGGCATCCACGTCGACCACTGCGATTTGCATTCGGCTGAGAAACAGATCAAATTCTCGCCCAGCATTCTCTCCGCGTTTCGACTCCAAGACAATTCCGGTCTCGAGGACTGTAGCGGCTGAGATGATCCGCACATCAGCGTCTGCAATCATTTGCATGAATTGACGGCGCTCCGGCTCTGCGCGAAAGATGGCGACTATTGCCGAGGTGTCAATCACCATTAGCTTGGCAAGCCATTTTCGTCATAGCCGACGATCTCGTCTGCGGATCGGTCATCCAAAGTGGGTAGCTGGTCCACTCGCCGTAGGATGTCATCGACGGACTCGAGCAAGAACTTTGCCTTACGCTTTCTTCTCAACCGTTCCAACCTTTCCTGCAGGGACCGCTCGATAGCGTCCGTTATCGACTCTCCTGCCTCCTTAGCGAGCGCACGCGCCAGTTGTTCAGTTTCCCGCTTTTTTATGCTCAGAGCCATATCGCTGTTATTATAGCAGTATTGAAGAATATGCATCCATATATAATCACTTTGCTTAGTGTAAATTGCATAAGGTTTCTGTCAATATCTGCGCTGACTCCTGCAGCTTGCGCGCTTCCTCCCCGCTCAGTTGCAGATGCAGCACCTGCTCAATACCGTGGCGATTCACGATTGACGGCAGGCTCAGGCAGACGTTCTCAATGCCATATTCGCCGCTCACCAGGCTGGAGACCGAAAGCACGGTGTTCTGATCGCGCAAAATGGCCTCCACGATCCGCATCAGGCCGGCGGCGACGGCGTAGTAGGTTGCCTGCTTGCGGGCGATGATGTGGTAGGCCGCATCGCGTGTTTGCTCAAAGATTCCATGCAACTCTTTCCAGTCGCAAACGCGTCCCTGGGCCGCGCAGAACTCCTCCAGTCGCATTCCCGCGATGTTGGCCAGCGACCAGACGGGGACTTCGCTGTCTCCATGCTCGCCGATGATGAAGGCATGCACGCTGCGGGAATCGACGCCGAAGTATTGGCTCAGCAGATGACGAAAGCGCGCGGTGTCCAGGATAGTTCCCGAGCCGATGACATGGTGAGCAGGCAAGCCGGAGAGTTGTAGCGAGATCTTCGTCAGCACATCCACGGGATTCGTTGCGATCAGCAGGATGCAATCGCGATTGTGCTCCACGATGCGAGGCACGATTTCGGCAAAGATGCTGGCATTGCGCTGCAGAAGGTCCAAACGGGTTTCGCCCGGCTTTTGCCCGGCACCGGCGGCGATCACGACCACGGCCGCTCCCGCGCAATCCGCGTACGTCCCGGCCCAAATGCGCGTGGGATGGGCGAAAGGGACAGCGTGATTCAAGTCCATCGCCTCACCTTCAGCCTTGGCGTGGTTCTTGTCGATGAGTACGATCTCTGCCGCCAAGCCGCCGAACAGCAAGGCATAGCCCAGGGTAGCCCCGACATATCCCAAGCCCACAACAACGACGCGCGTGGGCGCGTTCTTTTCAATCATGGCGACCTTTTTCTGAATTGCGTTAAGGAGTCCTTTTTTGGATGTTTCGCCAGGGCAAACGAATCGGATGCCACAGTCCATGCTCTCGGCATTTTTCGCAACTCCGAGGGGTGGTCGCCCGATTCCACAAGTGGACCTGCTTCCGGTACGCACGTTTTTTTCGCTTGACCAGCAGAGCGGCTTTCCCTATGCTGGCGAATCAGCAAAATTGAGCAGGGGCGGGTAACCGGCAAGTAGGCACTTGCACCAGAGATATCACAGAAATCTTACATACTGCTGGAGTTCTCCCTTGGATTGGGGCTCTCTATGCAGCTGCTGAAAGCGGCCTATTGCAGCCCGGCCTCCACTTCGAAAGAGATCACCTCGCTCACTGAGGGTGGCGAAGCTTTGTCTTCACAGCATAGCAGTTTCATGGCCGCAAGGACGCTTCCAGGGATAGAACATCCCGGCGCGGCTATGTGGGATCAGCCGGTCAGTTGGTTCGCCGCTTACACGACGCCGCGCCATGAGAAGGCGGTAGCCCGCCATTTGCAGGTCCGGCACATCGATTCCTTCCTGCCGCTTTACACCATCACCCGGCGCTGGAAGAACCGGTGCCAGGTTACGGTGGAGCAGCCATTGTTCCCCAGCTACGTTTTCGTACATATTCCAAGACGCGAATCCGTCAAAGTGCTCCAGATTCCTGGAGTCGTGTCCATCGTCAGCACCGGCCGAGAGCCTTCCGCCCTGCCCAGCTCTGAAATCGAATCCTTGCGCTCCGGTCTTCCGCTGCGTCAGTTCGAGCCCCATCCTTACCTGGTCGCAGGCGAGAAGGTGCGGATCATTTCCGGTTCTCTGGAAGGTATGGTGGGAGTTCTGCTCCGCAAGAAGAACAACTTTCGCGTGGTCCTGACGCTGAATCTGATTATGAAGAGCGTCGCCGTGGAAATCGGCATCGACGAAATCGAGCCGTACAAACAGTAGTTCCGTTCTCAAGTTCAATTCACAATAAAGGACCAACAGCTGTGAAAAAGGCAGCGGAGAAAAGTGTCACTGGGGCGCGCATTGTCGAGGCTGCGGTTCAACTTTTTTCGCGCCAGGGATACAAGGGGACAAGCACACGTGAGATTGCGCAGCTGGCGGGAGTGAACGAGGCTACTCTGTTCCGGTATTTTGCCCGGAAGGCCGATCTGTTTTGGGCGGCTGCCGAATCGAGGTTGACGCGGCTGAAGCTGGGCCGAGAGCTGCAGAATGGTTTGGCCACCGATGTTGACCCGGCCATTGTGGTACCGATGCTGGTGGAATTCGTTATGGACGTGATCGGCAGGCACCCCGAATTGACGCGCCTGCTTTACGTCGCCGGCTTTGAGCTGCCGGGCGCCGACCGCATGTTCCGCGAGCATTTGGGGCCGATCTTCGATACGGTCAACGCCTACTTTGGACGCTGCGCCGCGCGCGGTGCGATTTGCAATCTGGAACCGACATTTGCGACCCTCGGACTGGCTGGCGCGGTCAGCGCCCATCGCAATCTCCACCAGTTGTTTACCGGCCGCGACCTGCGATGGGACGTGCAGGAGTTGGCGCCGGCCTATGCCCAGTTCTGGTTAAATGCCTTGCGGCTGCAGGTCCCGGTCGCCAGCAATGCCGGGGCAAGCTGAACCGCATCCGTCCGGCAGACTCAAACAACGGTATTGCGATTGGCGCTGTTGCTCTTTAAGCTTTCGTGCATCGTCATCACGCAGCCAAATTTGGAGAACGACTTGAAATTCACGTCGAATCGTGTGGCTAAGGGAAAGTGCGATTTGAGACGTAACTGCGATCGCCACGGAAGGATCGTGGCCGCCGCCAGGGCCGGGCTGCTGATTTGCGCGCTCGTCGCCGGTGCGTCGCTGGGTATTGCAGCACAGACCAGCGATAGGTATCAGGAGCCCACACCTGCGCAAACCACCGAACAGCCGCGGCAACCCAACACCCAGAGCCAGTCGCCAGAGGGTGAGCCGAGCTCCATTCCAACCGTCGTATTGGACGACACAGGGACTCTCCCCTCCAATACTCCGAAGCCGGAGCAGCAACCGCTACCGCTCCAGCAACCGCTGCAACAGCCGCTGCAACAGCCTCTTCCTCAGGTCACGCGAACGAAGACCGTCGAACTAACCGACTTTCAGCAGTTGGTCGCGACTTCCCTTGGACAAACGCTGCCGATTTACGGCGAGAAGCTTTTTGAGAACGTGCCTACCACCTTTGCTCCAGTGGACCGCATTCCGGTAACCGCCGATTACATCCTCGGTCCGGGCGATGAACTGCTGATTCGTGCCTGGGGTCAGATCGATCTCGATGTTCACAGCAGGATCGATCGCAATGGAGCGATCTACATCCCCAAGGTCGGAAATCTGAATGTCGCCGGGCTCCGCTACGATCAGTTGCAGACTTTCTTGAAATCGCACATTGGCAGGATTTACCAGAATTTCGACCTCAACGTCAGTATGGGTGAACTGCGCTCGATCGAAGTTTTCGTGGTGGGACAAGCGAAGCGGCCGGGCCGTTATACCATCAGTTCGCTGAGTACTCTTGCCAATGCCGTATTTGCCTCCGGCGGACCTGCGTCCAGCGGCTCGATGCGCCACATTCAGCTGAAGCGCGGTGCCCAAGTCATCAGTGACTTCGATCTCTACGACCTGCTGCTCAAGGGGGACAAGAGCAAGGACGTGCTTCTGCAGCCGCAGGATGTCATCTACTTCGCGCCTGTCGGGCCGCAGGTGGCGATGGGCGGCCAGGTCAACAGTCCCGGCATTTACGAATTGAAGGGCGAAACCACCTTGGGTGAAGTGCTGCAACTGGCGGGAGGGCTGGCCACCACCGCGTACGGCGCCAAGGTCTACGTCGAGCAGATCAAGGACCGCCAGGACCGCAGCATTGAGGAGATCAAGCTGGACGCGGCTGGTCTGGCACGTCCTCTCGAAGACGGCGATGTGCTCAATTTCACTCCCATCTCGCCGCGATTTGTGAATTCAGTGACCCTGCGCGGCAATGTGGCGCAGCCGGGGCGCTATCCATGGCATGAAGGCATGAGGGTGACCGATCTGATTCCCAACCGCGAGTTTCTGATCACCCGCGAGTATTGGAACCAGCAGAACGCCATCAACTTGCAGATGCAGACCGGCGGCGGAAGGGTCAGCGGCGAGCTGAATGACGTCAAGAAGAACGCTCCCGAGATCAATTGGGATTACGCAGTTATTCAGCGCATCAGCCAGCAGGACCTGTCCACGGAACTGGTTCCGTTTAATCTCGGCAAAGCCGTGCTGCAGCATGAAGACGCCAGCAATCTGCCGCTGCAACCCGGCGACATTGTGACCATCTTTTCGCAGGCCGATCTGCGCGTTCCACGCGAGCAGCAAACCAAGCTGGTCCGGCTGGAAGGCGAATTTGTTTCGGCCGGAATCTACCGCGCCCAGGCGGGCGAAGGATTGCGGGCGCTGGTGGGGAACGCCGGCGGGCTGGCGCCCTCCGCTTATCTGTACGCTGCGGTCTTCACCCGCGAGTCTACGCGCATTCAACAGCAGGAACGCCTGGACATGGTGATCTCCCAGATGGAGAGAGACATTGCCCGGCAGGCGGCGCAGTCGGCGCAGAATGCGAAATCGGCGGATGAAGCCAACGCCTCGCGAGCGGCCCTGGAGGCCCAGCGCGCCAGCCTCGATAAATTGCGCCAGCTGAAGGCCGACGGACGCATTGTGCTGAATTTGCACCCGGACGATGCCAGCGTGGATGCTATCCCCGACATTCCCTTGGAAGATGGCGACGAGCTCTATGTGCCCAGCCGGCCCATCGTGGTCAGCGTGGTTGGTGATGTCTACAATCAAGGTTCGTTCCTGCAGCGTCCCGGTAAGACCGTATCGCGATATCTGCGTGATGCCGGTGGACCGACCCGCAACGCCGACAAGAGCAAGACCTTCGTGGTGCGGGCCAACGGAGCTGTAGTCAGCAAGGACGCGGCCAGCGGATTCTGGTCGGGTGGCTTCGAGAGCATGGTTCTGATGCCGGGAGATACGGTGGTCGTACCGGAGCAGTTGAATCCCGGAGCAGCCTGGCGCAACTTCAAGGATTTTGCGCAAATCCTCTTCAACTTCGGACTGGCTGCCGCAGCCGTCAAGGTGCTGACTCAGTGATCGGCGTTACCGAGGCTGGGTTGGGAAATAACTCTTATGCGTGACAGGTCCAAGACATCGGAGATACACGCCCACGACGCAGGGCTGGACGCGGTGGTAGTGTCGCGGATTGAGCCGGAGGACGACCGCCGGGAAGAGGCGGATTGGCTGGAGTTGCTTCTGGTGCTCGCCCGAAATAAAGCCGCCATCCTCAAAATAACCCTCGCCGCGATCGTGCTCGCGACCATCGTCTCGCTGATTGTGCCCAAGACGTACACCGCGACGGCAACGCTTCTGCCGCCGGAGCAGAAGCAGTCTTCCGCGAGCCTGCTGTTGGGACAATTTGGCGCGTTGGGTGGCATGTCCAGCGCTGACCTGGGATTGAAGAACCCTGACGACCTGTTTGTTGCGATGTTAAAGAGCCGCACGGTCGAAGACGGCATCATCCGCCAGTTTGACCTGCGGGGAGTATACGGTTACAAGCGCTACGAAGATGCGCGCAAGAAACTGGAGGGCCGCAGCCGGATTGAAGCGGGCGACGACGGGATCATCTCCATCAGCGTTACGGATCGCGATCCGAAGCGGTCCGCTGATCTGGCGAACGCTTACGTAGAGCAGCTCCGTTCGCTGAACCGGAGCCTCGCCGTCTCCGAGGCTGGACAGCGCCGGCTGTTCTATCAGCAGAAGCTGGATGCCGAACGTGAGGACCTCTCTGTGGCCGAGCTGGCTCTGAAGCAGGCGCAAGAGAAGAGCGGCTTGATCCAGCCTGAGGCCCAGGGCCGCGCCATTGTGGATGCGGTCGCCGCCACCCGCGCCCAGGTTGCCATCAAGGAGGTGCAACTGCAGGCCATGCGTACCTACGCTACTCCGGGGAATCCCGATCTGCGGCGCGCGGAAGAGGAACTGGCTGGTTTGCGTGCGCAGCTGGCCAAGCTGGAACGCAGTACCGACGAGATCGGCAACGGCAGCCTCGAGGTCCCGACCAAACAGCTCCCCCAAGCGGAGCTGGACTACATCCGCAAGGCGCGCGATCTGAAGTACCATGAGGCACTTTACGACTTCTTGAACAAGCAACTGGAGGCCGCTCGTCTCGACGAGGCAAAAGATGCCGTCGTCATCCAGGTTGTCGATAAGGCGGTTGAGCCGGAGAGAAAATCCAGCCCGCACCGGTCGCTGATTGTGTGTCTGACGGCGCTGGCGGCCTTCTTGTTGTCCTGCCTGGGAGTACTCGTGACCGAAGCCCTGAAGCGTAAGGAGCGAGATCCGGATGACCGGGCTCGCCTGGCGCTGCTGCGGCAGTCGTTGAGGCTCTCGTCCAGGGAGTCATGAGCACCTCTCACGAGCAACTCAGTTCGCACCCCGATACGCTCGCCGGCTTCGGAATCCCTCTCTGTAATCGAGCCATGCTCTCGCTGGTTGTGGCTACCGAGGATCGCGTAACGGAATTGGACCGGTTGCTCACCAGCCTTGACGCCCAGACGTACAAGAATTTCGAAGTCATTGTGGCCGACCAGAACCTGGACGACCGCTTGACGCCCGTACTGCTCCAACATCAAGGTCTCAACATACGCCATCTTCGCTGCGAACGGGGCGTCTCGCGCGCTCGCAACGTGGGGCTGCGTGCCGCACAAGGCAGCATCATTGCCATTCCTGACGACGACTGCTGGTACCCGGAGTATCTCCTGGCCTCAGTAGTCGAGTGGTTCGAATCGCATCCTCAATTCGGCGCGCTATTCGCCACCATGCGTGGAGCTGACGGTAAGCCGATTGGGCCTCAAAGGCCGAAAGGGCCTTGTCTATGCACCAAAGAAAACGCCTTGCAGTGCGTCACGGCGATTAATGGCTTCCTGCGGCGTACCGTGGCCGACGCTATCGGTTTCTTCGATGAGAATATCGGACTGGGCGCGGCTTCCAAGTACACCGCGGGCGAAGACACCGACTACTTTCTTCGTCCCTTCCGCCTGGGCGTCCAGATGTGGTACGAACCATCGATCTGGGTCGGACATCCCGATCTTCATTCGCTGGAACGAGCCAGGCGCAAGACCTACCCGTACGCGCTGGCCTCGGGCTACGTGATGCGTATTCATGGCTACTCGTGGTGGTGCCTGACTGGGCGGCTCGCCCGTGCCCTGGGCGGCGCAGCCTTCAGTCTTTGCAAAGGGGACCTGGTATGGGCACAGTCGTATGCCATGCGAGCTGCGGGTCAACTTTATGGTTATTGCTTCGGTCCCAGGGAGCTTGCGCGCGCCGCTGAATCTCCGACGAACTGATGCCCCAACCGATGGCAAGCTCCGTCCGCAGGATAATTCGAAGCGCTGCACACCTGGCTCCAGGGGAAGCCCTCAGTCGAATTTGTTTCGTCGCGATCGTCGTGTTCCTGGGACACACGTGTGGTGTGGTGGTTCTCGGCGTGTATGCCTTGGCGGCGACCATCTCGCAGTATTTGCAGCCCACAATTGATTTCGGGTTGAAGCACATCGGGGCGCGTCTGGTGGCTCAGCGTCCCCACCTGGCGGGAGAGATTGTCCGCCGCGTCCAAAGTCGCCGGCTAAGGATGGCAGGCCTGGTCTTGCCATTCATCGTTATTTACATTGTCGCCGTCAAATTGCCGGCCTCGATGAAAGTCTTTCTTCTGGTTTTTTCCTTTTCCAGCGCGTTGTATGCGGTTTCGCTGGACTGGGCAGCTTGGGGCAAGAACCACCTGCAACTGCTCGGATATGCCAGGGCCGTGGTGCCGGTCAGTATCCTGGCATTTCTTTTCCTGGGATACCGGCATGCGGGACAGGTTCTCTGGTGGGTGGCTGCCGGCAATATTTTCGGGTACGTGGCCCAAGCGGCGGTGTTCTGGGCCTGGTGGAAGAAGCATCAGCCTCACGGGTCTGCCACGGTCGAAGAGGAAACGTCAATCGCCAATTCACTGGCTTGGCGACGCAGCAGCATCATGGGCTTGGCATGGATGGGGAATCTTGCCTTTAACTCCATCGACATGCTGATGCTCGGATTAATGTCTAATCCGCAGCAGGTCGGGCTGTACAGTGCCGCCTATCGCGTTCTGAACCAAGCGCTGATGGCGTACTACCTTTTTACTCAGACTCTTTATCCGGAGTTGAGCCGGCAAAGTACCGTGCAGCGCATCCGCATGCTGCGGGCGAAGATTCTGCTGGTCCTGCTGGGCGGAGGAGTTGCCATCGCAGCGGCGGTGGTGATGGTACGGCGACCGTTGATCACGCTCCTGTTTGGACATCAATTCCTTGCCGCCTGTCCCTTGCTGGCTCTGCTCGCCTGGGCCATCCCCCTCGACTTCGTGACGTCCTATTTAGGCAATGCCTACATTGCATGGGGTATGGAGAAGAGCATCCTGCTGTGTACCGGGATCGGCGCCGCCAGCAACATTCTTCTGAATCTGAGGTGGATTCCCGTCTACGGCGCAACTGCGGCTGCGGTGAACACGCTGGTCTCCTATTTGATCTTCCTGGTCAGCCTCGCTTTGGTAGGACGATTCGCAAAAGAACTCGCCCCCGAGACGCCGGCGATGCCGGGGCTGGCGGGATAGGCAGGACAATCTACTGTTGCCCTGAATCCAGAAATGCTGACCGTGTGGATCTCCTTCAGGAAGGGGCGGTCTTGTTGAGCGAATCATGACCACTGCAGGACTACTAGCGCTGATCGCGGTCGTGCTGCCTTGCTGGTACGCGTATAAGCGATGCGTCTCGCACGGACGGGTAGAGATCAACCACGTCGCGACCTTCAGTTTCGGATTTCTTTTTTACTGGATCACGCCGCTGGTGGTGCGGATCTGCGTCGCGAAAGTGAATTTCCCCATGGCGTCTCTCTGGTCCAGCCTGTTTCGCGCCCGGCTGATCGGCCCCTACGCGTTATCGTGCATCGCGCTTTACATTTGTTTTGCCGTAGGTGATTCCCTCGGCCTTCACTGGTTCCGCAATCCGCTACCGCGACCCTCGCCCAGGGTGCCTCGTTTGGTACTGTCGTTTGTCACGATTGCCGGATGCCTGCTGCTCGTATACACGGCGTTTGTGTTCCGCGCTGCGTTGTCCCGCAACGCCTCGCCAACGGACCTGGCTGCCCAGGCCGCCAGGGGAGCGGTCACAAGTTGCGTGATACTGCTGGGAATCGTATGCATTATTTGGACCATCGACCGGCCGGAGTTATCGTGGCGACGGAGGTTGGGTAGCAGCTATTTTCTGGCGTTCATCGCAGGCAGTCTGATCATGCTGTGGTTGGGAAGCCGGCTTTACGTGGCTTCTTTTCTGGTGATGTTCGCTATCTACCAGACCTCGTTTCGCAGGAGGTTCAGATTGAGCATGGTTGCCGGTGGTGCATTTGCTCTCGCTCTGTTCTTCGGGGCAATTGGCATGTGGCGGGAAGAGGGTGATCTGTCTGGCGCGCTCTTTAATGTCGCCGAAGAGCCAATGCTGAATAGCCTTTCGCTGGTCCACCATCTCCGATACAACGGCATCTCCTGGCTCAATAACCCGACACAACTGGAGCGAGACTTCCTGAACCTGGCTCCCAGTCTCCTTTTTCCCAACAAATATGCGGTTTTGAAGAAGCCAAAGGTCTTTCAGCCCCTGGGGGGACTCAATTCGTTCGTTTCCTTCGACCTGAACTTCGGCATGATCGGCTCGGCGCTATTCCTGTTTCTCTGGCCGATTCCGTTTCGCTACCTGAAGAGCCGGCTCTCCGCCACCCTCTACGCCACCATATATGTGATGTGCTCGGGATGGCTGGCCTTCACGTTCTTCCGCGATGCCTTCTCGATCTCTCTGGTCAAAGCCATTCTGCAGGATTCCATCGTCCTGCCGCTCCTGATCGTTGCCTTTGGTTCGCTGCTGCGGGTAAGCTGCTCGCGGTCACGCATCGAGGGCGTGGGTGGTGATTTGCAAGCAGAAACGGTGTAGCAGCGTGCGCAATGCGGATCCTTTACGATCATCAGGTTTTTTCATTGCAGAACGTGGGCGGGGCCTCGCGTTATTACTATGAGCTCATGAAATTTCTGTCGACTGTGCCCGATACGCAGACCGAGCTGTGGCTGGGCATCAGCGGAACCATGTACCCGTTTCGCACGCTGAATCCCTCCAAGGCGCAGATTAGCGCGTTCCCCGAATGGCTCTCGCCGGGAATGGCGCGTTACCTGGCCAATGAACTGTGGAGCAATCTGACGGCCGCGTTCCAGGGCAGGATGGACATTTACCATCCGACCACCTATATGCGCATGCCGATGGTGCGCGCCAAGCGTGTGGTGGCCACGCATCATGACTGCACGCACGAGCGCTTCCCGCAATATTTTTCTGACGTGAAGAAAATTCTGTGGGCGCGTAAGCGGCTTTTTCCGCAGGTGGACGCGATTATCTGCGTTTCCGAGTCGTGCCGCCGGGACCTGCTGCAGTTCTATAACGTCGACCCGGCCAAGACGCACGTGATTCATCATGGTCTAAGCCGCCTGCCGCGCAGCCTCGAAGCCGCTGCCGAACTCAAGCGCCAGGTGCGGCGGGAGTATCTGTTGTACGTTGGCGTACGCCCGGGGTACAAGAATTTCCACGGACTGGTGCACGCCTTCCACCAAACAAAGCTGTATGAATCGCTGGATCTGCTGCTGCTGGGCGGCATGCCGCTCAGCCCAAGAGAAAGCGCATTCCTGGCGAAGTTGGGACTCAGCGACAGCGTCGTCTGCCTGCCGAAGGTATCCGACAAGTTGCTGGCCGAGGCGTATGCCGGCGCGAGGTTGTTCGTCTATCCATCATTCAACGAAGGTTTCGGATTCCCGCCGTTGGAGGCGATGTCGCTGGACTGTCCGGTATTGGCGAGCCGTATTTCATCCATCCCCGAAGTCTGCGGCGATGCGCCGTTTTACTTCGATCCCCATGATCAGGACTCTTTCAATCGGGAGTTGTTGCGCGCGGTGAGCGATGAAGCGGCGCGCCAAGCGTGTATCGAGCGCGGTAAGCAGCTCATCGGCCAATACTGCTGGAGCAAGTGCGGTGCCGAGACGCTGGCGTTGTACCGCCAATGCCAGTAGCTTGCCCAAAGACCGACGGTTTAGCCGCGGAGTTGTTTGTGAGGCATGGCGCAGCTAAAGGAACTGCTGTACAGCGATCTCGCCCGGCAGTACGAGCTGGAAGGCAGGGCCAATGTGCGGCCCAACTTCTTCCGGTTTCTCGGCCGCCTGCTGCACTTTCGCTATCTACCCAACGTCATCTGCCGAACCAGTCGCGCGGCGATGCTCGCCGGCATTCCCCTCCTGCCCAAGTTGCTCACCTACCTGAATCTGGTGCTCTTCGGGTTGGAAGTAACGCCCAAGTGTGAGATTGGTCCGGGAATCTTTTTCGCCCATCCCGTCGGCTGCGTGATTGGGGCCTGGCGAATCGGCGCCAATGTAAGCATATTCTCGGGGGTGGGATTGGGAGCGCTGCGGCCCGACATGGAGTTTGTTCGCGAGCTGCGATGCGAAATCGGCGATAACGTGGTGTTGGCTGCGGGGTGCAAGGTCCTTGGCCCCTATCGCATCGGCAACAATGTCACGGTGGGAATTAATTCCGTGGTGCTGCAGTCCTTCGCAGACAATGTGACCGTCTTTGGCATACCCGCGAGGGTAGTACCATCGTCGGTAAGGAATCCGGAATGACAGAAGCGCAACTGGATCTGACCATCAGCATTTCCAGCTACAATACTCGCGCTTTGCTGCGCAACTGCATTCAGTCGATCTATCAGCACACCCAGGGGATCAGCTTCGAAATCATTTGCGTGGACGACAACTCGCCGGACGGCAGCGCCGACATGGTGGCACACACCTTTCCCGAAGTCGTCCTGGTCCGAAACAAAGTCAATCAGCTTTACGCCAGGAATCAGAACGCGGGGATGCGCATGTCACGGGCCCGTTATGTCTGCCTGCTGGACAGCGACACCAGGCTTATGGGCAATGCCTTCCTGTCCCTGGTGCGATTCATGGACGAGCATCCGGAGGCGGCAGTATGCGGCCCCAGGCTGCTGAACGTGGATGGCACAGTCCAGCACTGCGTACGGAGCTTCGCCGGCGCGGGAGTCTTCTTGCTGCAGACATTGAATTGGCACAAGCTGTTTCCCCGGAATCGCCTGCTGGACCGCTATTACAACACCGATTTCGATTACTCCCGGGCTCAGCCGGTCGACAGCATCGGCACCTCCGCCTATGTCATTCGCCGTGCAACGTGGGAAAGCGCTGGCATGCTGGACGAGCGATTTCGCCTGGCGCTGGTGGACCTGGCCTACAACTACAGGCTGAAGCAGAAGGGCTACAAGGTGTACTACACGCCGTGTGCCGAAGTGGTTCACCTGGGCAGTCAGAGCATCAACCAGAACGCGCTGGCCTCGATGCGCGATCAAACCCGCGCGCTGCTGGATTTCAATCAGGCATACGATTATTTCGGCAGAAACCGAGCAATGAAATGGCTGGTTCGTCTTGCTATCATAATTCGCCATTACGTGAAGGTTCTGGAGTATTATGTGAGCTCCGACAAGCGAGTTCTGAAAGGCCCTGGGGCCCCTACCAGGGAACAGGCCGCGCGCGCAGCAATGCTGCGAGACTCGGAGAAAACCGGCAGGTCCCCGGCCATCCGCTCAACTGGTCGGCAGGCCTGAATGATCTTAGTCGATGGCGAGTGAACGCCCGCAGCACCCGCTCTCGGAGACATCAGCAATCCCCCGACGAACGTTCACCGGAGATGCCATGAGCCGCCCAGTGCGCTTCCTGCTGTATCGACCGATTACGGTGATCTGCGACGTATTGTTGGTCAATGTGGGATTTCTGCTGGCCTGCCTGCTGCGCCGCAACGAGCTGCTTGCGCAGCGCGGGGATACCGCTTCCTATCTGCATTTGTCGGTGCTGATTTCCCTGACCACGCTGGTCGTCTTCTACCTGCTGGACCTTTATCGTGACTGGCTGCGCCGCTCTCTGCGCCACGTTCTCTACTCCGTCCTGATTGCCGTGGTGATGACGTTGCTGACTACGATGGGACTGGGCTTCTGGGCGCGCCAGTTCGCCTTTCCTCGCAGCGTGTTCGTGGTGGCAGCGCTGATTCAGGTGGCACTGCTCTGCGGCTATCGCGTGCAGGTGCGCCGCATGTATCGCCGTTGGTTCGGCGATCGTCGCACCATCGTCATCGGCGAATCGGAGGACGACGCCTGGTCGGTGCTCGGCAAGTTCGAGGAGCACAATGTCGGGCTATACGACATGCAGGGCTATTTGTTGCGTCAGGACCTGAAGCCGCCCTACTCCGAGCTGGATTGCGCTGAGACGGTGGTCTTAACGCAGAACCTGGGGGCCAAGGAAGACATCATTCTGCATTGCTTCCGGTGCCACAAGGAAGTTCTGGTAGTCCCAAATCTCTCGGAGTTGACGCTATTCGGCGCGGAGGCGAGGGAAGTCGACGACCTGCTGATCTTCGGCATTCAGCCGCATCGCCTGAATCCGGCCGAGGAGCTGCTGAAACGATCGCTGGATCTGCTGGCGTCTTCGGCGCTGCTGCTGCTGGCCAGCCCGATTCTGCTACTGGTGTCCATCATCATTCGTGCCACGTCGCCCGGTCCGGCGCTCTTTCGCCAGGAGAGGATCGGGCGGGGCGGCAAGCCATTTCGCGTACTAAAGTTTCGCACCATGGTGATGGACGCGGAAAAGCACAGCGGCCCGGTTCTCGCCTTGCGCGGCGACCCGAGAGTCACGGGATTTGGCCGCTTCCTGCGCGCCACCCGGCTGGATGAATTTCCCCAGATGTTCAATGTGCTCAAGGGCGAAATGAGCCTGGTCGGCCCGCGTCCGGAACGCGCGTATTTTGTGCGCCAGTTTGAGCAGGAGCTTCCCGCCTACGAACTGCGTCATGCTGTGAAGCCCGGCATTACCGGACTGGCGCAGGTGATGGGCCGCTACGGCACCACCGTCAAGAGCAAGCTGGACTTCGACCTGCTCTACATCTACAACTACTCATTGTTGCTCGATGTGAAGATCCTGATGCAGACGGTCCGCGTGATGTTGCAGGGCGAACAGGCCGTGGGCTTGAAGATGAGGGGCATGCCGTTCG